>Ga0209454_1002355_pt1 | contig 12789 bp, 10 predicted proteins | sample WorMetHERISLAND1_2_FD_187400 | JGI IMG/M metagenome (GOLD analysis project Ga0209454, IMG submission 187400) | Marine gutless worms symbiont microbial communities from Max Planck institute for Marine Microbiology, Germany - Olavius geniculatus... | ecosystem: Host-associated > Annelida >...
GTGCTAACACAAATTAAATACAAACTACTTTGCTTGCTTATAGACTAGTTGTAACTTGCAGCACTTGTACTTGTATCCCATATCACTGACTGTTTTTTTCATTTTTCATTGTAATCTCTGCCTAGTGAATTATTTGCATTTTTCATAGTGAGGTTCACAGTGGATAACATTGCGCAATGTTCATTGTAGCTGATCAACGTGCGTCCATATTTAGCTGTGATGATGTCTTAAAGATTTGTTTACGAACACATTATGTCAAATTGTTGTCAAAAAGCAATTCTTATAAGTTTATGACATAAATGGAAGCAACTAGTGCTTTTTGCAGTAAAAAATGAGTTTTGCCCAGTTTTACCCGGGTTAAAGTCGATTTTACTAGTTTTGCCCAACCCGATTTAAACCGCGGTTTAAACCACCTGTGAATAAAACTTGCCAACCCTGTGTACTGTCATTGGTTCAACTGTACACTTATTATTTAGCTTATTATTAAACTGCTTTAACAGCTTCAATTCAGCACTTGTGCTCAGTCAGTCCCATCTTTAGGGGGAGGGGGGTGGCACCATGGCACTGTGCCAAGGGCCCCGCGCCCCAAAAGGGCCCCATGCTACGGTTGTAATTGCTGCAACAGACGATGGATCGATTGATCAGTTTGAACAATTTCTGTCACCTCAAGGGATGAATTATTGTCACAACTTGAACTCAAAAAAAAGTCAAAAAAATGTTCGGGAAAGCTAAAATCTGGGGTCCAAATTTCTGCTCGCAAAATTGTGAACATTAAGAAACACAAAAACTATGGCCCTATATAACATACAGACTTAAGCCTATCCTACAGTTGTTGTGTGGTGAGGTCACAGGTATCAAGGGCCCTGCAGGTAAGTCAGTGCCAAGGGCTCTGCGCTGGCAAAAGACGGCCTTGTGCACAGTAGAGGCCATGAAACAAATGTCTCCCCAAATTTTGTGGTATTGAAAAATTGTCAGAAAACTGTTGTCCAAAGATGAAAAATGTGGGGATGGAAATCAGCATTTTCGTGAAATTTAGAGGCAAAATTAAAATTTTAAACACTCATAATTTTCTATATTGGACATTTTCAGCAGTCTATTGGAAAATTGCAAATTCCCGCCAGACTTACCTTTTTTTACAAACTAACAAAGGCTCAGTGCTACGACCTGCATTACTGTGTGTTAGTAATGATTGCAACATAAACTGCAGACCAGGTCTATAGCGTAGAACATAGCCAGTGATGACGCCGTTGGGTGGAGCTGGCTGAAGCCATGTCAGTGTGAAGTGATTGCAACCTCTCTCAACAACCTTGAGTTCTTTCACCACTCCCGGTACTTTACACACATACAGTTACGTATACCAAGTTACCATCACTTATCACATGTTATGTAACAGCAAGTTAAATAAGTCTGCTACGTCACAATTAACGAAAAAATCAACGAAACGGAGGTCATGGTGTCTAAAAGACTCATCCATTGCAAACAGCTCAACATAATGTTCCATTTAGTCATCCAACTGTCCCACAACATGAGACAAAATTGTTACAAACAGTGACACATCATGCCAAGAAGATTCCTGAGCCAGGAGTGACGACTAGAAAAATAAGTTGGTCTCGTGCTGACATGCGACCATTCACCAGACCCAAGGCCATTTAAGCCAAAAAATAAGACACTGGTTACTCTTGCCCCCTGGGGAATGTTCACACCAATTTGGGTTTTCCTCAGCTTTTTTCTTTCAGGCTATGAGCCTGTAGAAGACAAATGAAAGAGACAGGCAGACGGACAAATGAGCAAGACCTTAACAGCAACCTAATAAGACTGTCACACAATAATGCAGTATTTAACGTGCAGTGTGCATGTTCACAGGCATGACCCAATGTTCAATGCAGCACGACGCAATCAACAAACAGAAATGCTTGCTTCTACTCTAAACTGTAGCAATCCAAGCAGCATACCGGACTCCTTCGTGTGAAAGTGAACTGCAGCACTCGGTGGACCTTGCCTAGCGCTATTGAGCACCGATACCGTAGCACTGATGGCAGTGTAAGGCCACAGTCTGTCAATCCGACCCCTGACAACATCTGTGTCCCCCTTTGCAAGGTCTCTCTTCAGCCGACGTCCTTCCCACTTGCTCTTCAGTGGACAGTGATCGACGGACCGCAGTATCAGGTCTTCTGTGATGACATTGTGAGGACTAGCAATCTTCCAGAACTTCATCTGCTCACATCACATACAAACATTGAGCATTTTTACGCGTGACAGCACATAATGCTAAGCACGTCTTAGTCATCCTCTAGGCGTCCATCCGCCTGTCTGTCTGTCCGTCCATCCGTCACACTGCTGTATTGAGTCAAAATGATGCAAGCTAGGATCACGAGATCTTCACTGTAGGCTGCCCCAAGGACTCTAGTTTATCGTGACAAAATTTTGTGCCCATAGCTGTAGCGTGAAAACGGTCGCAGATAGGCACAGACATGCTGCTTATCATAACAAGCAATAGGGACAAGCTTTTTAGTGGTGTCAACATCGATGACACTGAATGACCTTGAACCCCCAAAATAGGTGGTTTTAGTGTTTTTTTTGCAATTTGTGGCTGCGGCGCATGCAGTTTTCAAGAGTTAATTGCCACGATAGAGATAGACCAAGACAACCTGTGAACAGAAACTGCTAGGCTGTCGCGCATCTCGTGAACTTGGCTCAAATTACTTGTAACTATAGTTATTGCCAAGCACCAGCACAGCATTCTAACTGAATTTTTCAGTAACACACATAGGCACAACTAAACCAAATCTGAGTTACTTTCCCACAAATACAGCATTTTGACTGCATCTTCGGTTAACATTCTCTGTGCCTCCACATCTCCATTCCATTTATTCCTGCCCTGTCAATCCACTTGAAGTAAGTGAAAACAGTTCATATCCTGCTTGACACCATCCTACCAAGTCTCATTTGACCTACTGTGCATCTTATTTATATCTTTTCGAGGCGTAATGTACTGTAATTAGTAATTACTTACATGTACACTCTCAATGGAAGCACTGAGTGCTGACAATGTGCACACAGACCAAAGGTTACCTGTGTGGGAGTTTGTGCTCTTTTCGTTGCTTTGAGCCGACAAGGGTTAAACACAAATAAGCTAGCATACAGCCCAAGTCGGCCGGATGGCTGGCTCGGTTAACAGCCAGCACCATTAACCAACCAAGTCTCTATGATGGCCACTATCATACCACAGCCCTATGCTGCTATACGGAACTTATCATTTTTTTCTAGCAGCAAGTGTAAAAGTCAGCGGTACTCATTCTGACTACCCGACCAATGGAAGGATGGCCAAAATGGTTTGGTCAAATACTGACATGCATTGGTATATGTCCTGGCCAACTCAGCTATATCCACATGTGGCGTGGTGTAGTGGTAACGCGTTTGATCTGATCAATGAAGTTACTGTACGCCAGGCCTGGTTAGTACTGCGATGGGTGACTGCCTGTGGGCAGGTAAACCATCTCGGTATGTAACCAGCCACCTAGGTCAACTCAGCCTTCCGTCCCTCTGGGGTAGGTAAATCGAGTAGGGCCTATCTGGCTTGGGTTAAGGCAGGGCGTGATCACCTGTGTCGGGTGGCAGGTAACACTGTGCGATTCCATACGGCAGGTGACGCCCCGTAGCTATGCGACGGGTGTCTCATTAAGGACTATATCACCATCTTTAACCTTTAACCTGCCAATTGTGATACTTGATACTAACCTAACTCATCACTGAGCATCTTATTGATACGACCAAGAACATTACCACCGAGCTAGGCCATCATCCACGTAGCGAGAAATACAGCTATAATAGGCTAGGGAACTACAGCTATAGTCAAACGAGTTGGCGCATACCCGGTATCCTATGAAAAAGCCACGAACAGTGTCCGGACTTTGACTGACAGCATCCCACGTCAACTCAACGCTCAAGCTGCCAAGACTCGACTCAATCCAGGTCACATTAGTTGGATACTCCAGCGGAACTACATGCAACCACAGCAAACACACTTTAAATACCACTTAAATAATAATGCGCTTATAACGTAAAAATTGCCCCAAGCTGCTGCAGATACAGATGGTTACTATTGACAGCCTATATGAACTCATTATCACCCTATCCAACGATACCATCGCCAACCCTCTACAACATACGGTTTAGCCACAATACGTGCATTACAGACAGAATGATGACAGACAGACACATCGTATTCTAGGCTCGACCTAATGGTCAGCCAAAGGGTAGTCATTTCCGAGTCACAAAGGTGACGCTGATGTCCGTTTCCTTAGCCCTCAGCCATACACCAGTTCACTGCAAGTTTGCAAGACCACCAATTCATGACTGTAGTAGACAGCTACTGGGCTAGTGCATTGTGTGGTGTGCCTGTTTACACTATAGCTTTTGGTGGTACTTGTTGTACCTGTTGTGCCTACCCATAAAGGGATGGCCAGACTGAGTTGACCTAGGTGGTCAGCTATGTACCGGGATGATTTACCTATCTGCCGACAATTACTCATCCAAGTACTAATCATGCCTTACATCGACTAACTTCATGAACATATTAACCACTACGCTTGCCACACTGTTTTTACAAGTACATGATGGCAGGGCAGTTGAAAGTGCATACCCCAACCTTGCTGTCTTTTCAGCACAAGTGTTGCTACTGCTTTTGCCTTCTACCCTCCGTGGGACGGTAAAATGAGTAGTAACTCATTTACATGGGTTACGGAAGGTGGGGACCTTGGTACAGCTGACTGGGGTTGCCTAGCCGGCCACTGCGCCAGCCTGTGTCTGCAGGCTGCACGCGGTGGCCGTGCGGCAGGCAGCTCTGGTTAGTGACGAAAGCGCATTACAGGCGTGTTTGCGACGATGTGCTATACAGATTGACAACCTTTACCTTTACCTTCTTGACTATATCCAATATCAATGTACTGTTTGTTTTCACATTTGTGCCAGTTAACAAAATATGTAAGTATGTATGACAGCTGTTAACTGTTTTAATATTAGCCCTATAGCTTTATTTGCTTATTTAAATAGTTTGCCAAGATGCAAACCGTCTTCTCCGGAGTAGCCAATCCTGATGCTGAGCACATCCTGTGGAGCAGTACCAACATTGTTGACAGCTCTCACAGAGATCTCATAGGCAGTGAAGACTGGTTGGTCGTCCAACACCAGTTCACCCACTGTCCAGTCAGGCACCACCACAGCGTTGGACGACGAGTTCTCTGACAACTGTTTGTACTCAACGACGTAGTGAAAGCCCACGCCATTGTGTTTCACTCTCGGCATCGGCTACAATGAGTAGACAGACAAAAAAATGTAGTGAGCATGACTGAAGTACGAAGCAGAAATGTTAATTTTCGAGGTAAGGTTGGAGTTGGAGAATGTTGGAAAATTGTTGTGGAAAAATTGTTCAAACATTGTCCAAAAAAAGATTCAGACATTATCCAGATATTTGCTGTTGCAAGTTTAGCGAAACGGCACAGCACTAAGACTAAGGACCAATCTGATCCATTGGCATACAAGAGCACTGTTACGTTCTTGGAACCCATATGGGAGTCTTTTGATTTCATACGTGTGATATCCATCAATGAGGACCACACAGCTTCTCTGTATCAGGTTCCACAGCATAGAACTCACTGCCAACAGTTGTTCATACTTGTGATCATCATCCTATTTCTGACGCCAGCTGAAAACTAAACTATTCCGCACAGCCTGGCGCCAATCACTCGTGGCCAAGCGCTCATGATAGTTATGTGCTATTAAAATGCTTAAGCTATTGAAAAACTGATAACCGCTAACTTTTCGGGAAATTTCCAAGAATTTCTGGAAAAATATCAGCAAAAATTCAGAAATGCCATTTTTCTGCAAAAGTTACAACCCTTATCATACTGACCTGCCAGACAACGACAAGCTGATGACTGAGTCTGGTCTGGGTGCAGACGTCACGTGGATGCTCGTCGGGTGCCGTCTGCGGAGTGGTACAGTGGACCAGCTCAGCTACCTCGCTCCAACCAATCCCATTACGAGCCTGGAGTGCGAACGTGTACATCAGCCATGGCCGGACCGGCACCAGTGTTGATGTAGTGTTACCGGCAACCTCGAGCGCTTCATAGGAGCCACCGGCCCCAGGCGCCGACCAGCTGTAGTAAACTGCATAGCTGACGATGAGGTCATTGCCGTCACGGCCTGGCCGCCAGTCCACCTCCGCCACAGTAGTGGTCCGACATTTCACACTCACGTTCACTGGTGCCTGCGGACAATCTAAGCACATCGACATAAACAAAGTAAACGTCCACTACCTGCTACAGTAAACTAGTGCTGCTTACGTGAGCCGCAGCCATGACCAGAAGTGCTTTACAATCTCTTTAGCTGCCGCTGGTTGGCATGAGCTAATGATATCGCAGCGCGTTATGCGGCTCGTGCTAGAAATTAGAAAACAACCCGACCTGCCACCCCAATAAGTCACACAAGGCCTTCACATATAACCCCTAAGCTACTACTCATTTTAAATTCTGCTACGATTAGGAGGCTAAGTATTGACCTGATCATACAATAAGTTAGCCACTTGCTCCAGTTGCTTGCAAATGCCCTGCAGTGAGATTTGAAACATAACCTGAAAGCTACAAGTCTGACATTCTGACCACTAGACCACTTGCACCTGCAAAACTGTTTCACCTACATCAAAATGTTAACAGCATAAGTAAATAACCCTCCAACTGAATTCCAGCATATTATACTACCAATTACTGCTATTTGCTGTGCTTATGGTGGAAAATAAACCTGCAGTGATTAGCGGTGTAGCCAAGATCTAGTTGTAGTGGGGGCACTTGAGGGGTGAGGTATGGGAAGGGGTGTCCCTTTCCCATAAAGAAGGCTGTGCCCCTCCCCAGAAAATTGTTGGACTTTGCGTGTGACAATGGCGTGTTTTGGTGCATTTATGGCACTATTTTGAGTAAGTGAGTAGGCTTCTGCAGGGGGGAGAGGGAACGTTCCCCCAGTGCCCCCCCTATGGCTATGCCAGTGACAATGACAATGAACATAAAGGACAGAGACAGCGAGAAACCTTTAACGAGAAGTGAGGCAGTAGCATCGGAGACATCGACCCTGCTGATGGCATGGCAGACGTAAAGGCCAGAGTCAGCCACGGTCACATCGGTGATGAGTAGTGTGCTGTTACGAGTCCCGTCATACGTTGTGATCAGACAACGGTGTCGGCAGAGCTCCGTCATGACCAGGTATCTACCGGCCCGCTTCCAGTGGATCTGCAGCGACGATGCCTCGTCTGGATCAGTGGTCACCAGACACTGTACAGTCACGTTGCTCAAAGCCATGACAGTCTGTGCATGCGGGTACACTGACACTCTCGTGCCCTCTATACAGCAGTCACACAATCAAACCAATCATATAATCCGATCATAACTCTCAGGTCAGGTCAGGTCAGGTAGTCGCGTAGTCGTGAAACCGTAGCGTCGCTCTTCCACCATAACCACGCTTAATAGCCAGCTTCCATTGATCAGCAGGAGGGCAGTTGGGCACGTTCCCCCTCCCCCCTCTGCACAAGTTGCTACAAATATCACTCCATTTATAAACTATTTCGTTACTTCGATGCTTTGACTTTGGTTGCTGGCATGGTGTATAATAATGCATTGGTCAAAATCTCAAAAAAACATGCAGACTTATTACCTGGATGCAAAGCTTACAGATATAATGCCATGATAACACCAAACAAAAATGACACTGCATGAAAAAAGCGCTGGAAAGTGCGAGAGATTGGAGATACTGACCACGAACGTTAAGCCGAACACGCACAACAGCACTGCCATATCTGTTGACTGCCTTACAGTAGTATCCACCAGCGTCAGCCATAGACACGTTCTACAGACACAACAGCTAAATGCTACAGGTTGAAGGTTATGTATAGCTGTTTATGGGAAACCTGCTGGAGAGCTATGGAGCATCACCTGCCACATGAGATCACAGTCACCTGCCATCTGACACAGATGTACATGTCCCACTTTAACTCCAGACAAGGAAGCTGGTAATCAATTTACCTACCCCTGTGTTGGTTATATAGGCCTGCTGGCGTGGTTTACCTGTCCGCAGACAGTCACTGATCCAAGCCGTAACCACTTGATAAAAAACCGACCAGGAGTTGAACTCACAACCTTCAGATCATAAGTCCAGTGTCGAGTGACATAACTGTTATGCCATGCAGCCATCAGTGTTACAGCATCACTACACTGCAACAGTCGTCAAACCACTAACAACCAAGTGGCGAATCGGTTGTGTCGAAAATCGCTAGTCACTGTTGTTGCATAGCTGAGAACTTTTAAAGCCAGTATTTAAGTGCTTGCGGCACTGATGAAACTGCTACTGTTACTAATAATATCAATTCTATCACACAGAAAATTCTGCAAAACAAGACCAAATTTTTAGTACAGTAACCTGAAGCTGCATCTTGGACCCTTGAGTAACGAGCGTGTCGGTAGAGTTAGGCAGGAACAAACCACGGTACCAAGCCATCACAGGCGCCGGAGCCCCATCCACATGGCACTGGAGAGTCTTGGACTTACCGACAGCCAGAGATATCTCACCATATGGGTCGGACCTTATTGAAGGTGCCTCCGCTGTACACAGTGTATATATAAGTGCGTATCGCAGGTGCAGCTGTTGTATCAGCACACGAATAAGCAAGTTTGATCCACAAATAACTTGCGCTGTTAAAATGAAATCAAGCTTTTGAAACGAACATCAAGATATTGTGCCTCAGATTTGGCTGGTTTCACACGAACATTACACGCTATATAAATTCTAAAATAATTTACATCCTATATGATTCAACACCAAAAGATGTAACGTGCATTATGTCACAGCCAGAAAATGACAAAGTCTGCAGAATACCATGCTTTTACAAAGCATGTGATTTACTAAGACTGCAAGGTTCACAGGTAGTTTCAAGCCACCACGAGTCAATCAATTGATTAATTAACACAGATGACACAGTGGCATATTGGTCTATTATTAGCATATCAGAAACAGTAGAGGCACAGACTAGCTCACATGTTTATACACCGTGTCTCAAAAAATTGGAGCCACTTTTATATTTCAAATAACTCTGTGAAACATTGGCCGATTTTGATAATTTTTAGCACACAGCATCACAAAGAAACTTGACATAAATGACTGTAGTTTAGCCCACCTCACCTTAATATTGTCGCTACACTACCTTGTAAAATGCAGAAGTTGTAGTTTGGCCATTCACAACAATGAACTCATAATGGGTTGACACATGCGTTGGCTCAGAAATGATTAACTGAATAGTGACAGATGTGAGTAAAAGTTATTATCTCTCAAAAAGTCATATGTGTTACATTGCATCATTTTTATTACAGCACCTGCTCAAAATGTCCTCCTCCAGCACGAATGCGAGCAGTGGGCTTTGATGCCATTTGCCAACAGCACATTCAATAATGCGCGACGCAGAGCAGCTCACTCGCTGTTGATGCGTCATTTCAGTTTGTCGACATACAATATCAAAATAAATATCATTATTGTTAAACACGTAACAGATTTTCAATGATTTTGTGGTTTCAGTGCATTTCTGAGGCAATGCATGCGCTACACAGTATGAATTCATTGTTGTAAACAGCCAAACTATGACTTCTGCATTTCACAAGGTAGTGTAGTGACAGTACTAAAGTGTGGTGCCAAAAATTATCAAAATCAGCCTTGATGTACACCAACAGCAGCTATTGCAATAATGTTACTAATTATCATTTACGGTGAGCAGCAGCAGTATTACCTTGAACGTTCAAATAAACATTGGCAACGAGGTATCCGTGAATATTGCTAGCATTACACTGAAACATTTGTGTGTCCGCTCTCTTCAGGTTTGACATCATGAGACGATCTCCACGAATCGTCAGCCGCGAATCCAACGTCGATCCTACATTACAGATTGTGAAAACAGATTCAAGTAAGTAAGTAAATAAGTGCACTAGAACAATGAAACAAAAAAGTTAGACAATCTCGATCAAACCGAGGACGTTTCGTTCACCTGAGACTGCGAGACTTTTGTCTTTGACAACATGACTTATAGCTAGGTCTCTACATACACACAGTCTTGAAATTCTGTTGTAGTCAAATGAATTCGTCTGAGTCTGATTTGTGACAAAGAACAAAATAAGATAATAGAAACAGTACAAGAGAAACTTAAATTAATAGCAGGAAGATAGAGAAAATGACAGATTAAAAATAGTTGGTAAAAAGTGAGGAAAGAACTAATTAGTCTTTGCTCCCAGAAAAATTTCTACACCAGCCCTTGTTTGATCATAACTTAATTTTTTCTTTACCTTTTTTATTTTATTTATTCATCCAATTAGCAAACTTCACTGCAATAAGTTCCCGGCACTACACAGTTGTGCAATGAGTTCTACACCCAACTCTGAGTGTAGTATCCCCTATAACTTTCCTCTACACTCCACGACTCTGATGCATGACAAATGCTAACAAAGTAGCAGTGAGTTAACAACAATGATAAACAACAAGAAGATCCACATCAACTGTTACTGTTAGCCTGTCGCCATTAAGTATCAGTAAACAGTGAGTATATGTGATGTAAAAAGCGAATCACAGTGACAGACCTGCCAGCAGTTGTCCGTTGGAATACCAAGTGACTGTGGGTTCTGGTACACCGCCAGCCATGCATCTATAGGTCACATTCGCATCCTCCAAAGTATCCACACTCTGCAGTGGTGCCACCAGATATGGCACAGCTGTGCACATGCATGGGTAAAAGCAAAGTCACTGGTCGCTCTCTCAAAGCTCTGTGACTGTAAAGTCGGTTCTTCGTTTCAAGGCCCTGAGCTGGCAGTGAGCTGCATCTCAGTTACATGGTGTTACCTCATCTCAGTTACATGGTGTTACCTCCCTGGCAATTAAGCTGGCAAAACAATACTGCTTGGTGACAGGTGGTGGCTTGGCGTAGCGGTAATGCATTTCATCCGATCAACGAAGTTACTCTATGCCGAGCCGGGTTAGTACTGCGATGGGTGACTGCCTGCGTGTAGATAAAACATCTCGGTATGTAACTAGCTGCCTAGGTCAACTCAGCCTTCCACCCCTCCAGGGTAGGTAAATCGAGTACCAGTCTATCTGGCTGGGGTTAAGGCGGGCGTGTTCACCTGTGTCAAGTGGCAGGTAACACTGTGTGATCCCATATGGCAGGTAACGCTCTGTGGCTCTGAGATGGGTTTCCCATTAAGAGCTATATCACCACCTCTAACTTTTAACAACTTGCCCAGGGTTGTTACTTAGCAGTGCAATGGCTAGGAGTTAAACCAGCGACCTTGCAATCACCAGTGCGACATGCTACTGTTAGACTATCATGCCGCACATATGTACATATAAACAAAACATACTGCCACACATCATAAACAGTGCCGACATTCGGAATTGTCCAGGTGCAAAACATGCCTAGTCCTAAGTTAAGTTTGCAGTCGGTGCTTAAGCCACCTGATGCTCCTTAGCCATCTGGAGCATGATCTGCCACTCACAAGTAAACTACAGATATGTGCCATTTTCTAGAGATTTCCGACGTCTGGTGACTTTTGAAATGAAATTTGGCCCACCAGTTACGCATGCCCCGAAGAACATTCACAGCAATTTCTATACCTTGATGCCTTTTTGTTTTCGAGTTAGATTTCCATACAGGTGCATTATAAGATGCTGATAAAAATGCATCTAACGAAATGGACATGCAGTCCAAAGCTCGCTATTGTGAGAAGCAAGGAATCACTGATGAATAGCGAAGCAGCTTACACTCAACAACTAGCTGAAATCGTGCGGAGATGGGTTCAGCTGACTTGAGTCGTTCATTAACGGCACTACACTCATAGGTGCCAGCCACAGATTCATCCACATCAGTTATCATCAGCTCCCGGCCATAGCTTTGTACTACCGACTTCACAGGCAGCTGTCCATTGCTGTCTACTCGTCTCCAGCGCACACGGACAGCTGGGCTGTCAATCACAACAGCAACAAGAAAAGCCCAGCTAAAGCAAAGGGGAACATGCAACGGCGGTGCATGTTTGAAAACCCTAGTAACAATGTTTCTTTTACTCTCGCCAGAGGGCGCCAAACGGCACGACCGGTCTCACTCAGCCGTATTGGCTTAAATCGCAAATTTTCCCCACCCCCGTCTTATTTAGCGCCCTTGCTCGGGTGACCCCTGGCGAATTTATGGAAAAGCTTTACGGATCTTGAAACTAGAGTCTTCCAGGCAGGTGATGATTTGGTGATCCTAGCTTGCACCGTTTTTGACTGATCCACCCGTGTGACGGACAGACGGACGGACAGACAGAGAGAATTGTAATGGCTAAGATGCGCTACAGCGGTATCTGCTGTTGCGCGTAATAAAATCATCTCACAGCATACTGTATAAACTTGCTATGTGTCTTCCTCAGCCGTAATGAAGTCAATGTTGTTACAAGTACCTCCATCACACATTTAAATACTTCACAAAATGCTGCAGACAAAGTTGGTATTTAAATACTATTTAAATTCCAAATGTTACAGCTAATATTTAAATACTGGCCAGGAGTATTTAAACTTGAAAACATACAGAGCTTTTACTTCAAAAAACTGCACATCTTGCTACACTACACATTAGACTTATATCATCATTCATCATGCATCTGCTCGCCTGTCTCATCACCTTTCTCATCATAACGTCATTGTCACATCATCAGGACACGTTATCATCTTCATCTG
>Ga0209454_1002356_pt1 | contig 12787 bp, 10 predicted proteins | sample WorMetHERISLAND1_2_FD_187400 | JGI IMG/M metagenome (GOLD analysis project Ga0209454, IMG submission 187400) | Marine gutless worms symbiont microbial communities from Max Planck institute for Marine Microbiology, Germany - Olavius geniculatus... | ecosystem: Host-associated > Annelida >...
CAAGTCATGCATATGCATTAATGTTTTTTTCTTTTTTTGTTTGTTTTTTTTTGTTTGTGATGCTATCAAATTTTTCGATGAATAAAGTTGATTATAAAACTGCAAAAACGTACAATTTGACACAAATTATATGACCAAACACAATGAAACACCATGCGTTTAGAATTTAGCCTATAAGCCTACACACAGCTTTGCAAAACAGTGCACAATTCCAGCCGTGTAATACACATCGTAACTAAAAATCCAAACCACTTTTAGTTTTTGAATAGCTCCGTGTAACACTGGTCGATTTGAATAATTATTGGCATGCAACATTGCGAAAAAAAACTTGACGTAAATGACTATACAGAAAAGGCCAAAAATGGCACAATTTTTATACATCAATAACTTTATCGGTTATGACCGATTTCTGAAAATTTTTTCGCCGTCGAAATCAGAAAAAAATCTGTAGTAACATTATGACTAAAGATACAACCACACCTCATATGTGTATTACTTCATCGTTAATGAATCATACACTCTATTTCATGGGCAGGCTAAGGTTTTTGCTCAATATGTTTTTTTTTTATTTAGTAATATGTGATGCTATAGCGCATTAAAAATAGTGGCTTAATTTGCGATATAAAAGTGTACTTTTAAACTAAATTAAACTGACTCAAAAAATCGAAAAATCTTACCGTCGCCAAAAATTGATTAGATGATCCATAGCATACGTGAATTTCTCTCACAACACTTAGGCCCCTACTGAAATTGAATCCTGGTTTGCCCCGCAATACTTCCGGCGTGGCGCCTCGTATCATATTTGCTTGTGATCACGACTGAATGACGACTTGATTAAGCGCTATCCACTAAGTATCCAGTGCACGCGGAGAGCAGAGAAAAAGAGTGAGAGAAAGGTGATAGAGTGAATTTTCATAAGATATGGCGATTGCACAGGATTCAAAGCATCTGAACTGCTGTAGATTTACTCCACAGCTGACTGCAAGCGACGGAACGTCATCCAGCAGTTTAATACGCCCGAGTTGAAGGCTGCAAGTACCCCGGTAAGTCTGTAAATGCGCCGGTGGGCCGTAGGTTCAGCGCTGGATGCGACGACGACATCTGAAGTTGCGGCTAGCGAATCGTTGCTGCCAGGCGTTGAGCTGCAACGCCACACTACGCTCCGTCAGTTGAAGGCGTGTCTCGCGAGTCTCTGCTCCCGCCGTCGTCAGTCGACACATGATGACGTAGCTCTCACCGATGTCGAGTCGTGGACAGCGGCAGATGTTGTCAACCCAAATGAACTCGCGCTCGGCCAGTGACGCGAAACCGCCGTGACTCAGTAGGTCGTCAACACGCACGTCGTAGCGCGTAGTGTTGTTGATGTAATGATAGTCCAACACGCTCACCTCTGCCACTGCAGAACAACATTCATGAACGTGAACGTGAATGAACATTTATTCATTATCACCATACATTTCTAGAACACTGATACTTACTGGTACTAGTTCTAGTGCTAGTGATACCGTAACAACAACAGTCGCACACTGTTACAAGTTACGACTGCATTTGACAAATTATTTAAATTAATATACTTTGTAGCCCCAAATTTAGCATTTTGAAAGAAAATTTTTAGACAAGTAAAAAAAATTTTCGACAATTTTTTGACAGCTAAAAGTTTATTATGGGCAATGCGTCCGCTGCCTCCTCCTTCCAACCACGACGCCACTGATAAAAAGTAATGGGGTGTTTACACGATCCAGCAAACGTCGAACAAATGTCCAGCAAACTTTTAGCAAACGTCCAGCATTAGCACGTGTATTTTAAATAAATTTGCTGGAAGTTTGCTGGACGTTTGCTGGATCGTGTTAACACCCTATAAGGCTCGCTGCTAATAATTAGTTTACAGAATACGTCTTTATGTGTACGGATAAATCGACTAATACGTTGTTTACAACGAGCAAATACGATCGTTCCAGACTCACCGAACTGTGCATCGCAGAACTGTCTCCTGACTCCAGGTCTAAACCTCGGACATCTCCGTCCACACTCGGCGCTTCTGTTGCTCGTTGTCGCTCTCATCGACCCTCGTTTTGACGAAGGTCTTGCGATGCCGCCTCTAGTCCTTCGTCCCACTGACGCAGTCGTAGTCTTTGTCCTTGACGCTGGCGTCGTGGTTCTGATGATGTGCCGGGACAGGCTGGAGGAGATCTGGCGGAGATAGTCGACGTAGTGCATCGTCAGTGGCGGGTGTATCTGCCGCCGACCTCTACTGCCGCTCTGTGATGTACTCGACACAGGCGTCGTTTTATCAGTCGACGCAGACAACGTCGACGAAGTCCATGGTCTGCTTGTAGTGGTAACGACGTCCGTCTCTGACCACCTTGACGGCTGGTTGTGATGACCTGTTGTTCGCAGATTCTGTTGCCGAGTCTGGTTGTCTCGCTGAGTTTTGTTGATGACGTCATCATGGTATGCAGTTGCCTGGTCGATCTGTAGGCCGTAGCTGAGTTTATCACTGTCCCGGTGATCTCCCGCTGATGAACTCGAGTTACTCGACACAGGCGTCGTTCTACCGGTCGACGCAGATGACGTGGACGACGTCCACTGTCTGGACGTGGTGATGACGACGTCTGTCTCCAACCATCTTGAAGACTGGCCTGTGGTCTGCAGAGTTTGCCGCTGACTCTGGTTATCTCGCTGATTTCCGCTGATGACGTCATCATGGTATGCAGTGTCCTTATCGACCTGTAGGCCATAGCTGCGTGCATCATCACTGCCCCAGTGATCAGCGGATGCAGCAGGCAGAAGCTGCTTGTCACGTAACTCTGACGTCACTTCCAGCTGTGCTCCTCCGTTCGTTGTTTGCACTGGTCCGGGTGTGTCTGTGCTAGGCCGGCGGGACGAGTCCATCAGGCTGTTCTCGACGTCGAATGTCCCCACAGATCCACTGCGAGACACGAGCACTCGGTCTGCGTCCACGATGAAAGCACGCACTTCGCTAGTCATCCACAGCTCGCTGGACAGAGGGTCGGGCAAAAAGAAGTCGAACTGCAGATCGGCAACAGCATTTGTCGGCATCAGCTGCAATTACGCACGACTACGACATTCAGCGGCTGTTAATTTTAAAAAAAAACATATACATCTGAGCCACAAAAGTGTAACTTTCTATTGCAACTTGTTGATATAGCGTCATTACTACAGTGTATACCAACTCAAATTTAGAGGATTACATTACAGTTGAGCAGACAGGTTTCAGAACAGAACGCAGTACATGTGACCAGGTTCTTGCTCAAACAACATTCATAAGAAACGGATTCCAACAAAACTTTAAAATTGGTGCAGCATTTATGGACTTGTCTACAGCTTATAATTCATTTTCGCACACAGGTCTCTTTCTGATCAAAGGTCTTACCACACTGGCTTGTTTAGTCAATCGCCCTACTTCTTAGCAACAGACGGTTCCATGTCTATATGGGCAATAAATGCAGTTCTTGAAGACATCAGAAAAATGGTCTCCCCCAAGTATCAGTTCTGTTTCCTAGTCTCTTCAATGTTTATGCCAATGATTTGCCTTCAACCCGTTCTCGCAATATTTGCCTGGCTCTTGAAAACACACTCAATGAAAATCTGCACAAAGTTGCAGTATTTCTCAGCAAATGGCGTTTTCAACCGAGTGTACCAAAAACATTGTCATATTATTATGGGTGCTAACTTTGGCTGCAGACTTCTTTGAGTGTGCATGGTAAGACAGAGCCCGATCCAAGGTAACTCCCAGGTAGACTGGATTGGGTTCGTGTCTGACGCGTTGGCCATTGAGTTGCACACTTATGCCTTGTGAAGCCGTTGTTTTATGAAGATGAAAAACATTGTCAAGACATTACGCTAAGCCGTTTTCATGTAGTTTACAATATGCGTGTGCGTTAGATAGACGAGCATGTTTAGCAGCTATGGCTAAACACAGTGAAAGAGATCCGTAGACTGAAGCATGGACCCCTAGAGCTTTAGCCCCAAAATGCGAATGTATTCGGAGGTTCGTGATCGACGGACTGAGAATACTGACGAAGACGTTGAGATCGACTGGTGTATGGCGTAGACTGACGCGCTCCTCGTCTGCGCTCTGATTGGACCGCTCGTAAACGACGATGACGTTATTCAGCTGGTACTCACCCGCCCAGTCCAGCCGCCAACCGCCATTGATTACATACGACAGCGTCTCGTCAGCCAGTGCTGTCACACAGCGCAGATACACGGAATTTATAACAGCGACAAAACAGCTAATTGAAAAAAAATTAACTAATTGTGGACAAAACGCTACGACGATCGACATCGACAACGTAACACAAAGGCACACAACGAAACCTAACAAGCAAGAATTAGCAGCAAGCGTGTCACCACGTTTATAGCTGATATTGATACAAGCACATTATCTTCAGAACAATGGATGAGATCAAGTTTTGCTAAGATTTTAGTCTCAGATTAAAGTCTTAGCAAAACTTAATTACATCCAAAGTCGTAATTTAATTAATTAATAAAAAACACGAAATTCATAACCGTGCAACACATAATTATAGGCCTATCAAATGTTTCAAATTTCATCAGTTTCCCCCACCGGGTATCAAATCCGGGTTGTCTTGCCGTTTTAATAGACAAACGTTGCCCTTTCAAAAATTCATTAGATCTTTTATTTATTTATTTATTTATTTAATAAACCAAACACATAACAAACGTATATGTAGTAGTAACTAATTAGTACCAGTAGCTTTGTTATTAAGGGGCCGTTCACAAACTATATAACGCTAAAAGTGCCATTTTATGACCACTTCCCCACTTTATATTACGTTATATAGGGGCCTAACACAATTACCTACTTACCCACCCACCCCTAAATTATATAACACCAACTATAACCACCCCTCCCCCAATAAGCAGTCTAATCTGAACAATTTTGCTAATAACACAATGAATGAAGCAATCGATCAATTGAGTTTTAATTCAAGCTGCATGGCCCATTGGCAAAATAATAAACACATACATACAAGCACAAAAAAGAAATAGCACAGTCTTAAACATATTAGTCAGCAAAACATAGTTTTTGAGTTTTTATTCCTATGGTAAATTGGTGATAGAGGAGAAATGGAAGATGTCGATTGGATGGCCGAGGATGCAGTCTAAATTGCCTTGCGTTATATAACGGATGATCAGACTCCCACCTCCTAATAAAACGCAATATAGGCCCTAACGCAATCTCCACCCCACTCATCCACCCCTTGAACGTTATATAATTTGTGAACGGCGCCTAACGACAGCGGTTCATACCAATGTAGTTGGAGCTGTATTCACGCAATACAATGTCAGTTGCTCCTGCGGGAATCTTAGCCACCTGCACGTATCCGTCGCCGTTCGTCACTGCAACATCCACAACATCACATCTGCGTATACTTCATACAGAGATGACTATACATGCCGCCAGCTGTTATTATTGATCTTTTATCATTATTTAAAATTTTCGGATAATTCTAGAAATGTGTCAAAATTTAGCTACAGAAAGAAGAACGCAATAAACACCAATCCCGGCGGTTAACTGAAGGCAAACTGTCGTGCAACACGTATTGACTTAAGTGGCGCAACGAAGGTCAAATACACTGAAATATGCCTAAACTGTTTTGGGCCCAGTGATTCAACCGCAAAAGGCTAAAAAAACCTTTGTTGTGGGTATTGTTGTTGTTATTACTGCTGTTGTTGTTATTATTATTTATTTGCTATATTTTTATGTCCAAAATCTAGACACATAAATTTTGCAAACGACAGTAAGTAACGGCAATGATTATAATAGTTCGTACGAACTCACGAAATCTGGCAAATGTGCCAAAATGTCGCCGGCAGCCGACATTGCTTCCGTTGCACACATGACAGCTGTCAAAGACCAGACCGGAGCCGACATGACCGTCACAACCGACCTCCTGCATGCGCACAAATGTGGACGCTGTTACGCTGTGGTGAAAAGTCTAGTAATCACTTTACTGCAAACTTTCCACAGTCTGTGCCAGTAACAACAATTGAACAAGTAATTTGAGCAATGCTCAGGAGACGCGCGACAGCCTTGGCAGTTCCAGTTCGTACATTGTCTTGGTCTATCTCCAGCCATTTCGTCGCAATTCACTTTTGAAGTGTGCACCTCAGCCGAAAAACGCAAAAAACACCAAGACACCATACAATGTTTTTTGGGGGAAAGAGTTTAAGGTCATTCAAAGTCCTCGATGTTAATACCGCTAAAAAGATCGTCACCACGGATGTTTGTTATAATAAGCAGCATGTCTATGCCTATCTGCGACTGTTTTCGCGTTAGACGAACCTATATATGCAAAATAACCACTCTTCATTAGAGTACCCCCTTTTTGACGCTCGCGTGTGTGGGTTTCCTTAAACCTAAGGGGTCGGAACTTATTAAAATTTACGTTTGATGCTAAAAATTTTATACGCAGGTTCTCATGGTTTATCTCTAGCCATTTCGGCGCAATTCACTTTAAAGATGTGTCGCAGCGCACAATGGCGAAAAAATTCACTAAAGCCCCTTTTTTGGAAATTCCAGGTCGTTCAAAGTCATCGAAATAAATATAAAAAAAGCTTGTCACCAGTGCTTGTTATGATAAGCAGCACGTGTATGCTTATCTGTAGCTGTTTTCACACTAGTCGAGCCGATATCAATAAAATAACCACTTTTACAGGAATAATCCCTATTTGACGCTCGCGTGCGAAAGTATATTTAAAGCTAAGAAATTGAAACTTAAACTACTAAAATCTACGTTTAATGCTGAAAATTTCATGTGCAGGTTGTCTTGGCCTATCTTTAGACATTTCGTCGCAATTAACTCTTGAAATGTGCGCGGCAGCCAAAAATTGCAAAAAATTTACTCAAAACTCCTCTTTTAAAGGTTCAAGATCATTGAAGGTCATCAACGTTGATAAAACTAAAGAGTCCGTGAACAGCGCTTGTTATGATGAGCAACATGTGCAATCGTTTTAAACTAGACGAGCCAATAGCGGCAAAATAACGTCTTTTTAGGAGAAATGCCCCTATTTGACGCCCTCGTTCGAGGGGAACCCCTGCACCCAGAAGCACGAAATTTCGTCACGATAAACTAGAGACCTTGGGGCAGCCACATTGACGATTTCGTGATCCTAGTTGCATTGTTTTGATACAGATCACGAGTGTGACAGACAGACGGACAGACGCCTAGACGATAGTTAAGACACGCGAAGCATTCTGCTGTCGAGCGTAAAAATCGATCAACATTTGACAAAAATATAGACAATAGTTTGCAGCATAATTTTTGTCCCATCCTGTACTTTCAAAAGTTAATAGTCAAAGAACAGCAACTGTTGGCTCTACCGTGAAATTGCCGTCACCTATCCGTGAATGCGTCTGCGAAGAATGTTTGATTATACTAAGCTACGCATATTTCTCCACAGATTCCTAACACCACCAAAATATTTATTTCTAATGCGTGTAAATTATCTTAGGTTTCAATCCACATTCGCTTTTTAATTCCTGCAGCAATTATAGCGTGTCAGTCTCTCACGGTACGTTACAGATGTTTTATCCCAAAGCGAAAAAAAGCGACAAAGCACGAATCTTACCAAGCATTCCCCCTCGACGCAGACAAAGTCTCCTTCGCTTCTCTCGCAACTGGTTCCGTCGATCACGTGACCGAAATCATAGCGGAAGCTGTATCCAATGGCGACGCAAACAAGCTGACATTCGTCTTCAGCTACGCCGCATATAATAAACCGGGTGACGCGTAAATAACTGGAACATACAGGGTGGGCCAATAAAAACGTGGCACATTACTTTTTAATTTTTTACTGGCACACTCTGTGGACAATTTGCAATAACGTGATAATTATATTTCCCACCACACCATAAATGTGTCTCTAAACTACTTTGTAAAATATAAATGAAATATGAATGTGTAACGATAATAACAAATAAACATTTTGGTAAAATTGATAAAAACACTTCAGATCAACATTGCGGTGAACGATCCGTATGACACTATAGACCGTGTGGATCTAACACAGTCTAGTATCATACGGATCATTTACTGCAGTGTTGGTCTAAAGTGTTTTTCCATTTATCTAAATGTTTGTTATTATCGTTAGTTTTTACTTACATTTATATTTTACAAGGTAGTGTAGAGACTCATTTATGGTGTGGTTAAATGTAATGTATAATAACCGCATTATTGCAAATTGTCCGCAGAGTGTGCCAGTGAAAGAATTTTTTTTTAAAATCGGTCAATAATTGGCAAAGATATGGACAAAAGTAAAGAGCCACTTTTTATGGCCCACGGTGTACATGTTTTACGCAGATCGACCAATTGAATAGTTTCGAAAACAAATCGGCTTTTTAGTTTAGGCAGTCACGTTGAAGACTTGAACAAATTGTTTCACATGACCATATTTCACTGCAGCAGTCGAAGCCAGTCGTTTGCGAAACTGTCCGATTGCTCGATTTTGATTTGTGTAAACATGCATGTTTTACTTTTTTCTGCGCCACTTAGCATACACTGCACATGAAGGTACACTTCATTAACGATAATTAACAACAGCAGTTTAAAAGTTTAAAGATATATCGCAATGCAACTGTAAACAAAATTTATTTAAAATTAAAAATTAAAATGCACATGAAAAAAGTGACATGGTAACACGTCGTAAAAGGGGAGAAATTATGACTTCGATTAACACTGGATGTCACAAATAATGAAAAAAAACGCTGCTCGACATAAATGCAGAAGCCCGAACTATCAAATCGTGAGATAGAGGGTCAAAATAATAACAATCAGTTGTGCTACAAAGTACCGAATTCGACAACGACGATGAAAAATAAGTTTATTTTTACCTAAAGGGACTGCCGATAATCCAGCGAAAACTAGCTGCTGCTGCTGCTGCTGTATGGTGCGATTTAGTGCACTTTGTGGCTAATTGAAGCTGACCTTGTCTGCATGCAGGTAATACTTAGGACTCAATACTGAGTGGCGTGGATTGGCGATGAGCTCTGAGTGGCAGTGGTGGACTTAAACATAACACGCACCTGCAGCGAAGTGCGTTTACTTACTTAACGAACAAAGTAAAGTAAGTTAACGTACTTCCGCCGACAGACGTCCAGCGGTAGGTCTGGTCGTCAATGAAGTAGATGTTGTACTCGGAGCATTGGTCATGGCGAGAGTCGGAGTCACTGGCACAGAACTGCTCAGACAATGCAGCATTCTTTTTAATCACTGACATCGACTGACATTAAACAACAAACAGTCGATGCATCGCCGTAGAATTGACGCAACTTTTCGCGCAACAGTTATATTCGAAAGTTTGGCGTCTAGCATTTTCGCAAAAAATATTATCAGAAAACGGTTAAATGCAAGCAATGCAGATAGACGCAGTGCTCTTCAAAGTGGTGTTAAAGTTCGAGTAATGAAGTTTAATTCCGTTAATAATCAATCCATTAATCAATCACTCATCAATCGTTAATTGCCCAAAACAGACCAATTCCACATATCGTTTTATTTATCGCATCTCTAAATTTGCTTTCGTATATAAATAGCTTATTATTAAACGATGTTGCATCTCGACATCGGCTACGTTCCGCCAACCGCCATCTACTCATTGTGCCTCCCTGTCGGCTTAACACGTACGGCCGTCGGGCTTTTCCAGTCGCCGGTACGACGGTCTGAAACTTACTGCCAGATGAACTCAAAGATCCAGCGTGTGATATTGACAGTTTCAAACTATTTTTCACAACAATCCTTTTCAGTCAGTATCAGTGTGACGAGCGCATTAAAGGTTAATTTAAGGATATGCGCTATAGAAACTTACATTTTATTTACTTACTTACTCACTCTTTTTACTCGTTTTGTTGTTAACTTGTTCCTATGAACTGTCACGTTAACGGTAGGTTTATTAAACAGAACGAGTAGAATTGTAGTTACGTTTTCAGTGCAGACGACGAAGTCGCTAGCAAGTCCGTCGCATCTGTCTGATGCCTGTGTATGTGCCATCACTGCACGCTCTGGGTGGTTGCGCAGGTCCGCTGTGACGCAGTGCCTGTGGCGAGATCTAACCCCTCGACCGCACGTCAGCGAGCACTCGGACCACGCCGTCCACTCGGACCAGACCCATTCACGTCGCAGCGTCCTTTGCAACTCTACCGCTTCCGCGTTTTCCTGTCACAGAAACGCGCACATTTTTTACGAATTTTTACTCTATTTACCATGTGTTTAGTGGACCCAGTAGTAGCTTTTATTATTTAGGCCACTTTAAATATTCGTGATTGATTGACTGATTGGTCTTCCACACAAGCCATCGCCGCTAAAGTCACCACATTGAAATATCTACCTGATATTATCTACACTAACGCTAAGAATCAAAGAGTACCCCCACCGAGATTTTTTTTTCTCATAGCTTCATCAAATGTTAACCGATTTTTATAACTGCTTCAATTCAAATTTTCAAATCTCCAAGACAATCGCAAATGTGTAAAACACGAATGGAGTTGCGCAGTTGTAAATGCAATTTATAAGTTTCAGCAGTAAAACTGACGTAATTTACATGCGCTACATGCATTGCATTTTTAGGGCATGCTTATGCTCAAAATGCGTTTACGACTAAAATTCCATCTCGGACCCCGCTGGGAAACACACGGCGTTCCCCAAACCCCCTGACTGGTTGGGGAGAATGTTTGCTAGCCATCCCCGAGAAAAGCCCCACACCTGCCCCGACTTTCCAGCTCATACATGTAGAGGCCCTTTGGGCCTCGGACCTCGCACAATTGTAAATATTATTTTTTACAGTCTGCTATGAGACCTGCTACGTAGTTCAAGAGGTCTGCTACGTGCGCGATCTGCAGCTGTCCTGTGAGTCTGAGTCTGGGCCGGTCGGTCGGTTTCTAAACGGCATCGACTTGACCGCTGGCGATGAGTGAGAAAAAGTCTCCATAGAGTTCGCGTCGGTCAGCGTTCACACCTGGATCTGATTTACTGACTGCTGCTCTCGCACCGGACCAGATCTAGGCTATGCGCTTCTAGGACGATTCACGCAATCTTACAGAGAAAGCGACTTAACTTCGACTGACTTACGCCACCATTACACTGTAGGCCGACTGTAGGCCGATCTATGTCTGCAGAAATACGCGTCACCTGTTCATGGATTCAAGCATCGCAGACGGCCATCAATTACGTTTACAATTACACCATGTTCATATAAATGCACCTTTATTAAGCGAAGCATGCTGTACATTGTACTGTTAAAACTAAGCTATGCACGCAAGCAGGTTGCCTGATCGTTAATGCATGTAAAACCTTCTGCGCTATATTAAGGCTAATTTGGCTACAAAAAGTCTGGGACAATTCGAGTTATGTGCATTTCTTACACTATTTAGGAACATCTGCATTCGTTGTTCTGTTTTTTGTTATGTTTAACTGTGCCCCAATAAAACCTGCCGAAAACGTTCGAAAACAAGCACAGTTTGCCACAAAAAGAATTTCAATGAGGAAGCAAAGCCTTTTTATCTGTTTCCCATATTTTATTGTTTCTCCACTTTTTGTCTACCTAATTTCCTTTTTTTCATTAAAGCGTATCCGTGATATATAAGCGGGCTAGGATCTAATCGAGTTAACGCCTTATAGCAAGCGGGATTTTTACCCACCCCCCCCATTTTATTCCTCTATCCTTTGATGACTTTTTGGTCAGTAGATTGCTGCATGGGTTTTACAAACGTTTTGTCGTATAACCACTTTAACTGAAAACTTTACTACTGTTAGTAGTAGTGGTAAAATCTGAGAAAAAGTTGCAACCAGATTTAGCAGATTTTATTAAAAATTTTGCATGTTTAAGTATCCTTAAAGAATGGCCAAAGATATCTAACTGTAGCCTAACGTCGTTTTCGACACGTCTGCTGGACAGAATCTGCGTGGTTACTGTACTTACAGCCTGCCGTGCGCCGGTTGCAGAAACAACGAAACACATCAACAAAACGTTCGTCGTCGTCATCAGTTCACGATTCACTGTGATCGATCCTTTTCGTTTAACAGAAAACACGTTTTCTAAACGTATAAACTTGTGCATGCACTCAGCAATACACTGTTACAACAACTTACACGACGTAGCGATCCAGTAAAATCGGCCAACAGGCACGGTGAACAGTCAGGCTTGCTTGCTTCTTCCAGTAGCGCTTACAAGTCTAACCGTTTTCCGACCACATGCAGCCGAACAGTTTAGCTAGCGATGTTGATATAGGCTCGTGCAAAAAAAACAGAAGTTTATTTGCATTTTATGCTTCCCCGCCAATCTAATGGCCGGTGGCATTATGTTTCCAGAGTGTTCATGCGTCCGTGCGTCCGCGCGTGAGTCCCGGACAAACATTGTTAGCAAGATATCTTGGATATTTGTTGACGGAACTCGACCAAACTTTACCACTAATGGACTTTGAGGCAAACATAAACGCATTAAATTTTGGGAGGTCAAAGGTCAAAGGTCAAAGAGGTTAAGAGTCAATGTCACTGTGGACCGCGGAGTCAAATATGCCATAAAATGCACTTTCTGGCCTTGTTAGCACGAAATTTCGAGTGCTAGCTCCTTTTCACATGTTGGTGGAGGTATAGCAGTCGATGGAGTTGTAGCGACCATCTAGTTCTTCGTAAAACCGAAAACAACCAAACCGTCAGTAACTCTGGCAAGTAATTTGAGCAAAGCTCACGCGACACCTTGGCAATCAGTGTACAGCATGCAATAAAATAATAGTGCGTTTTAAAAG
>Ga0209454_1002357_pt1 | contig 12787 bp, 19 predicted proteins | sample WorMetHERISLAND1_2_FD_187400 | JGI IMG/M metagenome (GOLD analysis project Ga0209454, IMG submission 187400) | Marine gutless worms symbiont microbial communities from Max Planck institute for Marine Microbiology, Germany - Olavius geniculatus... | ecosystem: Host-associated > Annelida >...
ATACAATAGAATTTATATAGTGCCATGAAAACCAAACATACAGATGCATCTAAATGCTGAAAATCTTGGCTAAATAACCAGTGTATTCAGGCCCACTGTGAAGTGGTAAACCATCAGACCCTCCCCACCGACCTCCGCAAGCCAAAACCACAAAACTTCTCACAAAAATAATAATTATGTCACCACTAGATGCAATTTTAAAGCTCAAAATAAACAAAAATGCATTTGCTATTGTGGTTTTGCACCAGGCCTCACTGAGGAGCATATAGTGCTTCACAGATGGCCAGGCGGGAGTAAAGTTAAACCCCCTCACATAGAAATTGGAAGTTTCGCGACCGACCTGTTAATTAACTTATTCAAATGAACCTATTAATTAACTGTTCTAAATGTTCCTTGATGTGTCTCGCCACTTAGTGATTGGCCACAACAACATCGACATTATTAGTGAATATGTTACAGAGTTGAACAAATCCATGGGTTTTTGCAGAAGCCCAGCCCAGTGGGTTTTGTGGCTGTCAACTGGCAGTAATGGTGCTGTAACAGTGGATAAGGAATAATGCTAGTATTAATTAATACGCATGATAATCAGACCTTGCCAATGTTGGTGTTATCAAGTGCAGCGTCAATTTCATCGAGTACAAAGAATGGAGCTGGCTGGTAGCTGAAACAGTTTACACAATCAGCACAAAAATTAAGACCCCCATGAACAATGATGGCATCCCCTATACGTTCGTTCAATTTTTTTTTATGAATCCGAAGTCACAAAAAACATCGAATGAGACGTGTCTGGGGAGTGTTGCCGTTGCACCCATACCATTAGCAGCAAAAATGTATCCCAGGAACTCTCAATTTGCAGCAGTACAAGGTTTGTGTGGTTACCATATTCACAAGAATTCTATCACGAGAGGGTTTCAAAAGACAGTGGGGTGGTTAAAAATGAATTTCAGTTGCCATGTCTTCAGAACCGTTAAAAAAGGCAACAAACACTATTACATGAAGTGCTTTCTCGGCTTTCCACTTAACTCTAAACTATGTAGTGTATGCAGACACAGTTTCAAACAATTAATAAACTAATTAATCTGATCATTATGTTCTAACGATGTAATAAAAAATCCTAGACATGGTAATACTCATATGGCATGAGCCTAATGGTGCAGTGTTGTACATGAGAATGGCATCAAACATCTAGCCAAATAGAGTGACAGACAGAGACAGACAGACAAACTGGTAGACAATGTCGTTGGCAACAAAGAGAGAGAGATTAATGCACCTGTGAATGGCAAAGAGCAGAGCCAATGCAGCTACAGTCTTTTCCCCGCCGGACAAGTTATCCATCGGTCGAAAACGCTTGCCTGGTGCCACGCAGTTGTAGTTGATGCCATCCAAGTATGGTTCTTCTGCATTCTCAGGGCCCAGGAATGCCTGGGCACTCTGGTTCTTCGACAAAGCCTAAACAGCAACAGCGAAAAACCCAGATCTAGTGGGAAAATAACCCTGCATTCTCAGAGACAAGAAATGGCCTAACAGACAGACAAACATCAGCAACATACATTCTACAAAATTTCCTGTACAGTCAAACTTATGAATAACGCAAGCAACAGAATCCTGCCTTGCCAAAATCATCAAAAGCAGCACTAGTTTTCACAAAAAGTCATAAGGACAATTTACAGATAACAGAGTTGCTGACTTTAGATTTGGAACAGCTTAAAATCATGTTAAAAAAATCTCACTTGATTTTCCAAAGTTGACTCAAACAAATTACTATTTAATGTAAAGAATGAAACAATTCTGATTTGTGCCAAATCTGATGCCAATTCAATCAATACTTCTAAAGCTAACTCGAAGTAGCCTCTAAATATAAGAAACAACAGCGGAAGTAGTTTCGTAACAAAAAAATCACTGATTGTTGCTGGACACTGGGTAATCATAAGCAGGCACGTCAAGTTATTATGATCAAAGGGTTCAACCGCCCAGATCTCCCATTCTCCTGGGTACGTCAAATACAAATTCATCGAATGTTTCCAGCACGGTGCGATAATGTGACAGAGAGAAAACAGAACATGCTAAGAAGAAATGGGTAGCTTTGGGCAAAATCGCTTGCACTTAAGCGATCTTGCATAAGAATCATAGAAAAACCAGACCTTGTAGACGTCGTCGATGCGGTTAGAAACATGTTCGAAGCAGTTCATGAAGCGATCGAATCTTTCCTTGCGGACTCGTTCAAAAGCCTGCTTGCATTTCTTGGCCCGTCTCCGTGCAGTCTCAAACTCATCGGCAGTCTCCAGTGAACGCATCTTGACATTTTCCAGCCTGCCACAGACCAATACTACACTGATCTTGCCGCTGCTGCTGCTACTAGTCAGCAACGCATTCAGCTCAACTATCCTCGTATCTGAAACAGTTTACCAATTACCATTCGAACAGCACCCTCTTCCAACACCTACCGACGACACCTCAAGACTCATCTGTTCTCGGACAACACCACCATCAACTAAGTGCTACCACCCGCGCCTACAATTCAAACTTCTATTTTGACATATGGCGAGCTACCAATGCAGACTACTTACTTACTTTCTTACTTATTACTACATTTCCCAGCCTGTAACAGACCATTACTACACCCATGCTCCCCTGCTACTACTACTAACTACTACCACTACTACTATGAATAATTACTACACCTGTCATGACTACCACTATCATGACTAATACGGCTAGTAAAAACGTGTTTAGTGAGCTAACTTCACGGGAGCTTTCGCGCTGGGTGCAGTCATTCACTTCAGGTCACTACTACTACTACTATGACTAGCATCGACGAGTGTTATGTCTACTAAAACTATGACTACAACTATAAGAACAGCTAAAACAACTACTACTAAAAACATGTCATCGATGTATTGGTAAAAGGTTGTAAGTTTTTGAGCTAAGTTTATAGGCTCATCACTGATCATAAGTGCTACATTTTGATAAAAATATTTTTTTTATCTTTTATTGCAATTTTTACAGTTGAAATTGACGACTACTACGACTACAATAACTACTACTAACTAAAACACATGTTCAGTGCTCACTTCTCAAGAGCTTTCATGTTGGGTGCAGCAATTCTCTGCAGGTTTGAGTCCATGTCAAACAGCTGCTTGTTCAGTTGCTCCTGAGCTTTCCGAATGTCATCCGCACCCTCCAACTGTCAACACAGCAACTACTACTACCACTACGACTACCACCACCACAACTAGTACAACTCAAACAAATTCACTGTTCAATACAACAAGAAGCAAAAGCTTGTGTCATGCACATCATTTCTTAATGTGATCTTGGTTTGAAGTCTTTTCAAGATAAAACTATTAAACAAGTGACTGAAGCAAACTGTCGTCTAAGACACAGATGCTCAAAACCGTTGCTGACTGATGTTATTTTTTATATGGCTTAGCGACAAATGCTGTTCACATTACTAAATCAAAAATTTTCGAGAATGGTAATTGGTACAGTAAAAAAGCATTAAAGCATAAGCATAATTACTTATTTTATGCAAGAATGACGTTCAGTCAGTCGCTAATGTGTTGAAATTAGTCTATGTTAGTATATATCAAATGACAATAAGAACAGTTTTTTTGAGACAGTGTACTACTAATACTACTATAATGGCTATGGTTAAATGGCATAGCCAGGGTTCATACAGGTCTTCTGTAGTAAAATTCCCAGACTTTTTATGCCCGGAAGCAGCTACTGCTTTCAGCACGTCTTAGCCATCGCAATTCTGTCTGTCTGTTCGTCACATGGGTGGATCAGTCAAAAACGGTACAAGATAGGATCACCAAATCTTCACCGTCGGCTGCCTGGAAATAGTTTCAAAAACTGTAAAGCTTTTCCATAAATTCAAAGAGAGTCACTCTGAACGAGGGCGCTAAATGAGAGGGGGTTTTATGGATTTTTTGGCGATTTCGGGCTGCGACACAAGTCTATATCATTCACAAGGTGGCGCCACGGAATTATCGTTATGCGATCCAGATAGAGAATTTGGTATTTGCGTGAACACCCAAATTTTCAGCAAAACTACTGAACCGGAACTGCTACAGGCTTTCTCGCGTCTCGTGAGCATTAGCTCAAATTTCTTGTCCAGTCATGGAATGACAATTTCCCTGACCTTATCGAAACAATAACCCTATCGCACAACTGTCAGAAATGATACACTATATTATAGGGTAATAAAACCATATTGATGGAGCAATATGCAAACGACAGAGACCCTGGTCAGGGGTCAAGGGGGTGAAGCCCTCTGAAGCTGAAACACTTTTAGCTTCTAAACGTTTAATGGAAGCTGCAAATTTGCCTGCTTTTTAATATTTGGAGACACAAAAAATAACAGATATCTGCACTCTGCATAATCCAAGATCATTTTCCCTGACTTTTCAAAAATAATATTTTTCCCTGAACACACAATTTGCCTGACTTTTTCCAGTTTTCCCTGAAATGTAGGAACCCTGCATAGCTCTTCTTAAAAGCCCATCTCAGTGCCACGCAACATCACCTACCATAAGGGATCACACACCAGACATAGGTGAACACACCACACCATAACCCCAGAAAAAGAGGCTGGTACTTGATTTACCTACCCCGGAAAGATGGAGAGCTGAGTTCATTTTGGTGTTGGCTATATACTGAGATGATTTACCTGTCCACAGACAGTCACCCACTCAAGTACTAACCACTTGATAACAGTCAAACCAATGACCTCCTGATCACAAGTCCATGACCTAACTGTTACTCTAGATAACAAGCCACCTAATACTACAACTACTACTACTCACATCCTTGTAGTCGTCATCAAGGCGGCTGTAGTCAATTGTGATGTGGGCTTCGCGCTCGTGGATCACTCGTGCTCCCTGTGTACTCATACTGTCGACGGCACTACTGTTGGTGGCCTGACTTGCACCACCTCCAGCGTCCACTTCCTCTGTAATGTCATTCATTGACCCACGCGTCATTGGCACATCAATGCCCTCCATCTACCAGCAACAACAGCTATTACAGCTACAACTACAACATCTACTACAACAACAGCAACAACAATAGCAACAACAGCAACTACCACTACTATTATTACTAAGTACTACTACTGTGTTCACCTTCTTTGTAATGTCATTCATTGAACCATGTGTCGTAGGCACACCGACACCTTCCATCTACCAACAACAACTACTAAGTAACGACTACTACTAAAGCAAACAGCAGCATAGTACAACAACTACAACAACTGCAACAACTACAACTATAACAACAACAATTACTACTGCTGCTGCTGCTAATACTACTACTACAACTACAACTAGTACCATGACGACTACTAAGTGCTACTACTACTGCTACAACTACTACTACTAGTACCTTGCATGACTTGAGTAGGCTGTGCCTGTCAGCACGTTTCTGTTCCAGTTTTATCTCCAGTGCAGACAGAGCTTTCTGTATTCCATTCGACTCCTTCTGCTGGGTTGTCAGTCGCTTGCGAATGTCATTCATCTCTGCCTCAAGGTCATCCGCCTGCGACTTCAAGGTCAAACGACGCATCTTCATCTGCTCCTGGCCCTGCATCTCCTCGTCAATTATCTGACAGCCCAAACAAAGATTACAGGTTGTGTATAGCTCCTTTTGGAAAACACACTGCAGAGCTGCAGCGTCACCAGCCATATGAGATCACACAGTGTTATCTGCCACACATCACAGATGAACGTGCCCCACAATAACTGCAGCCAGGCAGGCCAGTACTCGATTTATCTAACACTGAGGGATAGAAGGCTGAGTCACCCTTAGTGGATGGTTATATCCTGAGATCGTTTTGTCCACAGACAGTCACCCGTCATGTAGTAACTGTTTAATAGTGATGACGAGTCGACTTTTTGATAATAAGTCAATTCTATCTTAACTGTTATGCCACCTATCAGCAGCAATAAACTGGCATGTTAATCTCAGTAAGTTCTGATGCCCTATGACCCTGAGGACCTCTCACCCAATTCTGACCCATAAAATGTGAAAACCACTGGTACTCCTGCCACAGGGGAATGTTCATGCCAATTTTAGACTTACTGCGACCCGTTACGACCCGTACAGGTCGGACGAAGAGTGCTGCTGACATACCTTCATCTGCTTGTTCTCATCTTTCTTGAGCTTCTCCAATTCACGCTCATCCTCAGCAACTGTATCCTCCCACTTCTTCACGTTCACTGCAGTGCAATACATAGCAATGATGACAAATAAGCTGTCAACTTACACTGGTGGCTTGTTACCGTAATGGTTAAGATGCTAGACTTAACAATGAAGAGGTCGTGCGTTCAACTCCCAGCCGAGTCACTATTAAGTGGTTACTATTTGGATGTGTGCGAACAAATAAATCATCTATATAACCATATATATATGACCGTATATAACCAACTACCCAGATCCCGGGGTGAGTAAACAAGTACCAGCCTGCTTATCTAGAGTAATGGTGAGGTGTGTTCATCTGTACTGGGTGGCAGGTAACACCGTGTAATTGCATATGGCAGGTGACGCTCCACAGCTTTGAGATGGGCTACCATTTACAGCTGCAGATAATGATTAACCTTTAATATGGCTGCTTCTACTCTTCGCCAAATAATGTCCCACCATGTGTCCCATTAACAACAACAACGTACATACAGAGCTACGAGAAACAGTTCACTAACTCAAAAGGGCACTAGTTCAAACAGTGCAAGGGTTAGGAATAAAGTTAGGAATAGAGATAAATTGTATACACATTTAAAGTAAGTAGGTGCATATTTAGAATTTGGACTAGTGACCTTCCAAGTCCATAGCTACTGCTACATATAGTATGAGACAAGCTCAATTAGTCTGTGCTACGAACTTGAATGGCTGAACTGACCTTTGTGCTGCGCTAACAGCTTCCAGTTTTACAAGACTTCAATGGACCGTATTGATGTGTATGTAGTAGTATTAGTTAGTAGTAGTTGTGGTGGTGGTGGTAGTTGTAGTGGTAATATTAGATCTGGTAAGTTGTACCGACAGACAGAGAGAAGAAAGACAGAAGCTTGCTTCAACTCACTCATAGTGTCTCGTGATCTCTCAAACTCAAGCTGATTGGTCAGCCGCATCTTCTGGTTGTCAAACTCCATCCGCTTCTGTGCTCTCTCTTCCTGGACCCGAAGCTCTCGCTCCTCGTATTGACTACGAGCCACACACAGACAGACAGAGATACAGACATAAACACAAACAGGCAGACAGCCTGACACACAGAGACATATAAATACACCGAGACAGAAGGTGACAGACAAACTGATAGGTGATGCCACTCGTGACTGCTATATACAATAGCCGAGCTGCAGTCGGACACCGTCGCTGACGAGGGTACAGACACAGTGTCTGACAGCAAGTGTCACCTAATAGTAGATGCAAGCCAATAGACAAAAACACACATACACAGTACACACAGTCACACACATCAATCAATGGATCATATATATAAATCAATCAACTTCGGCCTGAACTGTTGTATCATTTCAAGCAAGACTGAAAATGTGTGCCAGAATCAACCAAGAAACTATAACTATGAAAAAAATCCAAAACTGTGACTTCATCTGGATCTGGACTCAGAAGATCTTCTCCTGCATTTAGAAGTGTCAACGATGATTAGAAACTTGCCAACGATACCATCACCAACCTACTACATACCAGTACCGTTTAGCCACTGTGCGAAACGTTACAGATGACAGACAAATGGATGAATGACACATTGTAGCATAAACACGATTGTTAGCATGAACCGTCAACTGAAATCTATAAAATCTTTTTTTAAAAACGATCAAAATGGACCGGATGTTAGCGACTCCGATCTCTCGGCAAAATTTGCGGAAGACTTCGTCCTCGACTCCATTCATTTGTTCCTTGAGTTCCTGCAGCCGGACGCCACGCTCCGCCATACGACTGTGGATTGAATCTATCTTTGGCTGTTCATCACACGCAGAACACACACACACCCACACAGTCACCTACATAGAGACCCCATGCTCAGGATTTGAACCTGCAATCTGTTGTGACTGAGCATGCTGCAGAAACGAAAAATTTGAAAAACATGGATTTTCAACTCCACTTGTGATGACCCTATGAAAAAAATTTGCAACTACATTTTAAAAAATTCAAGCCCAGGATCCCCATATATGTGTACTTCACCCTCAGAATGCACCCAACTGCACAGCTATGCGCCAATACTTTCAACAGTTTCCGGGGTATGACACCTCTCGAACTCCTTAAATGGAGAGGGTCAAAACATGCGCAAACCATCCCACTTTTTCAGAGCCTCTGTAACCACTAAAAGCCACAAAGACAGACAAAGACAAACACACAGACTGACAAACAGATACAACAGATGTACAACAGAATCAACATACGTACATCTGATTCATTGGCTCTCGCCTTAAACTCTTTCAAACTCTCCTTGATCTGCCGCAATGTCTTGTTTTGCTGCGCAACACATACACAACTGATCAATAACCATCACCTTAACCCCAACAGCAACCGGCATAGAACATGCAGGTGGATACCATAAAAAAACCCAAAACCCAATAAACGTAATAAATAAATTGCAATTAAATGAATTAGCATGAATGTGACAGACGAGAGACCATGCTACCGATAAATTGGTAGCTAACTATAATTGAAATCATTTGCACTACAAGAAGCAATTTCAACTAAAAAGCATAACACTAGCCGTGTTTTAACATCAACAAAAAACAGACATTGCTATTACCATGTTGTCCCGGTCGGTGATGGAGTACTTCAGCCGAGTCTCAAAGCCTTTGATCTGTGATCTGATCGTGTTGAGTTCGGATTCTTTACGTTTCTGCTTCATCTGTTCTTTGAGTTCGTCCGAGAGTTTTTCCTTCTTCACTTTCAGCTGGTTCAACATTTTCTCATCCCACCGGCGTGCCTTCGCCTTGAGGTCACTCGCACCGCCAGAGATCACTCCGGACTTCTGGAACAAGGTCCCGTCCAATGACACCGACTACAACAGACATGAGCAAGCAAGTTTAGTCACTGCAGTTGCCACATCTTTGACAAAAGCCTCTCTGTCTCAAAAATGTTGCGAGATAGAACCAAGGTTACCGTACTATCACGAGTTGGCAACTAATAGTCTGTGGTCTCATAAGCAGTTTCAACTGACACCGAAATCAACAAAATTAAATGACCTTGACTGGCTGTACTGCACTCTACTGCATCTTTCAAATATCACCACGGAAATTAGAAAAAGACAGACCCGTACTATCAGTAGCAAAACAGTAACCCATGGACTCCACCAAGGTTCATGCTGACAATCATAAAAGTTCCGTGGCATGAAGCCCTAAAACGACAGCATGGTGGTCAGAACGGGCAATGTTCGGTAATTTCAGTTGCCATATCTTTGGAACCTTTAGTGCTGAAGACAATATCATCATGCAATGCTTTAACGGCTTTAGAGTGATCTTGTGATATTGAGAGAGGCTGAATGCGTTAGCGAGCATACACAACTTATTAAGTTACCAATTCAAACTAAGAGTCAATTCAAAGACAGAGAAATACACAGATACTCCAGACCACCCACAAACAGAGATAGACACTCCAGACCATTCACAGACAACGATAAAGAGCCACTCCAGACTAGCCAGAAACAGAGACAAAGACAGACTAAAACAGAGACAGACCTTGTGACGTTCAGAGAGGTTGAATGCAACTCGTCGAGCATCTTCGACTGTCTCACATACGAGAGCATTTCCACACGCAAAGAGCAGAGCCTTCTTGATGCACGCCGGATCATAGCGAATCACATCCACGACCAACTTCACATTCTTGGGATCTTTTATCTCACTAACCAGCAAATAAAAACACATTATTATTATTATTATTGCAATTGCATGTACATGTAAAAATGCATTAAAGTAAGGCTCAAAGCACGGCACTGATCGCCATTTCCTTAGCCCTCCACCAGACACCAGTTTACACTGTCAGACCACAGATACAGAGCTAGTGCATCGTATGGTGTGTATTTACATCCCAGTTTTTCCTGCTACTCACTGCACCTACCCAAGGAAGGATGGGTGGGTAGTTACATACCAAATGGTTAACCTGCCTGCTGACTATCACCCACCTAAGTACTAACGAGGCCCTGCATTGATTAACTTTGTCGATGCAAACCACTGACCAAAGATGTTACCAACTAAACCAAAACGCCGCACATTGCACAATCACCTTTTACAATCTAGATACATACACCGTGTCCCAAAATTAGTGGCCCCCCTGCTTCAAACTACAGTTTGTAGTACATGGATTTCAACAAAATACTGTACACTGCACTACCTTAACATTACTTACGGTCACACTCACACCCATTATGATGTACACACCTTATCGTGTGTGCTCAATGTAATGCAACTATGACGTCAGAGTTGTTTACATTAGATATGTTCAATGCATTGTTATTGACAAAGGAATCAAACAGCAGCGTACCTGTCTTAGACTAAGAGCTTGCATCAAGGCAAAAAGTGGCCATCTTAAGGTCAAACTTCAAAGACAAGCTCAGAATGACTGTCTCAATGACTGTTTCAAAGTGTGAAAAAAATATGTTAGGTATTAACGATTTTACACTAACTTATCTGTAGTTGAGCCGCTAATTTCAGGACATTGTGTATATAAAAACCACAGACCGTAGTTTTTCGTTGACCGGTCGAACTTCAACATAGTCCAGTGGCAGGAAAGTCTCGGGCTCAATGCGTTGCTCTTTCATGTACTGAATGCAGTCTTTCGCCGTCTTCTCCGAGTCACATGCGATGGCATCCATGTACTTGCCCAGCACCTTCGTGATTGCCACCTGGTACTTCTTGTGACTTGGCTCACAGAGGTCAATCAGCCGACCGTACTGACAGACAGAGACAACATACCATGGCATTACCAGCACCGACCATACTGCCAGATGAACAAACAGACAACAGGACAACAATGACCATGTCAACCATACGAACAAAAATCACGTTGCATTTAATATGAACAGTGACAGTAATAGCAACAACAATGTTTATGGTGCTTTCACTGTGGCCTCTGCCACTGTGAAAGTTCACCCAGTTCATTGCGGCACAAGCGAAAGGCAGCTGCTGATGTTGGACCAAGTCGATCAGCTTGAGCCTCAGATACGCCTAAACCGGCACGTACAGCACTACATTCACCATCGTCATTTATTACTACTCAGCCCAAAATTTGATACTCATTTCACCATCCCACAGAGAGTAAAAGGCTGAATCAACCTAGCTGACTGGTTTCATACAAAAGTGCAGACGATCATAAGTAACTCTTCCAAGTACTAACTGGGCCCTGGCCGCTGTGTCAATTAACTTTGCTGATGCAACCAAATACATCACCAACTAAGTCAAACTGCCACCAAACACTAAAAAGCTCATCTAAAATTCAGACAACTTCAGTCTACTAACAGAGTACTCCCAACACTGGCAGAGAGTGTTTTGAGTGTGTCTAATGCAATAAACTGAACTCACAACGCCGGGATAGAGTCGTTTAAGATTGTCAATAAGTTCAGCTTTCTTCACAGCACGAGCCGACTCATGTTTGTCCACCTACAACCACGTAGGGGGACAGTATACAGGGAAGTATTAGTAGTAGCAGCCCTAGTAGTAATAGACTGATGCATGTCTACCTGCGACCACAGACAGATTTTCAAGGGAAGCCATTTAGTAAAACTTCAGTAAGTAAGCAGGAGACAATTTGCAGTGCAAGCATTTGGGGGTGCAGTCAGAACACTCATTTGGTGGAATGGGGGACTGCAGGCGGTCCGAACTGGCACTACACGTAGCGGTCAAGCAACCTTATTTGCTTCTTTGGACAATTTTCCTGTAAGACATACTATCTAGCTACAATACACAGAGACAGACTGTCCACAATAAGTACAACTGTTAGTACAGTCAGTCAACAAGTAAGAGAGATGAAGTCACCTGTGGAACTCAATGCACTAACCTTGGCTTCTCCCAGCTGCTCAATAACAGATTCCATTTCAGTCTGTATCTCAGAAATACGGACCCGGGCACTATCGACCTCCACCGACAATGTTGTCTCCAGCTTCTTCTGTTCATCCACGGCCTGCGTACTGGACCTAGCAACCACATCACACAGGACTGAAAAAACGTTTTTGCATTTTAAAATTTAAAAAGTTACCTAGTTTTGGGTTATCTAAGTTGAAATAAATCCGGTTTTGAGTTTTAAGCTAAAAAAAATGAGAATTACAGATGAAAATGTGGGCTGAAGACGGAAGCTGAAAAATGATACACAAAAATGCAAGGCTAAAAAATGCAAGACTGGAAAATAACGGATGAGAATGTAGGACTGAATAATGGTGGACGAAATTGCAGTGCTGGAAAATACAAGACAGGAATATGATGAACGGAAATGCAGGACTTGAAAATGTAGGAATGGAAAATGATGGCATTTTCCTGTCATGTGATTTCTTCAGTCAGTCATTTTCCAGTCCTGCATTTTCAGGCAACCTGTCTCATTCAGGATCACTTTCTACATCTCTGAGTAAACTCATATGTTAAACCAGTAACAAATAAATTCAACAGATTCATCAAACACCACAATATTCAACATGGACAATTGAAAGTCTTATAATTGTTAACTTTCAAATACTAATGACTAGGGCCCACAGTTTTCCATGAAAAATCATGCCAAATTCCGCAGGGCAGTTTGCAAAATTTTGCGGCTTACCATGGCAAAATCATCCAAA
>Ga0209454_1002358_pt1 | contig 12784 bp, 9 predicted proteins | sample WorMetHERISLAND1_2_FD_187400 | JGI IMG/M metagenome (GOLD analysis project Ga0209454, IMG submission 187400) | Marine gutless worms symbiont microbial communities from Max Planck institute for Marine Microbiology, Germany - Olavius geniculatus... | ecosystem: Host-associated > Annelida >...
CCCTTGGAGGGATTTGCATAAAATTTTGCATGACGGGTCCCCTCGCCGACATAATCAACCCTGCCAAATTTTATCTCAATCGGGTCAGGGGTTTTGATTCCGTGGGGGTCGAGTTTTTGGCTTTCCCATAAGAAAGAGAAGTCGCCGTTAACACAGGGCTTGAACTACCGTTCAGCCTGTAAGCGGTTCAAATTGACTAAATCGATGTTGTCATTTAGGTCCCCATTGCTGGTTGTTCTGTTTTTAGTTTTGTCACTCTTATGGCCAATTTACATCTACGACGGCGACGCGACTCAGCCGTAAGTGTGAACAGAATTGACGACGCGACTCGTAGGCGTGAACTCGAACTGCCAACGAAACTCAACCGTCGTGACCCAGTTTCCAAGTCTGTAACCGTTAAGATGTGTTGTCGTCTGTTAACGTTGCTATCTGTAGCTACGAAGAATAGCGAAAATAATGAACGGATAAGAGATGAGAACATGTCGACTTTTAGTGTAATTATATTACGTGTCCTTGAAGTCTACTTAAATTAAATGTCTCGATAATAATTTTCGTGCATAATAATACTAATAATAATAAGATAGATAGAATACCGCTTGAAGTTGGTCGCGACATTTTGATGTAGATGGACTCGTCTTTGCCGTCGCGTCTGCGCGACTGTGAAGACGTTGGTACACGCGTCGCCAGCTTGTCTCTATCTGACGAACTATCTGCAACCAGCCAACCGCGCGCCTCCAAATCACTTTATTATGTTATGATGAATTGATTGACTGTTTTGTAACTGTAGTCGCAGGGTTTTGGAGACAAAACTTTTTAAGGGAATTGGAAACTGTGCAAGAAAAACTACTTGCTAAAGCAACTTTATGTTAAAAGGATGCGCGTGATTTTAGATGGGATATTTTAATAAGAGCATCATGGTCACGAATAGCCGTAATAGCTCTATAAATGTCTTTCGGCCAGTTGTACGTAGTATACCGGTATATTTGTAAAATCTCAAAAAATCTCATCGTCAATCTGTAAACTACGAAAAAGTTAACCATTTTCAAAGCAGAAAAGACTCTATTTCTCATGCAAAATATTCATGTTTTGTGATAAATATCATCATCATCATCACCACCACCATCATAATCATTATTTGTCGTTATCACAGTTCAACATAAACTGGCACAAAAATTCGACGGACTTACGGTGAATTGGTCTCTCCGTGACTTTCTTAACTTCTTTCTGCTCCTACAACACACCATCCTATTCGCGAAAAAACATTCGATCATTTTGTTTTTACGTTAAACATTTATAACATACTGTATATTTAGAATAGAAATGTTTCCGTGCGCTGCGAACTTGCGAACCGTGAATAGGTAAAAATGCTTCTTGTTTATATCTGGCTTCAACAAACCCACGGTTGCAAATTGTTGGAACGTATGCTTATGCTTTCCGCGAATCGCACGTCTGAGTCTTTGACTGTTTGGGGACAATACGCATCAATAAAGTCTGTTTTAGTTATCGGGTAAAGACAGTTTACAAAAATGAAATTACTGTTTTGGTCTAACGCCGTCCCAGCACCGATCTCCGTCAGAAAGCAATTTTACACTAGAAGGCGCTCGTGAGAGTCCATATCTCCGCCAAGTGAAATAATTCAAACATTACTACTACTACAGCTACTAGACCTACAGCTATTACTACGCATATAGCTACAACACCCTACAACGAGGAAACGGGAGGGAGAAGAAAGAGCCGAAAATTGTCTCCCCGTCTATCTGGCACCGTTATCAAAATATGGCACCTCAAAGATAATGAGGTCGCGACCTTGATTTTTCAGGGCCACGTAACGTCATCGGTCACGTGACTATTCGACTCGCGGTGGTCGACTTCCTATGGGTGGTCCATTGCGACTATGCGTCTATCTGGCACCGTTATAGAAATATGACGCCTCAAAATGCATGTACACACACTGACACACACACAGACGGACAGAACGACCAATCTCTTAATCTCCTCCAATGTTCACTTCGTTCACCTTGGCGGAGATAACAAGCTGCAGACGTTCGTCACTGGCAGCAACGCGACAACGTTATCATCATTTTTGTATACGATGAAACTATTATGGCGAGAAGTGAAAACACCGGTGGCTTGGTAGCGTAGGACGTCGGACTTGCGATCGTGAAGTCGTTGGTTTGACTCCCGATCGGGACGCTATGAGGTGTTTAGTACTTGGATGGGTGACTGTATGCGGATAGCTAAACCATCTCGCTATATAACTAACACCAAAAGCAACTCAGCCTTCCAACTCTGCGGGATAGGTAAATCGAGTATACCGGCCTATGTGGCTGGGGTTCAAGCGGGGCGCGTTCACCTGTGTCGGGTAGCAGATAACAGTGTGTGATCCTGTGTAGCAGCTGACGCTCCGTAGGTTTGAGATGGGTTTGCCGTGAAAACCTATACTCTTTAAACCTTTGAAAGCTTAAGCACCGACGTTTTGCGGAGTGAGACGTGAAGCGAGATCGTCCAGACGGTTGGCGGCTGCAAGTTGTGCCGGTCGACGTCCGTGGACGTTGCTCAGTCGACAGGCGTGTGCTGAGTCAGGCAGGTCCAGCAGTCGGTAGCACAACTGACGCAGCTCGTACTTAGCGGCTAGGTGCAGCAGAGTCGGCGTCTCACAGCTTGTCCTCTCTGTCACAGTACATGCAGCAGAACTAACCACGGTCACAGCCGTCACGTCGAGCATTTACAACTAAAAAATATATCGGCTATAGTGGTGACATATTATGCGGTTGTCGGCCTATAGCTGAGTAAACTAAAAGCGCATACAGAGCGACATAACTGAGCTGACCTGCACTAACCAATGAAAGAGCAGTAGGCCTAACGCATTGCTGCTCGCTCATTGGCCAGTTCAGTTGAGTTCAGTTCAGTCCAGTTCAGTTAGTCCGGTTATGTTGCTCTATACGCGCTTTAACACGTATCCTGACCTTAACTTTACAAACTGGCAAACCGATTACTTTCGCTGTGAGAAACGTTCGCTCTATTTGTGGTTTCTTTATGCTTTTGGCTTTTTCGCTTTCGAGTTACGGGCCCGTACGGGACAGACTTACGAACAGAATGACGGACGGGCGAGAGCCGTAACGGGGCCCACAGTGGGATGGCCACAACAAAAGTGACGGATCCAGATCTTAAGCCGAAAAAACTGGGTTATGGGTCATTGGATCGCGTCCAAAGACAAGAGAAGCATGAAAGAGCTGACAGGATTTGAGAAAGACCGACGACGCGATTACCGGAAGCGACGTATTTAGCGGACTCGAAGAGTAGTTCAAATGCTCTGAGTGGAAGATCCTGGCTGGACGACCCGGCATCATTGAACACAGCGCTAGTGAGTAGGTTGTCAAGCAGTGGCGGAGTGATAAGCGACTGACACAGCATTGACTCGCAGGCCGCCTCCAACTGACGACCGTACACCTGTATCACGTCACCGGTGACGTCAGCTTCATACGTCACAGTCACGTGACCCAAGACCAGACCAATCGCAGTGCAAACTGTCAGCGTTGCCACGGTACTGTCTCGGGCACCTGCGCCGTGCAGATACAACCGTCATCGTACACAGAAACAGAGAAAAAGCACAAAAATGATTGCTGATTGGTCTAGACCTACTTTTGTGCAGACGGGTTATAGATTACTCTTATTGCATCTGAAAAGGCGTATGCCACTTCCTATTAGTGATTAATAGTAACCTTAATTGTATCTCTCACCGTTTTCGAGATATGACCAGTTTTTACATTTTTTTCACCCCGCGTCCATTTAACCCCGAATTTGAAAATGTTCCTTTGCACTACGATCACTAGATCACTGAAATTTTGCATGCCTAGGTTTACAACACATGGCGATATATACTCGTGTAAAAAAAATTCCTAACGATCTACCTTTAGCCACAATACATCCGTTACGGACGACAACACACAGACAGACAGGCAAGCGACAATCGTGACATAAGCATAAGCTCGACCGTTATTTAAGTACGGTCGGCTAAAACAGGAAAAAAACAGAAAAACTTAGCGTCAATGCTGAAAACAGTACCGCTGTTGCTACCGCGGGCAGTAACTAAACTTTAGAACTAAGTTTAGTAAGTTGAATATGTCTTATTGGGTGTCTACACGATCGAGCAAACATCGAGCAAACGTCGAGCAAATGTATTCAAAATACACGTGCAAATTGCTCGACGTCTGCTCGACATTTGCTCGACGTTTGCTCTCGACGTCTGCTCGATGTTTGCTCGATCGTGTAAACACCCTATTACTCACACGGAGCGGTGAACATAAAAGTTTTGCTGTTGAGTATGGTCGTTGTCATAGCCACCGTTTGATCGTCGAGTTTCAGTAACAGTTGAACGTCATCGGCAGTCGCAGCGACGTCGTCGTCCAGCGCTACGACCACTTCGCGACTGCCCTGCAAACACCGTACACGAGTGCCAAGGTTGGACAAAGAAAAGGCCTAAGAACAATTACATCCTTTCCCTTTCCATCTCAAATAACGCACATTTTCTAGTTGTTAGAAATACAGATTCTAACCTGAATTATGCGTTATATACAGATCACACGCAAATTCCTTCGACCAAATGAGCAAAACACCAATCATATGCAGTGGCAGTTCCAGTTGTGTCATAAAGCAAAAAAACATTTTTGTATTGTACTTGCACACTAAAAAGGGAACTTACTTTGCCACCGCAATGCATAAAATGTTCTTTTTTTCTGGCGAACTGGTCATGATTTGGCCTCACACAAGCAGCAAGGGCGGGCACCATAATCAATCTACGATCGATTGAGAAACGTATTGACTTGATTGTTGAGACGTTGTCTGCATAGTATCAGACCCGTAGCTTAAGGGTAAAATATCGCTGCTGTCTTCTGCAATTCATAAATCTTATCAATGACATTAGGCTAAAGTTTACATTTCTGAGCACGATAGCACCCATTTAAGGCCAATGAATTATCTCTTATAAGCAAAGGCGAAGGACGTTCACGGGAATTTAATCAACGTTTGCTGTTGAATTGTTATCACATTTATATTGTTCACTATACTTTTGGCCTCTTGACGATTAACTGCTATAGCTAAGCATACAAAGTGTAGGCCTAGTAAAAGGCATGTGCCATTAAAATGCTGAAAAAATGCGGAGTAACAATATTGTGTCAGGTAAGCTCAGTCACTTTTGCGCGCGAAAACAGCTACTGCTTTCAGCGCGTCTTAGCCATCGCAATTCTGTCTACTAGAATCACCAAATCTTCACCGTCGGCTGCCTGGAAGACTTTAGTTTCAGGAACCTTAAAGCTTTTCCATAAATTCGAAGGGGGTCACCCCGAACGAGGGCGCTAAATGAAAGGGGGTAAGTAAAATATGCCATTTTTTGGCCAATAAGTCGCTGTATCTCAGTAACAGTGCGAGATAAGGCTTAGGTTACTATTAATCATGCACTAATAGGAAGTCGTACACTGGCTCTCGATCGGCGTCGAATTCAATGACCTTGAATGACCTCGAACGCCAAAAAAGGGGTTTTATGAATTTTTTTGGCGATTTAGGGCTGCGACACAAGTCTACATCATTCACAAGGTGGCGCCACGGAACTATTGTTATGCGATCCAGACAGAGAATTTAGTATTTGTATATTAACTTAGCGTGAACACTCCAATTTTCAGCTAAACTACTGAACCGGGACTGCTATAGGCTTTCGCGCGTCTCGTGAGCATTAGCTCAAATTTCTTGTATATTCTTTACGCTTTAGACAGTACACTTCAATCGTGTCAACATTCAGCACTAAATGCAAGTCTATATACAGCAGGAGTGCTTGAGGCGTCGGCAGATTTATTTCCTCGTCAGTGTCACTCGTCACTGACAACTGAATAGGGCGATGTTTTGCAGCGACAAAGACCGAAGGCAGATGAGTGACACTGTCGAGTCATAACGGATAACGGAAGTAAACATACACATTGGAAATTACAGATTATGTATTCCTTATTTTAGCCTCGAGATAAAAATATTTTTGTAGAGAATGATAAACATTTGAACGTAACTCGTTACCATGCTGTAGGCCTACGTCGTAATGTCGTAAAAAGCATCTAATGTACGAGTTAGAAGCCAGTAATATTAAACATTGTAACTTTGGTTAAATAGCCTTGAACATTTTTGGCCTACAAAAAATAATATGGTAATTTGTACACTGTCCCAGTAACCCAAAATGAGAGATATCATGCCAAAAAATATGCAAGTTAGCGTAATAGCGTTGATAAAGAGGTCTAATAAAAATAGACCAAAACAGAACATCGCGCAATCAGCATAAGTAAGGCTCCGGAACAAATTTATGACCAGTTTCTAGTTCTTAGCCAATAGTTAGCTATTTAGTCGGTTAGCTATTTAATAGCAAAGATAGTAACTCCTCTTCTGGAATGACGAAACAACGGCCAAATAGCTAATTTTGGCCATCGGTTAACTGTTTGCAAGCAAAATGACAGAAAATTTACTGATTTCATACGACTGAAAAACGATGCAGAAAATAGAAGCAACTTTTTTGTCAGAAACTTGCCGTATGCCATCTGTATTCGAGGATTAGCTGTCCATGATAAAATATGTGTTGCGATCTTACCTCACATCTGACTGTCGTTGGAATGACACGAAAGTGAGGCGTCGCGTCGTCTGACGTTTCCGCGAACACGCCGCCGCCGGCGCTGGAACGGTTACTGGACCGGTTACTAGACGCGCTGGAGCACACAAGAGGCATGGACGGCGAAGATCCACGACGACGATTGACGACGTCATTCGTCGGAGCCAAGTAGATCTGTTCGTCCTGCGCCTGCACCGAACAACGTTTCGACAGCAGGCGACCGACCGCCTTAGTCACCGGCTGTCCGTTGTCGATGTCCTCCAGCTTCGTCCAGCCGAAGAACTGGTTGAATATCGGATTGTCCTGGTCGGCTATGTCGCTAAAACACGGAACACCGCAGCGGAGCACGAGCGCGTCGGTGGCGTGGTGGTCTACCAGTGTGCGGTAATTGAGGACGTTCTGTTGACATCGCAGGAAGTCGAGATGTGACGGGGACAGTACGACGATGACGATGGCGGAGCGCGGCAGTCGATGTCCGGGCCGCGTCAGTGACGTGTCGTCCACGCTGTGGACACGCAGTGGCGTGGCTCCTCCCTCAGTGACGAACTGCGTCACCAGGCGCGTGATGTAGTCCCTCCACGCATCGGCCTCGGCGTTGTACACGATACACAGGTCACATTCCGCCACCGTCGCACCAGCCATCTTGTATGCAGCCGTAGTACCGCCGTCTACAATGTTGCAATCGTCCGTTATATAATCATTGTGCACTCAGTAAAGTTATCGTCAAGTTCCTACCATTTTTTTCCTGTTAGGTATCTATACGTTTGGTATAATTTTATAACTGTTTTTCTATTGTGCAGTATTAGCTAAAGGCCAGTCGAGATCAACAAAAATGTTACTGGTGGGATCTAGTCTGTGTGTAGCACAGGCACAATAGCAAAATGCAGCTTTAACCGTATAAGTATATATGAAAATATTGTAAAGCTCTGACATTAAGGAATGCCTCAAAATTTCGAGTATTTTGCAATTTTGAAGCAATATAAGGGAAGCGATGACGAGGACAATGCGGATAGCGTTAACCTCCCGTTTATTAAAAATATTATTTATAGCGTAAATGTACATTCTGTCAGTGTGAAGCTAATGAAAAACTATCGTAAAGATTACGTAGACGTGTCGATTCGGCAGCCCGTCAATCACTTATCGCAAGACAAATTAAGTCTTGCAACATGTTTTTTCAACACATGTTTATTATTGTCACCTAAAAACACGTATCGGTACTGCCAGTAGCCTATCCATAATAGCACGCACTTCCTGCTTGATGGCCTGCACGCTGTGACACGGCGCGTAGGGCCATCTGCGGTGTATTTTTACAGCGCGTCAGCATGGCTTGCTATGCTTCGGCAAGGGTGTCCGTGTGCGTGCGTGTGTGTGTGTCCGTCCGTCTGCCTGTCCGGCACACGGCTGTACTATGTCAGAACGACGTAGGGTAGGATCAAGAAATCTTTACCATCAGCTCTGTGAATGACCCTACTGTCAGAATTTTGAAGGTTTTTAGAAAATCACACGGGTCATCTAATCGAGAGAGTCCAATAAAAAGGAAATAAGATAAACTCGCGATTTACAGCTAATAAGTCGCCGTATCCCGGAAACGGTGCCAGTGCAATCACTAAAAAATCACACGCGTGATTCCGATTGGTGCCAAAATCAACGTCCCTGGATGACCTTGAACGGCCATTATGCTCTCTATTGTACGAATCATGCAGGGGTTCTTCAGAAAGCACACGTCAAACAACTGCGGGTGCTATGCTTGCAGTGCAATGCACTTGCTACAGGCATGCGCGTGTATCTGCGTTGCCAAGTATTTTTTCCTGTCAATCCTAAACGTGGCGACTTCAACGTATAACTAAACCGCTAAAAGCCAAATTCTTAAAAGTAGCATCATACTGAAGAGACCTATAATAATGACGCCCTGTTCTCTAAGTTGTAGCCGAGTTTCTTGTTGCTGACGGCATTGAAATACAGCAGTGACGTGTCATGATGCATGCCTCAGCCACTCCCTGCGAGTCGCTGACTTACAGGAAAGTAAAATTCTGAGCAAAACATATTATATAGTTTTGCCACAATGGGACCAAATTCAAGGGAAATTTAGCCGTTTAAAAAGTACCGGTATACGTATATGCGTTGTGGTCAGCAGTACTTCACCGATTACCTGTTCACAGACAAATTACCTACAATAGCTACTTACATGTACAAGACACGATCTACCGGCATTCTCCCATCTGATCTCATTTATCTACCAGCATGCACTTAACGATCATAAACGTGACCTCGCCCAGGTGAAAGAAACTATTGGATCTCTCGGCAGCAGGTTTAAAAACTTATCGCTTATCAGACAGTGTAAAGATCCACTACAGCAAATTTCATCTTACCCGTAGCTTCATCGTTTACCATCATCTTCTGCAGCCCGTTGGTCGGACTACTTTGCATTAAGTGTGAGCAGCAGCACTTGGCCATGTTCAGTCAGCAAGTCAGGTCACAACTATGAACTCGGTCAAGTTCGTGACGCTGCCTTATATGCTCAGGTGATGTCCTTAAACCCCATCCGCATCACCGTAAATGAAGCCATGGTCGCGCTTGAGAATACGACGCTATGGTGGTTTTGCAGCTATACGGTGTGAAGAAAACGGAAGAACCATGTGGCAGATCGAGTTAAGTCACGGTTACACGTACGCAACGATTGCAATACGAGTGCGAATGTTGAGTAAGCTTACAGAGGCTTACGATAAAAATATCATATGCTGATGCCTGTAGTATACACTTAGGCCTACTGTTCTTTATGCACTGAAGTTACATGAATATCGTATTAATTTTGTGAATACAGCTTTAATTTTCATATAGTAGGGCGTACGTCCATTTTACGCACATTTGTTGTGCTCGTTGGTGGAAGTGAGTTTGAAAAATGTTACGCTTTAGTGAAAGAAAAACAAAATATAAAATTGTTGCTCAAAATCTGACTTAAAGTTTAATGGATGTTAGCAGTCACATTTGTTTACGCCCAACTCAGCCGGCTTACGCGTATGTGTTTTATTTCCCACCAAAACGTTTCTGTTCAGGAATCACATAACGCTACCGCAACGTTTTGCGTCCATCTGCCACGCCTCGGCGATACGCACTTTGACTCCTGAAATAACGTTTCTATAAATATGGCGCGTTTTCTTCACATACAATTAATTCGGTGCTATAGTTAGCAAAGCCTTCACCTGTCTTGACGGACCCGATGACCGGGTCACCGCAAGCTGTCAGCCACGGTTCAATCCGCACTGAGCTTGTCAATCAGCATAAATCATTTCGTTTTACTGCAACCGAATCGCAGTATCTTGGTCTGCGGTGCGGTCCGCTGCCTTTGACATGCCGAGATCACGCTGATGACCCAGTATAGGGCAGTACGATGCTGCAGTGTCCTCTTGGATACGCTCAATAAGTCTACCTGGCGACATAACCTACCCACCCGGTCGCGGGTTAGCCAAAGTTCAATCGTCGTCAACACCGGTCAAACGCGTCTGTCCGAGGCCTGCCCGTGCACCATTAAATCACCACCAGCCGCAACAGCGCCGCATCCGACTAGCAAGGTAAGATATTTATGACGTGATGACCGGGCAACACACTGACCTCAGAAACCGCATCAAACGAGCTTGACCTGACTCCGGCCAACGTACATCTGGCACCGGTTCAATTCTGACGATGCCTACGTGTTTAGGTTCATATCATCATCATCAGCTTGCCGTGCCCGATGTAAGAGCGTGGGCGGCTTCATGAGCTAAGCACCGGTAACCTTTTCTGTTCTCTGCCTGTCTTACCATTTCGACCAGGCTTCTCTCGCCCCATTGAACGATATCATCGATCCACTGTTTCTTCTGACCACCTTGCCGACTTTTTCCGGGCATGATGCCCAGCATGATGTCTTTCTCTAAACTCTCGTGTCTCGTTGTATGACCGAAGTATTTTAGTTTGTGTGATTTCACTTGTCCCAACAGGCCCCTGTCCTGGCCTACCCTTCGTAAAACCTCCTTGTTCGTCACATGTTCAACGTAAGAGATGCGCATAGCACACCTGTAACATTGCATCTCAAACGCCTCTACATTCTCGCATAGTTCTTTGTTCAATGTCCATGCCTCCGAGCCGTAAGTGACGATAGGTCAAACCAGTGCTTTGGTAAGTCGAACTTTTAGTTTATTACGCACTGTACGTGACTTCCAAATTGGAACTAACTCGCTCGTCGACGATCAAATCAAAGCCAGAAAACCGATAATTAAAAGTAATCACGTAGGCTACATATGTAGACCTAATTGAAGCGTACTGGCTAACGCTAAACGTCTGCTTACCTGTTGTCGGGTCAGTGAATTCTATAGGCCGCTACATTGTGCGTATACAGTATACTATGCGTGTATTTTTTGGGCCAATAACCACTTGCCGGGCGCGGTTTTGTGGACCGCTGCAGCAGTCGTGGTAGAGCAGACAAACGCCACTAAGTGGCGTCCCGCGTGAATCGGACGCTCAGAAGGCGTAGTTCTTGATGAAGTCGGAAAACAAGTTAGGCAGCGCACCTACGCAGAAGGGCTGCGCAGTTCGATAAATTGACTGATAATGTTTATTGCATCTAATAACCACTTATGGTATTTGCCGACAATAAAACGTACACGATACCTACATCAAAGCCCGGCGCTTGCGCTACTCAATATAAATTCGTTGTTGTAAATGGCTAAACTACGACTTCTGCGTTTCACAAGGTCGTCTGGTGACAGTTACGAATGAACTGCGCACTCCGATGCTGAGATATCTCGCTTTACTTTAATGTCTGATAGAATGTCGGAAACAAAGTGCGGAGAAAAATATTCAAAGCCAACAAACCGTTTTTATTCATAACGAAAAATACCGGTGTTTCTATTGCACAAAGCTCACCTGTAAGCTTTTTTTGTAAGCAATTGCATTTTATCAATGTTATTCATCATAATTCGTGCGTTATTAAAACGATGCCAAATTTAAAAAAAAATTAAATTAAAGTTTAGTAGAATAAATAATAAACAAATTTCTGAATATCACACGAATTGGCTAGCAATATGAAATAGAACTAAACACAGATTATTTAAATATCTCAGCACTGGGTTGGCTTCTACAGCCAATGTGCTGCAGGCCGCTATTAAATACCATAATGCTTTGAACTGCTTGCTATGGGTGTATGCGACATAAGCCTAATATGCGGAAGTACACTGTATAACGTATAAGCCAACAGCTATCAACGACAATAGGACATTTTTTCTGTAAGCGGATTTGTGTAGACAGAAATTTTACATTGTGCAAAATACACCCATGCCACGTTTGACAAAATTAATACACGTAGGGCGTAATAGGCGGCTTACTCTTTTGCACACAAGAAACTTACCTGTTGTAGAGAAACCGTCCGTGCGACTATCTACATACAGGATGGGCCATAAAAACGTGGCGCTTTACTTTTGTCCATATCTTCGCCAATTAATGACCGATTTTTAAAATTTTTTCACTGGCACACTCTGCGGACAATTTGCAATAGTGTGATTATTATATATCTCACCATACCGTAAATGCGTATTTACACTTGTAGCCAAAATTTTTCTTCCCCTATTCACCCGTTTGTTTCCTAATTCGTTCCAGTAGTCCATCGTCCCTTCAAACAACCCTCTTAGGAAGAGTTTATGAGTTACAACACTTCAACACTGTCCAAACCTCACCCTCTTTGATGCTTTTGCCGATTCGTATCCCAAAAATTTGCTGCTCAGAAAACGGATCGGTGTGACCGTCACTGAGAATAAACATGACGTTTGACGGACAGCTTAAAACTGATTAGTGCTGAGAGGTCTTGCAAAGACGAACCTTTAGCTTTTAAACCAATCTTATTCACCAGTGCATTTATTTTACGCAAAAAAACCTATGCTAACAATAAAAACAAATCGTAAAAACAAACAAAAATTACAAATACGTCTTATGTCGTTTATTTTACAAAAAGTTCTAATCGACTGTTGTTTGTAAAGTAAACAGTATTGTTGTATTTTGAAAAAAAGTTGTCTGCAATAAGCCTATCGTTCAGACGTCTGCTAGATCGATCATCAAGTTCTAAACTCGGATCACGGCGTTTACAGTCGCTCTTTTTCTGATTTCTGCCGCTAAGAA
>Ga0209454_1002360_pt1 | contig 12778 bp, 10 predicted proteins | sample WorMetHERISLAND1_2_FD_187400 | JGI IMG/M metagenome (GOLD analysis project Ga0209454, IMG submission 187400) | Marine gutless worms symbiont microbial communities from Max Planck institute for Marine Microbiology, Germany - Olavius geniculatus... | ecosystem: Host-associated > Annelida >...
GCATCAGCATATCAGAAAATAAAGGCTACAACTCCACATTTTTACACAGTGTTTCAAAGGAAGCATAAAATATCTTAACCTAAGTTATGGGCAATGACAAAGAAGCCATCTTTCCTCAGTGGCGTCTTTAACATCTGCCAAGTAACCTAGAATACTCAGCTTATAATGGAGACACCTAACCATATTAAACTTATTCCATATGCACTACGAATGTTCATATTTCATTTTCTCAAAATGATATAATGCTACAGCTTACACATGAGCATGGTCTAAACCAGTAACCTAATTCAGACATGATGTTAACATCACTAACAGAGTCATACCTGGTAAGTTAATGCCAGGTGGATATTTGGCTTGTATTGTAGACCCTGGCTTGTATTAAAACAAGTGGCACAGAACTCATGGAGCTCTACTAGACACCTGGCTTCTAGTAGACCTGGCTTGTACACTGTGTCTCAAAAAACAGACCTTTGTTACATTTTCAAATAACTCCCACAATCGTGGTTCAATGAGCATGAGCTGATTATATAACGATTCTTTGTACCAAAATTTCTTGACACTGAAACCGGATAGTTCCAGGTTACTTGAAAATGCATCAGAGGTCCGGTGTTTTTTTAAACACAGCATACTAAAAGTTTTACATCAGCAAGTCTAAAAGTGCACATAAAGCGATGACTAAACTGAACTGACCAATGTGTGAGCAGTAATACATTACCGGGGTACTGCTTGCCCATTGGTCACTTCAGTTCGGTTCAGGTCAGCCACGTCGTTCTGTACGTGCCTTAAATGGGATGACACACAATTGATGAAATCACCCACCGATTTTATCGATTGTGTGTCATCCTCTTTAGTAACAGCAGTGTGTGTCGTTCAGTCTGGTTGTCAATCATGTTTCTTGCTCTTTCGGAGCGCATGTTCTTTGCTGATCTCCTCACTCACGTCCTGTTGAACCTGACGCCACTTCTGCACCAGACCGGAGACGTTCTTCTTCTTTAGTGATAGACCTGCAGCCACCAATGCCTGCCAAACAACAACAACAAACACACTACTACTGCACTGCCAATACAACTACAATGATGACACATTACTACTACACTTCTGCACCGGTCAGGAGACGTTCTTCTTCTTCAACGATAGACCCATGGCCACCAATGCCTGTCGTACAACAACAACAATAACAACCACACCACTATTACTACTACTACACTGAGGCATAAAAACACACCAAAACTTATCGATCGTAACTTAAAGACGGATGATCAGATTTTAAGCGAAATATTACATTTTCATTCAATGCAATATCATTATTTGATTAAAATAATGCACATCTGGCACATTTTGTCCAAATTTCTAGCACTGGTTGACAGTTTATCCAACTGTCCAGTTTGTGCAACTGCTGACAGTAAATATTTGAAATATTTGCCATTTGTGTAAGCACTGGCACACGAATGCATTCTCCATTCGTTGATAGCAGTGTTCATAATGCTCTGATTCAGACTTCAACCAGTCGCTTCTTGAGTTCATTGATATTTCTAAACACAGTCCCATAAACTTGCTGCTGCATAACACTGCAAATACTGTCGAATGGACTGTGATCAGAGCTGTTAAGGGCTACGTATCTGGAATGAAAACTACTTAAATCTCATTATCCTTCTCCAAGTTACTATAAGTAATGTCACGGATGGTTTTTTGGCATTTTCTGTTCATTTTAATGTCGATTTCATGTTTTGATTTCCCCAGGTAGTGCAGAAGCATATGTTGGGTGAGGTGGAAACTTGAATAACCGTTTGATGGCAAGTTGTGTCAGGAATAGTTGTAGCAAAAATTATTAAAATCCGCCTTCAAGTTATAATCGATAAATTTTGGTGTGTTTTATGCCTCACAGTGTACACTTTTGCACCAGTTTGGACACATTCTTCTTCAAACCGACAGCCACCAATGCCTAGTATACAATGAGCACACACACTGCTGCTAGTATCATGTGAATGATACCTTGTCCTTGTCCTTGTCCTTCTTGCGTCGTCGTTCCCTGTGCTGGTGCGTCGCTGCGTCGTCAGTAGTAGGTGTCGGCGGCGGTGTTGAGGCACATGTTGGTGATGACTCTCTGGCTGTCGGCGTCGGTGAACTGACGACCTCAACCTCAACCTCATGTAAGGCCGTCGGTGGCGCACCTTCTGCCAGCTCCGACTGCGCCGGCGCTGGCCAGTTCAGCATCGGCGGAGCACTGATCTCAACCACAACCGGATCTACCGCAGACACCAGCTCCAACTCATCCGGCTGTGGACTGAGGTCACCCATCATGTCACTGCATGTTTCTCCATCCTCCGTGGTGTTGTCAGGTGGCGGTGGTGGGGGAGGCGGGCACCCAGCAAGTGCCAGGATGTTAGCCCCTGACAATGTCCCGCCGGGGGGAAGGGGCGGATTTACCACCTGCGACGAACCCACCGCATTCGTCTCTATGGTGTCTTCATCTTCTCTACGCTGCTGCTGCGGCTGGTCGTCCGGCTCTGGTCCCTCCGGGTAATCCCAGCGAGTAGCCCCGGTGACGTTATGGCAGTAGAAGTAGCGCTTGTATGAGCTGAAACAGACCCAACAAACCACCACGCAGTATCAGAATCTGACCTTTAGTTTCATATGGGGCTGGAAATTTTATTATGTCTTAAAATGACTTTCAGCTCGAGGTGGAGAAAGCAGCGCAACAGATGAGTCAATAAACAATCAAACATTGTACAATGTCCATTTATTAAACGTTGAATAAGGCAAAGACATGAGCATTATATGAATGCATGAAAAGTAAGCAAAATATCATTTCTTTAGTGGCAAAAGAATACTTATCCAGAGAGTCTTCACATCAGTGTAGACTGCAAGCTGTTTTACATTACGTCAGCTAGTGACGTTAAGATCTATTCACCAGCAACGTGCGAAGCAACATTATACTGGCTAAGCCCCTAATATGAAATTAGTAACGAAAGTGTTTTTTTCAGATGAATTTTCCCCAGCTAATTCTGCAAAATATTAGGACCGCTTTTGGTAATTTTTCTCAATTTACCCTACAGTTATCAAAACAGTGGCATTTTTCATTATCTTTCCAGATTTTTCAACAAGTAGTCACTGCACAGTCAGCTATTTTCAAGATTTGTGCAAGGCTACTTGTAACCAGGTCCGTCGAGAGCCACAGTGGGGCCCGGGGAAACATTCTTGTGAGGCCCCCAAACATTTTTGTGGAGCCCCTCTGGGGAGAAAATTTTTGAATTTTTCTTTTCAAAATGGTGCACTCTGGTGCACTTTATATTTTTGGGCGATTGTGGGGCCCCCCAAACCTCACGGGGCCCAGGGTAGCTTACCCCCCTACCCCACCCTCTCGATGGGCCTGCTTGTAACCCAATGGCTTGACACCCAGACAGGGCCATCATCATCATCGTCCTCATCATCAAAATCATGGCCTCAATGCCCGCTGATGTCCAACACCTGCTTTGCCATTTTCTGCCAGTTGCTTCGGTCCCGTGCTGAATGGCTCAGTTCCTGCAGATTCGCTCCTTTGCACCACTCCACAACATCATCCATCCACTCTCTCTCTCTGGATGTTTTTTCTTGTTCTTGCCATCCTGCTTCCAAAGAACAGTCAACTGTACATGACATAGCTGACGTGTACTTAGGAGAATGTTCTCATGACAGTGAAAACAATAGATCCAGTGAGTGCCGATGTAGTAGGACAGATGCTTGACAACTCCATCGGCAGACCTGCAAACAGTAACTGCAAAACAAGCAGTCATATCACACCCGTCTAGTCTACAATATACGAGCTAACTACTCACATAATTGCCTACATCATAAAAAATATAAATGCCAGAAAACTGCTACTATTGCATGGCAGATAAGGACTTCATTGCAATTTATGATAATTTGTGTGCAAAAAAATTAAATTTGAAATTTCAACAGTCCAAATCATTGCTGCTGATATCATGCTGAGCAACATCACATTTAGTGTTAGCTTGAGCATTAAAAATGATCATACTCTAGAGGTGTGCAAAATGGTTTATGGAGTTCAGTTCGGTTTCAGTTATTAAAATATCCACAGTTTTCAGTTCCGAATCACTGCGGGTTCGATTTCGTTAAAAAATCATGACGTGGATCTTTTCTGTTTTTGTAGTTTCTGCTAAAAACTGCATTACGGGATAACAACAGCTAACTAGTTGACTATCCTCTGGAAACGACTGGGAAAATATTAAGGCACATGTTTGCAATTCTCATGGACAGCTGATGGGCAAATGCTGCAAAAAACAAAATAAACAGAACAAAAAATTCTGCATGGTTCTCTTCACTTCTAACAATCAAAGCCAAAACCGAACCAACTTTCAATTTTCTGCACACCCCTAGATGATACTCACTCATACCAGGCTGAGTGATGGTGCTTGACACACTCATGGCCCTGGCCGATGTTGAGAGCTTGGCTGACGACGTTGATCATATGCCTCACAGCTGTCTGCCTTGCTGGCCATGTAACCCACGTTTAGATGCAAGTCCATCATTGACACACTTTTTCACCCATCACAGTGATGGTGCAAAATGCAGTGTGTTCACAGCGGTTGTGTGGTGTAGCAGCTAATGCATCGATCAACGAACTATATTGCTTACTCTACGCCGGGCCCGGACAGTATCTGTACGGCTGGCTGACTCTGTAGCTGCCAAATGGCTTGGTCCAAAGGTCAACAGCCACCTGGCACTATGTTACATTCACCAGCTAAACCGGGCCAACTCTCATAACACCGTGTCACTGTGTCACGGCTAACATTAATTCTGCTTATTAAGGCCAACGTCACACTACCTGGTTCCAGCTGCTGCATCAAAACGATGACGAAGATGACAGAAAACTGTGACAAACAATGCAGCAGAGGTACAGCAATATTCCATGTCTCTGATCACGTCTTTGATTACTGTTCGAGACACAGAAGCTGGTGATCTTGGCCGTTTCAAGTGTCATAACTACACCAAGTACACCTTTGCCAGCTGATACCAGAAGCACGTTGGATCAACTAAACTTAACTTGTCCCTGGAACAAGTTCTTTTCTCATACAAATGTCGTAATTACCAACCACAATTACCTGCTTCTTATTGTTGTCCCAGTTCACCCAAACTCAACTCCGCTCGACAAATGTGACAGCGTTTACTGCCAAGGAATTCTGTGGCCACTAACTGCCAGGCTGCCACATCACTTATGGTCGGTCAATATCAAGCTAACTCCCACAAGTGTGTCACGGCTGCCACAGTGGAACACCGCTGGTGCCAGACGTCGTATCAAACAAAACTCAAACTGCATCCATCAATTGAGATTAGAATCTATCAGCTATTCAGACTCTTCTGATGACTCCAAGTCATCCAGGATTCTCCATCATTAGCGCATAAACTGAGACTCAGCGCTGTAATGTTCACCAGGTGGCACTACTGTTCTCAACAGATATAGCTCTGATCACTTCTGGAAATTCTGGTTCATAATGATTATGACGTCCCAAGAAGAAAAAGATGACGTTGGTCTGCTGACATTCCGCAACAATGGGATCAGCCAGCTGAAAGCTGTCCACAACGAAATGCAAAAATGTTAAGATGACGAAAAGACGGACCAACCAACCCCCAGCAGAAGGGGGGCACCATGTTCAAAGTAGCATCATAGAACGTTATGTAGTACCTGTGCCAGTGACACGACCAGCCCGGAGGCGTAGCATTAGCTTCGTACTGACGCAGCGTCGTGCACGACTCGCGCAGTTTGTGCAGAAAATGCTCCGAGCTCAGTGCACCACAACGCCAGTCATCAACACGAGTCTGCAAACAAACACATGTCACAAATGTCAGACAAAACCCATCTCAGAGCTGACGTATACAATCAATCACACAATGTTACCTGCCACCCAGCACAGGTGAACGCAATCCACCTTAACCCCGGCCAGACAGAACGGCACTCGATTTACTTATCCCAGATGGCTGGAAACCTGAGTAACCAGGTGGCTGGTAATATATCGAGATCGTTTACCTGTATGGACCAGCGGGCTCGACACAAGGCAACTACACTATCAGACACAATCTGTTAACCACTAGACAATGTCACCGCATTCAACCAACGTTCGCACATTTTACTTACATAATTTTTGAATTAAGTTCTTGCTTTTCAGTCTGTATTTTCCGGCATTTACATTTATCCAGACAGCAGAAAACTGGCCTTCAAAATCTCAAAACTAGATGGGTAGCAAAAAATGAACCACCAAACAATGGCTACAGGCATAATAACAGAAGGCAGCAAGAACACCTAATATAATATGTATACCAATTTCAAGAATATTAAAATTAAAAAAAAAAATTTTTAAACACGAGTAAAGCTATTGATACTGATATTATACATCACATGGTGGTAGTATTCTGTCTAGTATAATCTAATCTGCACCTCATATTTGGCCGGTTTCCTATCATCATTGTGCATTGTGCACTACACAGATCAACTTACTCACTTACTTTACTTACTTAATCAGCTGTATGCATTCCTCACGTGTATCTGTCTCCTTCTGTCCTGTAGATTTTTCTATCTCTGCCTTTCAGGTTACCGTGTTTTGTTGGTGAATAAATCAGTAAAACTGAAAAAAAACTGAACAAAGCTAAAATGTGTAAAATATGTCACAACTAGCTGAGTGAGAAAACTGAGTGTTGCTGTTGTTGTACCTCGAACTGTACGAGAAGCAGTTGTAGTTTGGATAAACCCGCCCGCGTCACTTCCAGGAAATCCAGTTTATCTGCTATCAGTGACGACAATTCTGATATCTCCGACTGCAAACATACACAGACACACAAACAAAAACGTAAACCCCTTCCTGAGCCACAGGGCCAACAAAATGGCAGTGAACTTTCCTTAGCCCTCAGCCAGATATCAATTTACACTGCCAGTCACAAAGTGTGCCTTTTTACACCCCGCCTTCACCCATACTCCTCATACCTACCCACAAAGGGATGGCCAGGCTAAGTTTACCTGCGTGGTTGGTTACACACCGAGATGGTTCACCATTCTAGCGGTGGTCACCCATCCAAGCAGTAACGAGGTCTAGCATAGAGTAATTTCACTGATCTAGAGCAAAGTGTTAGCGAAAAAATTTTGTGAGCAGACAGCAGCAGCTAGCCAATTTGAGTTCAAACATTATTCACGTTAGCCAACCAGTCGGACTGAATTCGAATAGTCAGGTTTGGAACTTGGTTTTTTAAAAATGGCATTGGCTAAACCTACCTAAAAACAGTGCCCCCAAACTTCATCCAATTATGGTTTATTGTATAACTAATAACAAAGTATTTTTACAGTTTAGTTTAGAAAACATATAAACCTATAAAATTGCAATTGTTTGGGATATTTATTTGATATGGATAACATCCTAATAACCTAAAACCCCAATACCCATTATCCTAAAAGCTGGGCCTTTTTAATAAATCTGAACTTAACAGAAAAACCCAATAAAATACATAATGTTAGGCTGTATTCACACAGACACAAGTAAGAGTACAGGTCCGGGTTTCCATTTATGGCCCACAGAAGCTTCACTCATACGAGTGGAACGTTCATGGTTACTTGTACAAGCACATAACTCAACGCGTGTCGGCCATATTGAATAAAATCGAATTGAGGAAATGCTTCGCCATTAAAGCAACGATATTCCATCACATCGCTAATAATTTCACCAACCGCGCACCTCTAACAATGAATAATTTTACAATGATGTCAGTTTTGACGTCAAATACGTGCCACAGATTTTGTAGATTACATTATTGCTATTTATGGGTAGTTTACTTCGCACGGTTAGATATGAGTGAAATTTACAGGTAACTCGTACTCTTATGTATGTGAATGGCAGTCATTGAAATAAACACAAACTCTTGTTTGCCAGAACTCGTATAGGGGGTACCCGTACAGTGCCGGACTCGTACTCGTGTTTATGTGAACGCAGCCTGAAGCTTCTAGGAGCCGTAAACCAAAACTTGGACTCGTATTCGTGTCTATGTAAATGCAGCCATAGGCTTTTTTAAACCTGCGTTTTTAAACCCATGTACAAATACTGCAAAGACTGCACCTAACTTACAAGACTTACAGCAAAAACAGAAGTACAAAATCTGTCACATACCAGTTCAGTGACTTTAGCCTTGACATCTGAAGACAGAATGCGCTTCGGCAGTAGATCCAGCACATCTTCTTCCTCTATAAGTTACACGTGAGCATAAAAGCACAAGTACACTATCCACAAAAAGGCTCAATACAGATGTAACACAAGCATCATCCAAAAAAATAAGCTACAAAATGACATTATTCTGTTAATTATTAAGATAAGAAAATCCAAGATAGACGTTTTGTAGGGAATTTATTCCAGAATACCCCAGTCCCCAGTAGAACACTACTACTCCCACAAATACAAAATGAAGAAACCGGCAATGACGAAAGTGCTAGTAAACAGAGGAGGAGGCACTGAAAATGAAGAACATGAAAATGATGGATGAGACATGAAAATGCGAAACATGTTTCAAATGGCTGAATAGGAATAGATTGAAGAAACTTACATTTAGCACTGCTCCCCTGTAGCCATTTACTTCTCCGATTTGAAACTTATATTTTAAAGTTGCATTTTAGTAATCAAATTTGCATTTGAATTGTTCTATAATAATATACTATTTACCTTGCTGCTATCACTTGTGTTCTGCTGCTGTTTTGAAAAGAATTCCACAGTACATTGTAATGTGATCTATTTTTGAACTGCATATTTCTTGTCCTCCAATTTAATGTCCGTCAATTTTATGCGTGGACGCTTAGTCCATCAATTTCATGTTCGGCATTTTCAGTCAACCCATAATCAGGAGAAAAAAACTAAACAAGTAAATATGACCAGGTTTGATCTTCTTGACTGGCATTGGTTCATCCATGTAGTCCGATTCAGCCTTTCTCTTCACTGTGGCTGTAGCAGTACTAGGGCCAGAGTCCGATGGAATGAGATCTGATCCAGTTAAGTTCTGATCACTTCTGGACTCCGCAGTACCCTGCATAAAAGTGTCTCTATAAAATAAAATTTAAGAACAAAGAAAGCTAAACAAGAGATTTTTTCATTACTGGATATGATAACACAAAGTAGAACCACTAGTCAGCATCGCAATCTCACAACTCTGTGTCCAACCGTTGCTGTGTGTTTCTTAAGTCTTGAGCTGAAAGGAAGCTTGTGCCCATTGCTGTGTACAATTCACAGACTTCATCTGTTGTTCCATTATCTGCTGTTATTACATTCGTAAAACCAGTGCCAAATTATACCGCTTATTAACGAAGGCAAATGTACATAAACAACTTGCCACCTGTTACCTGATAGAAACTGGATTACTGGGTAATAGCAGACAACTACTCTCTTGTAATGATTTACACATAATTCATAAGTCATATAAAACTGAATGTACTGGCTTTCCACCTTAGATATGTAGGCCTATGTTTCACTTGTTGACTGCAATTCTCATGGACAGCTGATCGGGCAGTTTTGCAATTATGTGGAAAAATGACCGGACAGTCTGGTGCGGTTCGGTTTTAAAAACCGAAACTAAACCACCTAAACTAAAATGTCAGACATTTGGCACACTCCTATTACTTATTTACTTACTTAAAACTAAAATAAAACAGAAGTTTTTCTGGATCACCTTGTGGTGAGGCAGCAGTGCCATCTCGAGTTGATTATCAATGTCATCTGTGTCCAAATCCTCTGTTGCTGGACCAACGATTTCATCATCGCCTTCATAGCGTCGGTTCACATACTCATACCTACACATAAAGGTTAAAAAAGGTTGCATGTAGCTCCTCATGGGAACCCATTGCAGAACTATGTAGCGTCACCTGCCATATAGGATTACATAGTGACAGATGTAAAAGTGGATCACCTTTAACCACAGGAATAAAGCCTGGTAATCAATTTACTTACCCCGAAGAGATGGATGGTTGAGTTAACCTCGGTGGCTAGTCATATACACAGATATAAAACCACAGATAGTGGATTCAGCAAAAACTCTGAAGCCCAAAAAATGCCACGCCCATCTCCACATATGCACGATAAAAATATTTAATATAGTTTGAATTACAAGCATCTTTAATTTGGTTTGCACAACAAAAAGTCGTAAGGTTACAGCTACAGGATCCAAAAGTACATGATATGCAATTTAGAAAAAAATAACGTACCGGGTAACAAAAACAATCTGGTTTGCTAGCAGACGATAATGACGTTCGTGACATAAACTGCGTTTTTTGATGGCCTATTTAACACCAACGCGTTAGGCATACCTGCTGACAGGACGGCAGACAAAAAACTCTAAAGAGTTTTGTTTTGTTGTATTGAGGCAATATACTAGAAAATTTGCTTTTCGTTCTCCGGCTTGGGCATATTATATACTTATATATGAACTAACACTAACGCGTTAGGCATCAAAAACGCAGCTATAAGTCAGTGGATCATACCCACTGAAATATGCACGATGAACATTTAATGAAATGGGCTTCAAGTGGCTTCAACTTGTTGTGTTAGGAGAATGGTGAGTAAAGAGTCTACTTATTTATAGGTCTGTGGTCATATACCAAAACGGTTTACCTGTCCACACCACTTGATGGTCACCTGACCTGGAAATCAAACCCACGATTCTTGATCGTTAAGTCCAATGTGCTAACCATTACACCACCAAGCCATATTTCATCAATTTCAAACAAACTAAAATCCACATGAAAAGTTCTACAAAATTTCGTAATATAGAACTTACAAGTCTTTTGACAAGCTAAAAATATCACACTTCGTGTAACATGGAGTGTTAAGTTAAGCCTGCAAACAAACGCTTATTATTTGTTAAGAATAAATACAAGATTCATCATCTGACACTTGTTTTAGTTTCGAAAACAATCTTCTAAATAATGAAATTTTTTAAAGACTCGTAAAACTTTTGAACGTTTCACCTCGTGTGAAGTTGTCTAGTCTACTGATGCCCAATAAATACCTGTCTGCTAGTGCTACTACTGCTACTAAAGCTGCAGCTACCACCACCACCACCACTAATACAACTACTACTACACAGTACACATACCTTACAACAGGCTGATCATCGACATCAGCTATTTCCATCATGTCCTCATGCACTATTTCCACTTCTTCGACATTCGGTAAAACCTCTGCTGCCTTGCCCGATTCTTCCGATGATGAGGGCTGTGCGAAATCGGTGGAATTCCCATCTACTCCGTGTGATTTCGTTGCAGCGGGATGTTTCATCTTCTGAAGCTTGTCATACAAAGCTTTCAGCTGCTGTATTTCATCTCCAAATTCTCCACCTCCTCCCGGCCTTGATACAACACCATCTGCTGCCGACGCCACCACATTATTGTCTGCCACTGAAACTAGCACAACAACAACACCGAACACCCGTAAAGTGTTACTACTACCACTAAAAAAACTTCAAAGTGCACAGAGCTCTTCATGGGAACCCATCTCAGAACTATGGAGCGTCACCTACCATATGGGATCCCACAATGTTACTTGCCACCCAACACAGGTAAACCTCAACCCTACCAAAGCAGGCCAGTACTGGAATTACAGCTAACTATTCCAGAAGAATTAAAGGTAGTAACAAGATGATTTACCTGTCAGCAAACCTATCTAAGTAGTAACCTGGCCCAACATAGAGACCAATGCATCAACCACTACACCACATTATTACCACCAAGACAACAACTGCAACAGCCATCATTAATTAAACTACAACTGTGATCACTAAAACTCTGATGAATGTCGCCATGCCAAACGGGGTGTTCGCCTGTCAGATGCATGCGCAATCTCGGTATTTTCATCGACGCTGACCTGACGATGCGTACCCAAGTCAGTCAGACATGTTCGAAGTGTTTTGCTGCCCTTAGATAACTACGAAGCATACGCCGATCTGTGTCAAACGACGTGATGCAGTCGCTCGTCATGGCGCTGGTGTTTTCCAGGCTTGACTATGGCTCTGCAACTCTTGCCGGCCTTCCGAAGCAACTCATAGACAGGCTTTGGTCTGCACAGAACGCCGCTGCACGACTGATCTTCAAAGCTTGTTATCAGAACCACATTCAGCCGTTAATGCACAGATTAGACTGGCTTCGGATGCCAGAACGCGTTTCGTTCTGGCTGGCACTGCTAGTGTATCGCTGCCTCCACGGCTCTGCACCTGGCTACCTGGCCTCAGATCTTCAGCGTGTGTCACACCTCAACGCACGTCGACGACTGCGCTCTTCGACTACATCAGCGCCGGTCGCTCCACACACTGTGCATTCTAGCATTGGCGACCGCACCTTTCCATCGACTGCTGCATCCATCTGGAACAGTTTGCCGGAGTCAGTCCGATCATCGCCATCGTTGCAAGTATTCCGCAGCAGACTGAAAACCGAACTTTTTGCCCGGTCTTACAGACATGACTAAGAACGTCTCATTGCGCTGATTACTATTACGTGACTTCGCTGTTTAAGCTTAATGTTACGTGTCCTTGTAGTCTCAGGACTTAACGCCACGCTAAAGTTTATTCGTCCTTCATCATCATCATCATCAACAACAACTACACTGTGTCCCAAAAAAAACATCCCCGACATTTTCAACTGTAACGTGAAGAAGGATTATCGGATTTTTATAATTTTTGGTACGAATATTCCTGAGACAACTTGTCGTCAAGTGACAATTTAATTTCCCATCTCACTCAACATCTGTTTCTACACTACCTGGGGAAA
>Ga0209454_1002362_pt1 | contig 12777 bp, 6 predicted proteins | sample WorMetHERISLAND1_2_FD_187400 | JGI IMG/M metagenome (GOLD analysis project Ga0209454, IMG submission 187400) | Marine gutless worms symbiont microbial communities from Max Planck institute for Marine Microbiology, Germany - Olavius geniculatus... | ecosystem: Host-associated > Annelida >...
TTTATAAACAATATAAATTACTGTTTATCAAAACATCACTGTGACGTTATCGGCAGTAACGTGTAACCGGTTTGCTGAAAATTAAATAGCATTTTTAGCTTCAACATTTTTAATGCTAAAAAATCGGTAGGCGGTCATATTAAAAAGTCTACAACTTTGTTGTTTCTCGACAAAATCACATTTTACTTGGCAGTTATATGTAGAAGGTTTTATCAAATAAAGCTATAAAATTTCATATTAATATCCCAAACGGTTGCTGAGAAAACGGCGAAAAACTTTAGGGGTCTACTTTTTTGCCGCACCCTGTAGTTGTAGTTGTCGACTCGCGATGGTCCACATTTATGGTCACCTAACGGGACGATATTTGGAAAATCTACTGAAATTGTTCTATTGTATTATGTCGCTGGCATGAATCTGACGTACGAGATAATGTACGATTTTTGCACCTAATAGCAGTAAATGTGACCAACGCTGTGCAATAAATAGCCTATATGGCCTGATCGAAATACTGCAAGAAAGTGCAAGCAGAAACTGCGTGAAGTAAAGTAATATTATTATGCATTTTGTTGCAAAATTCGCACAGCTTCGTTTAAATGTATGTATTGTAGGCTATATGTGTAGCATATATATTTTTATTTGCCAATAAATTAAGTAACGCTGTGATTATTCGTCCGGCAACCGGAAAAATAGCATACAGGGCTCTTTTTCGGCAATAAACAAAAACGATAAACTCTGTGATGACGCAAGTACTCCAAAAAGTACTTAAGTACAAGTACAAAGTACTCATCAAATAATGTACTTTAAGTACACGTACAAATACATTCTGGAAAAAGTACTTAAGTAGCCTACTAATAAGTACTAAGTACAAGTACAAGTACCTAAGTAGGCCTACATATTAAGTACATCACAAAAGTGTCATCTGTCATCAAACAAAATCAAGACCGATTATGTTGCCACTAAACATACTGTTCATTTTTATTTTTATTACGAAAAAGTAGTGTTTTACTATACAGTTAATCTGACAGTTCATTCGTGTAGGGTGTATAGTCTAAGTATTTAGTCCAGCTTGGCTGTTACATCATCAGCCCCTGTACAGAAACTTTACCTTCTGACGACTACTGGGTACTATCTCAACTGATTAGTTAATATGACGGATCATTCAAAAACTGAAGTGCTTCAACTTTGCATCCAGAGACAACAACCTTATTTTTTTGAGTCGTGCATAAAATCATAAATGTCTTTATTGCCATCGGCTATGCCATTTGATTGTGGTCTGCAGCAACTTTTCCCAAGTCAAATTACTCAAGAAATGAACATTTCACTGCTAAGGCAAATGCGAACATTGCCCCACCGCAGAATAATACATTTCTCTAGAGGCAGCTTTAACTTATGACACTGAAGGCTAGCGTGGCAGATATTTTGCCTGCTCCTTGTCGACTTAAATTTACGCACGGTTTTACTGTCTTAGAATTTGACTCAGCGCCATCAGCGGCAGTAGTAGGCCGGCAACTGTGTGACGGCCCACTCAGGTGCATTTTGGAGATGAGATAATTTAGTTTTCTGAAGTGGACACTGGCAGATAATTTAAATACTTAACTTTCGTTGTCAATTTTTTTAATAATAGAAAATTTGGAGCTGAAAATCGGCCATTTGGGGGAAAATTTTGAAGCAAAACTGAACATTTGGGCCCTATAATTTTTTCAGTCTTGAAGCTGTTTGTCGGAAAAAAATGCAACTTTATGCCCTTTACTTCCTTAACCCATGCATGACGCCGCTGCTTCGCATTGCACGAAATTTGGCATGCAAGAGTCGTCTGTCGAACGTAAGTAACTGCATTATTTTTGGGGAAATCGGTGAAGAGGTCTCGAGTCTTTGGGGATCAAAATATTTGCTCTTTTCCATCGTATTAAACTGTCGCCGTTAATTCTGCACTACCGCTCATCTGTTATGCTGTGTTGTTAACATTAATATTTGATCTAAACGATGTCACTGAGCAAGCATTTTTTTCGCAGATAATTAACGGTCGAGGTAGGCCTAGTAATGAAGTTTCAAACTGAGTCTTTACGGATAGAATACAACGCGCGTGGACTGCAGAGTGCAGGCTAATCAAGTGTTGTCAAGAAAGAACAGTAATCAAATAGTCTCGACAGTGCGAAGCCATAAATGGATCACATCCACAGCAAGGACAGTGGCTAATACCGGACGTGATACATTAATGAAGCCGCACCACTCGAGATTTCAGTCTTGTTTACGAGGTGTTTCGATATTTCAAATTCTTGTTCTTGAAGCTTTGAATCTGGAACTTGCCTTGGGCCCTGAAGTCCCTTGCTCTTGGTCCAGAGAGTTTCATTTTATGTTGTTATTAAAGTGTAATAAAACCTGACCGTCTCAAAACCAAAACCGATTTGTAGATTTACATTTAAGCAATAATAATTGAGCAAATTATAGTGTTACAGTGTAACTATAAACTAAATGATACTTCAGCGTCCAAGCATCAATATTCGTGCCTTCACTTACCGCAATAACTCGCTCAAATATTCGACTATGCTGCAATCTTGAGTTTTATACCACGACCTTGAAATCCAAACCACCTAATTTAACAATGGTGTTGGCGACAACTTAAGAAGTTTTACAATACGTTCAGTCAACTCTTCTAAAAATCGCAGATCCCAGAATGGCAGGGAATAGATTATAGGTTTTTTGCGGCACAAGATCACATATTTCCGGCCATAAGCCAGGTATAAGCAAAATTGTTTGACGCGTTTTCGTTTTCCTTTGAGCTACATTTAGACGTGATGCTCGCCAATTGCTCAGATTACTGGCAGACTGAAAATCATCGACGCATCTTGCGTCAGTTTAATGCGCGGTTGTCGACAGCAATAGCTATCTGACTGTGTTTCATGAGTGGAAAGAACGTCATTTTTCTCCGCTGCCGCCAAAACTAATATATCGCATTTTCTGCCTTTCGTCGTTCGCTGTGCAGCGATCAGCAATTCACTGATTTTCTGCCAAATGCAACTGTTCGCGATATAATAATGCTTGAGTGAAAGATCTGCTCAAAACCAGCATCTATACACTCTGCGAAAAAAAAACAAAAATTTGGCTAACCTATTTCATGTTAACAAAAATATGGAAAACAAGTCAGTTAGCATTAGTCCGCATACAATACGTCCTTTATGATCTTTATTCATCCAGAATGGTAACAATCACTAACAACAGTCAGAAACAAATGACACACCCTGGTGCACTGTACAATCAAACTTAACAAATAAGTTTTAGAAAGGTGACTATACTGACATATCAATAATAACATGTCATACTTACCGATATGATTTGGTTTTCTTACAAATTAAATTTTTTAAAATTAAAAAAAATGTTTAAAAATGTTTTCAATGTTTTTATTCAGTAGAAGTTAGAACTGAATTATTGACAATAATTCCTGACGTCGTGAGCGCTTCGTTATTTCCATAAATTATGCTTGTTGTTAAACAATTTCTAGAATACCAGCGTGTTTATGACAAAGTTTAACGCTTTCAAGACTGATTTTCCTACATGGCATACTTTTAGAATCTAGACCACATTATTGCTATATATATGTACTTTTGATCAACTGCAGTACAACTTTTTCGAATGATATCTTACCTATTTTGTCAAAAACAGAGTGCTACAGCAAATTTGTGAGCGTTTTCTTCTGATCGGCAAAGATGTCAGAAGGTGAATCACGGATACTGAAAAAAGAGAGAAAAACACCCTGCAGGTTGTAGGCTTTCAAGAACAGATGCATCAGAAAAGTATTGTGATTAACCACCGAACATTGCAGATCTCCAGGAGAGATGGTGCAGAAAATAGCAGTCCGGGAAAACTGAAAGCCGAAAACTGCGTAGACTATATATGTTACACCGGGCGTTGTCAAAACTTCGGCTCGGCAGCATTGAAAGCACTGTAAATGACATGTCTTGTGCAGACCGCATCTGACCAAATCGTGAGCGCTCAATCACGCCTATGCCCATTTCCGTATCTGCAATCTGCATTACTCACCGTCACCGCTTCGTTTCCGTTTTTCAGCTATACGCACGCACTTTGCGCCGCTCATTTTTTTCCGATTTCCGCTTTTTTACCATTTCACCCAGTGGCGGATCCTGAGGGAACCAATGGACCACGCATGCCCCCAAACTCATGACTTTCGATTAAAAAAGAACAAGTTGGCGTTTATTTTTTATCGCTTCCGTACGTCAATCACATTGCCGTCTGCGTCTGATCTGTATTTACAGTTTATAAACAGTTAAAATGTAAAACTATAAATCATAGCCTAACGGTTAAATGTTTTGCAGCTAACCTGATTAAGATTTACATGGCTGATAGGCCTAGAAAGTTACATCTGCATTTACAATACTGGGCAATGTTTTATAGCAAGTTAAATATTTCGAAAGTTAACTACACGGTGTCCGGTAAATGAGTAACCCCCTAGACATCATGCAATAAAATTGTCAAATCAGATTAACGAATCTAAATAAAACTTAGCATACTTAATCCCTTATAAATTGGCACAGCGATGGTTAAATTTCGTTGGAAAATAATATTTTTTAGAGGAATTATTAATTGTTGAATATCGATAACAAAATAGTTCTATTACCAATATGGCGTTACATAAGTAAACTTCTCTGTTACTGTAGGCCTACATTTGCATAACTCTAACAAACAACGTCTAATTATAACAAAATTTTACTTCAACTATGCGCCGATTATAGGTAATCAAAATGCCAAATTTGAGTTAAATTTGCGGAAGCAAACAATAGTTACAGCGGCTTTAGTGTGGTCACTTCAAAACACTTCAGTTTCTAGTGTTTGTGAATGACGTCAGACACAAAGACCAGAAACTGAAGTGTTCTAGGGTGATCTCACAAAGGCCGCTGTAATTTTTGTTTCCTTTGACAGATCTGACTAAAATTTGGCATTCTGAGCGCCAATATAATGCATTGTTGTCTGTTCAATGCTATGCATTGCATTGGACAAAGTATAAAATCACCTTTGTGTCCGTGCGTCCGTGCGTCCATGAGTCCTACATTTCTTAAGCTATCTTCCTTCCACCTTCCCTTTCCCTTTCCCCTTTCATCTGCTCCATTTTCCTTCTCCTTTCCCTCTCCCTTGTCCATCCCTTTTTCCTTTCCCTTCTTTATCCCCTTTTCCTCCCCTTCCTCTTTTCCTCGCCTTTTCCTCTTTTTTTCCTTTCCTTTCCTCTTTCCCCTTCCTATTTTCCTTCCCCTATCCCTTCCTCTTTTTCTTCGCTTCCCCCTTTCCCTTTTCCTTCCTCTTCCCTTTTCCCTTCCCTTTTCCCCTTACTCTTTTTTCCTTCCCCTTTCCATTTCTTTTCCTTTCCCTTTACTTTCCATTCCTTTTTTTCTTCCCTTTCCCTTCCTTTTCCCTTACCCTTTTTTCTTTCCTTTCCCCTTTCCAATTCCCTTCCCCTTCCCTTTACCTTCCGTTTCTTTTCTCCTTCCCATTTTCCTTCCTTTTTCTTTTCCACTTTTTTTCCCTTCCCCTCCCCCTTCCTCTTTCTGTTTCCATTCTTCCGTATTTCTTTCTGCATCCAGGTCCGTGTCCAATATTTGAGGCGCCATATCTCCATGACGGTGCAAGATAGACGCATGGTCACTATGGACCACCCATAAAAGTCGACCCCCTGGAGTCAAATGGTCACGTGACTGATGACGTCACGTGACTCCAAAAGGTCAAACTCGTGACTCCATTATCTTTAAGGCGCTATATCTCCATAACGGTGCAAGATAAACGCATGGTGACGATGGACCATTTATAGTGAATCGAATGGTCTCGTGACTGACAGTCTAAACTATCGATATGCATCGGACAGACTCCGTGTTCGTATGAACATTATCTTGTTAAAGTAAACTTTTGCCGAAATTAAATGTTTTTTTTATTGGAGTTACGCTAATTTACATTAGCAAAACGGTTTATTTATCTAACGCCATATTGGCAATGAAGATATTTTGTTATCGATATTCAACAATTAATAACTTCGCTAAAAATAATATTCTTCAACGAAATCTCGTAATTGTTTTAGCAATTTATTGTGGATTACGTCCCCAAAATTTTATTCAAATTCGTTTAGATTTGACATTTTTGTTGTATGATGTCTAGGGGGTTACTTTTTTCCGGACACAGTGCAGTTTAAATACGGTAGCCTATACTAAGCTGGCGTATATAAATATACATTTTTATTCATCAAAATTATGGTGACAAAATGTTTGAAAAGTTAACTAATTGTGGCTAAAGATATCGTATACCATATGGTTGCAAAAAATATGCTGCCAACCAATCTACGAGCTAAAGATTGTGATACAAGACGAATTTAATTTCAGAGCATTATCGTTAAACAACGTCAACTAAAGCAAAACTTTGCTCAAAGAAGCTTTTGAGAGTTGTCGAGCACCACCCATTTTAGCGGCAAAAAAATTCTTTGAAATGGTGGCATAGTAAGCGCTCAAAATAAGCCTGCAGGTATCAGTTTGCATTGCGAGAAAGCGCTGAACTGCTTTCCACGGTACACGTCATATTTTGCGTGATAACGTAGGCCTTAATCAAAAAGGTTTCAGTATCAATGACCGTAAGAATTGACTGAATTAGACAAGTCTGTACGCAGTTGGCGTTCCTGATCAAAAACCTGGAATAACGATGTTCTCTGTAACAAGTCAATAGTATCACAGGCTGAACGGTAGTTCAAGCCGTGTTAACGGCGACTTTTCATTCTAATGGGCAGTCCAAAAATTCGACCCCCTACAGAATCAAAACCGCTGACCCGATTGAGATAAAATTTGGCACGGTTGATACTTCGGCGGCGAGAGACCCCTTTACAAAATTATATGCTAATCCTTTTTGGCAAATAGGTAAAATACGCAAAAATTTTTCTGATATAAATATACCTTTTTTTCTTTAACTCACCTACAGGTCAGACCCCTATAGGCGGATTTTCGCGCGCGATGGCTTAAACGATACAGATATAAGCAAGCTTCAAATCTTTCAAGGTCCAAAAATTTCACTGTAATATTTTACTTATTAATTAGAAAAATTCGGATTAATTACAATGGCGCATATGAAGAAAATTAAACAATTCTTTAAACTGCCATAACTCCAGCTGTGTATAACTTAAAATCGTAATTTTTGGTTTAGGTATGGTTTGCGGGAGGGGACTCTCCCTGGTTGCCATGGCAACAAAATTTGAGACAAAATAAGCTATAACTCGGCTTTTGTAAGCGATATCGGTGCAATCTTAGCGTCTATAGGGGGTTTTCGTGGTTGGGTCATTGAACGCTGCTAATCAAATTTTGCTTAAACCAACTCTTGTTGCCATGGTAACAAAATTTAAGACATAATAAACTATAAATCGGCATGTGTACGAGGTATCTCAAAGATCCTTGCATCTTACAAGAAGTTTTGTGGGTCCAGCAAATAAATGATGTCAAAGTCTACCACGGCCGATCCCGGTTGCCATGGCAACAAAATTTGTCAAATTTTGACAAAACTGGCTAGAACTCGGTTTGCATAGTAGTAGTAGTAGTAGTAGGGCCCATATGTAGTCCAAAATATCTGTTGCCCGATATCTAAACAACCGTGCAAGATAGATAGGCCTACATGGTCAAAATTGACCATCCATGGAAAACTCCTGAAAAAGTTGAACGTCACGTGATCTCAAAAAGTCAAGATCGTAAAAGTAACATATCATGGACCAGACAGTAATAAGACGGCAAATATAAATGTACAAAACATCAGTTAACGGCATCACTTGTTAACGGCAACATTTAAGAAATATATCGAAAGCAGCAAAAATTACAAAAGGTGATATCAATCATTCAGCAGCACATTGACAATATCACATTTTGTAATTTTTGCTGTTTTCGATGTGCTAGTTTTTAAATGTTACCGATAACAATTATTGTGTAAACTGATGTTATGTACATTTACAATAGTAGGTAAGGCGTGGTAAATATTTTCTCTGAATAGGCATTGGCTTATTACTAAAACGCGGTGACTTCGTATAAAAGCACATGACAGTTAATTTAAAATGATAGTAAAAAAGCATTGGTTTAACTTTACCGGCTCTGTTTTTGTACGTGATAAACACAACAAGTGGGCCCTACGGCAACTGTGCGCGGAATGGAGATAGCAGTGAGTCAAAAATGTTGAAACATGGCGTAAATTTTTCTTGTAAGTTTCGCAACTCGGCTGACTTTTTTATCATAGGGCCTAAGCGTAGTAGTCCACGATTTGATACAATATCAGTCTGGGTTACAAACGTGTGACCGTAATTGCGACCCACATTCGCGTTCAAAGCATGTGAGCAAAACGGAGCGTGCCTAGCGCTCAAGCCTATTTCCATGATCGCTTCATTCCACTTTTATACGTGACTTCTCCGCGCACACGTCATGTTCCGTTAGCGATATCCGCTCGATAAGTGTAGCTTGAAACAGATCACAAGAATTTAATGCCTGGATTTCTGTTAGTGACTGCATTACGTGCCTGATAGTGTGATGTGCAATTTCACAGATAGGCTTATTGCTACTGTTACCGCCTGAGACGCTGGGCAACTGGACGGATGACCGCATATCAAGTCGGCACTCGACACAGACATCTTTTCTTGTTACTGGTTTGTCGTGTTTCATTTGCAGCTGGTAAACATGAAAGATTCAGACCAGGCATCAGGGCTGTTCTCTGGCGTGTTGGTCACTAATCAGACGTGGAATCGAAGCCGCGAACTGACCACGGATGAACTGTTGGCTCTGGAACGGCGCCAATACTTCGAGTACGTTCTGAACGTGATCGTCGTCCCAATCCTGTTCAACTTCATATCGCTCGTCGGCGTCCTTGGCAACGCGCTGGTCATCTACGTCATAGTGACGAGGGCGCGCATGCGTACCAACACCAACCTGCTGCTGCTCAACGTGGCCGTGGGTGATCTGGTATTCGTCGTCTTCGTGCCGCCGCTGACTGCCTACCAGTTCGCCACGTCCAACTGGCCGTTTGGTGACTTGGCCTGCCGCCTGATGCACTACGTCGTCAACGTCATCGCTTACGTCACGGTCTATACGCTGGTACTCGTCGCCGCTCTGCGTTACATGACCATCGTACGCGACAACGAAACCGCCAGGTTTGTCCTTCATCGAAGTAACAATAAGGCGCCACCTGGTTTTGCTGTATGACTGACAACTACACTATGTCCGAAAAAAGTAACCCCCTAACAATGTACAACAGAAATATTAAATCTGCACGAATCCGAGTAGAATTTAATGCACTTAATCCGCACTTAATCTGTAAAATAATCACCAAATTTTGTTACAAAATATTATTTCATACCCAAGTTTAAATACCTGTAACAAAATATTGCTGTTTTAGTAGAAGTGACGTTAGGCTGGCGTGGTAAACCAAACAATGACTAACATAAACATCGTATTTAGTTAGTCTTAAGGCAAAAAAGCAAGCAGACACTGTCTAGATTAAAGACACTGTTGCGACGTCTTTAGTCTTCACTTTCAACAGGAAACGCGCCTGTCTGCTAGGCGCATGAAACTGTTCCAAAGAAAAACAGTTTTCATTACTCCAACTCCGTGGCCAGCCAAATGCCAATACTCCTGACTTCAACCCGGTTGACTGTCAAATTTGGCGGAAGCTGCTAGCGAAAAGTAAACATTCTGAACACAAAATGTGATGGTGCAATTTTTGAGACGTGAATGACAATGACTTGAACCGTTTAAGATGTTCGTTCAACTTCATTTTTGTGCAAATTATAAATAAAACAATAAATTGCATTGACTAGAAGGCTAGCTAGTTTTTATGGGCAGCGTTTTACGTCGTCGTCGCCTTCGTGATCAGCGCAAAAACTGGTGATCTTTTCTCGCGTGAGATGGTTTGTCATAGAGATCCGCAGGCTGCACTTTGTTTATCCACCTGCTGAGAGGAGCACTAAAATGACACTCAATGGAGCACAAAAGAAGACGGATGTTTTAGTGCTTATCTGTATTCACAAAAAATTTGAGCCAATGCTCACGAGACACGCGAAAGCCTGTAGCAGTTCTGGTTCAGTAGTTTAGCTGAAAATTGGGGTGTTCACGCTAAGTTAATATACAAATACCAAATTCTCTATCTAAATCGCATAACGATAGTTCCGTGGCGCCACTTTGTGAATGATATAGACTGGTGTCGCAGCCCGAAATCGCCAAAAAAATTCATAAACCCCATATTTTAGCGTTCAAGGTCATCCAAGGTCATTGAATTTGGCGCCAATCGACTTCCTATTAGTGATTAATAGTAACCTAAGCCCTATCTCGCACCGTTATACAGCGACTTATTGGCCAAAAATCGCAAATTTTGCCCACTCCTCTCTCATTTGGCGCCCTCGTTCATGGTGACCCCCTTCGAATTTATGGAAAAGCTTTACTGTTCCTGAAACTAGAGTCTTCCAGGCAGCTATCAAGCACAAGCCGCAATAACATTAACGTACAACCGCACAATCGGACGGCTGTGTTATTGATTGCATGTGCAGACTGAGAACGCGTCGTAATGTCCTACTGGCAATCTGCGGTGTCTGGATCGGTATGGCGGTTATCAACACGCCTATATGGACAGCCTATCATTCCACCCTGGTGGACACGGGCGCGGGAACGTGGCACGTCTGTCTGCCTGTCACCATTTCAACAGCTCGTCAGATCTTCGCTGCGTTCTTCGTCTGTGACTATCTGCTGCCACTCGCCGTCATCGGTTTCATCTCATTCAGCATCTACCGGCACATCATCCACCACGGACTCACGTCGACTGTCAGCCACATCAGCTCCGACAGGTCAGTTTTATTCGCTCTTGAAACTGGATAAATGTGTCGGTCGGTCCAGTCCTACTTACTACTCAGCCGTCCGCGTACCTATTCGCTGCGCTGGGCAGCTCTAACCCAAGCCAAAAGATCCTTATTCTAGCACACTGGAGTCATAGCTCGCTAGGCGGTGATACTGCTGGAGGCCTACGCATCGCTGCAACCAGCAGTGTTGCTGCTGCGATAAGTTATGCTGTGGACATTGGTTAGGCCTACGACAGCGACGTAAAACACACGCTCACCCACTGCAGAAGCAAAACGCACATTACTCGTACACAATGAAAAAGCAAACAGGCAAACATACTGATACAACGCCATTAACAAACAAGAAATCTGAGCTAATGCTCATGAAACGCGCGAGAGCCCATAGTAGTTCCTGTTCGCAGGTAATTGTGGTTTATGTCCAACCATTTTGTCTCAGTTCACTATTTTGCAGCCGAAAATAGCAAAAATTCACTAAAAACCTCCCTATTTGGGGTTGAAGGTCATTCAAGGTTACTCATGTTAATAGCATTAAAAAGCACGTTACCAGTGCTTGTTATGATAAGTAGCACATCTGTGTCTATCTGCAAGCGTTATCACGCTAGAGCGGCTAGACAAACGAATAGCGCAAAATCACCACTTTTTAAAGGGGTACCCGTCTTTAACACCCGCGTGCGCCGGCCTCGTTGAACACAGAGGATTGGGACCTAGACCGCTGAAATCTAAGTTCAGCGCTGAAAATTTCATTTGCAGGTGGTCTTGGTTTATCTCCCGCCATTTCGGCGCAATTCACTCTTGAAATGTGCGTGGCAGTTCAAAATCGCGAAAAACTCACTAAAACTTTATTTTGGATGTTCAAGGTCATTCAAGGTCATCGATCTTGACATTTCTAAGAAGCTCATCACCAGTGTTTGTTATGATAAGCAGCATGTCTGTGCCTATCTGCAATTATTTTCACGGCAGACAAGCCAATTGCGGCAAACTAATTTCTTTTTAGGGTGGGTATCCCTTTTCTCCCTCTCGTTCGTGGGGACCCCCTAAACCCAGCAATGTGAAATTTTGTCACAAAATACTAAAGACCCTAAGCTATCATACTGTATAAACCCGAAGTCTATATCTCACGTGGTCTTGGAAAGGTACTGGGACGTGACAGACATCAAGACACAAGACACCAAGACAGAATCACCATAGCTAATACGCGCTATATAGCTAGCTATGCTAGCTCTCGCGCGTAAAAAACGCTAGCAGATGACATCATATCAAACGACATCGACGTTGACGACGCTGCTGACGACTTCGCCGCGTTATTCTGTCTGAAAGTAAATGGAGTGATGGCTGACACAGCAGGACAAGCTGCACCAAGCCACCAACAGTTGACAACTTGGCGACGTCATTGCTGTCGTCTTTCTGTCCGTGTTCAGAGTCTGACGTGCGACGCATCGTTATCCAAGCTATCAGCCGTACAACTAACAGAACTGTACTGATAGCATTTCTGTTTTCGTTTGAAGTCACAAAATTAGTTAGGCCTATTGGTCAAGTTTGGCGAATATTGACTGTCGTTTTCTGTGTGCTATACAATTATCCTGCTACTAGTACTACCACAGTGTGGTCGCTGTCCAGCAACAGACGATTGCAGCTTGACAATTTTTCGTTATTAGCAGTTGCTGTGGCTGTCATTGTCCTGACCAGGTTCTTGGCTGCGCAGATGAGATAATTTTCTCAATGCAACAGGCTCTGTTCATAATTTTGCAAAATAAAAGTCTATGAAAAGCCGAGGTGAAAAAAGCTTGACAACAACGTTGGTGATAATTATTTCATTTCTTCGGATACTTTCCAGCAGATTAGGGCTAGCAGAAATGTGTAGTCTGTTGGCTTAGCAAGTCCGCCATGATTGACTGTGTTTAGTAAGGTGGTTGCAGAAT
>Ga0209454_1002364_pt1 | contig 12770 bp, 11 predicted proteins | sample WorMetHERISLAND1_2_FD_187400 | JGI IMG/M metagenome (GOLD analysis project Ga0209454, IMG submission 187400) | Marine gutless worms symbiont microbial communities from Max Planck institute for Marine Microbiology, Germany - Olavius geniculatus... | ecosystem: Host-associated > Annelida >...
CACTTATACAGGCTTACCAAAAAAGATAAAGGTATAGGTGGTGCAGTGGCTTAAGGAGCGAACTCCTCACAGAGCTACGGAGCGTCACCTGCCGTATGGGATCCCACAGTGTTACCTGCCACCCGACACACGTGCACGTGCCCCGCCTTAACCCAAGCCAGATAGACCGGTACTCAATTTACCTACCCTGAGGGATGGAAAGCTGAGTTGACCTAGGCAGCTGGTTACATACCGAGATGGTTAACCTGTCTGCAAGCAGTCACCCATCCAAGTACTAACCCAGCCCGGCATATAGTAACTTTGTTGATCGAATGAAACGCGTTACCACTACACCATGCCACCAACCTTACACCAAGTGTCCAAGGTAGTTTTTGTAATAGCTGCAAGCATGGAATGGACGTTAAAGCTTATGAGATGAATGTTCGGATAACAAAAATTGTGTTTGGCAGTATTAGAACAGATATGGTGCAGGAGAACGACTAATGGCATTGTAACGTATAGAAGAAATGAGTTAAGTTTTATGCACAGTTTTGCAACTTTCTGGTTTCTTTGACGTTTAATCACAGTAGTTAATCAAAACCACGTGTGCTTGCCAGTATTATTCAAGCTGTTCATTGTTACGATGATAAATAGCTGCAGTCCATTTGCCATTTTCTCTGTCGATCAATTGCACAATGCACGAAACGTGTGTCAAGTGTTTCTGCACAGATGTAGAGAGCACTTAAATGAGTAGCTGTTGGTAAATTAAATTTAATTGTTGTTCTCATTGAATAAAGTTGGATCGACACTTTCGTTTCTGCTGTATGGAAAAGGTTAACTTGTCCATCTGTAACTTGTACATCTGTTGCCATGTTGATAAGAAATGTTGCATATTGATAAGAAATCCAGTCGCTCAGGTAGTGTGCTGTAAGTACACAATAACTTTGGTCTGTTGGACATCACACTAACTGTACGAGTAGTTATTACATTAGTGTAAGGTTTAGAATGTTTGCTTTAAAATTTCCAGTATTTCAGCAATGTTGTGTACAATTTCGCTTTGTTTTTTTTCGGTGTTTTCCCATATTCAATTCAGCATTGATTGTGGCTGTATAAGCTGCGGGGTCATATGCTTGGATATGGCTTCTTAGTCCAGCCGTTGGGATACATAAAGCTTACTTCATAGCAGAACTAGTAAGTGGGAGTGTCAAGGCCACTATATCTTAATCGATACAACATGTTTGGGATTTTTCAGTTAACGCATGCTATATTATTTCCTTACTTACTACCTTAACCAGTGCTTGCAAGTTGCAGTTGGCAAGCCAGTCGTCCCCATTTTTTATCAACTGGTCTGGTGGAATCGAGTATTTGTAGCAGTATTAATAGTGTATGTGCCGTGCGTGTGGCTGGTGAAATAGCCTCGTTGTCATAAAATCGTTTCACCAATGTGTATAACTGAACAAGCATTACAGTGGAACGTGTCACTAGCCTAGATTGCGTTAAAGACGGAATAGAAAGATTTGGATTGATCCAAGCTAAGACTTCATCGATTATGCCATTCAAAAACACTTATAGTAAACTGTGCCTCTAACGTAGTTTTTTTTCAGCTGATCTCATTCAAGTACCGGTGCACGAGTTTCCTTTGTTGATAATGGAATTCCCAGTTATTTTTACTGACTGAGCAGTTAACGTTTTAATAGCTTGGTCAGTAAGTTTTAAATATCTGCACAATATATCACTCATTGTCAAATTATACGGTTGTCAAACGATCTGCCGTGATTATTGTTTTTAATTCTTAGATATACATGCATCAATTGATAATCTGAATTTTTTTGGAGGTGCAAAACTACTTTTCGACTGGTCTATATATGTAGGAGTTAGGTAGTTTTGTGCCTGTCATGTGTATTAGTGTGTGTGTGTGTGTGTGGCTGCAGTACAATAGTGAAACATTTGTGTTTACACACCATTTATTCTGTATTGTTATCATAGCAACTCGCCAACTGTTTGGATTGTTAATTGCAGTTAAAAACATTAATCTACTGCTGGTTGATTGCTGATTATACGTATTAAAATGTTGCAGTTCAAATATGTATTGTAATTTCCATTGTTTTTGCCTTGCTGCAACACTGCACTAACATTACTTGAGCAAGCTGTCATAAAATATTTGCTGCGGCTCACCATTTTATTACATCCTCTGTACAAACACATCTTTACAAACACATTTACAAAAAAAACATGCAAAAATAAATTTCTCGAATAAAATGTCAAAAATTGCAATCGATGTCACAAATTTACACAGTTTCACACACATACAGACACTCGGCCTTTCACGGTCAGCAACAGTTGCTAACTGCTTCTGTCAAAAATCTACAGCTGCCACACTAATGCAGTGTTACACGATCGAGCTCGACGTTCTATGGTAATTAGCATGCTATTTAGGAGGGCGGGCGGGTTGTAATTGGAAGGTCTATATAACACGTGATCAGCTGTGGGCTAATAGCTTAAGCCTGTTATTGTGTTTGTGTGCATTCTGCCTGAAAAGGCCGTCCCCGAAATGACCTAGTGGGACGTTAAACCCTACTCATTCTCTCACTCACTAAGCCTAGGCCTACATTTGAGCCACGGGCGGGATTCCAATAGGCCTGCTTGAGCCAGCTCGATGTTTGCTCGATCGTGTGAACACCCTATAAAGTACTTTGATGGCTATCAGTGGCTATCACCCCCTCAGTTTAACAGACTTGACGATAGCACTTGATAACTGGTTAAATACATTCAACTTAACAAGTTACTAGATAAGCAGTTCATTCATTTTTACAGCTTTCAATAAAAGTTGGTAAAATTGCACAGATCAGAACAACTAACTCTGGGGAAATTGTCAACAAAAAGCTCAAACTAATAGCAATGAGTCAGTGTTCAGTGATGTACTTGTAAATGAGTACTGTTAGCACGAAATATATTAAACGAAAATTTGCTTAACGGTCCAACAGCCGTTAGCCACGCGTTTGCTCTTTCGTGAGTACTTTACTTTCATTTAATTCTACGACCACATGTAGGCCTATAATCCAATCACGTCATTAATGCGAGAGAAAAAAATACACAAAAACACACGGTGCCATACGTAACGAGCGAATCGAACGTGAAACTAAACGGGTAAAGCAAAGTACGGAGCTTTCTCTGTGGCTTGGACACATCCGTAATACCCCGTTTACACGATGAATCAAACATGAAGCAAATGTATTGAATATACACGTGCACGACGTGTGCTCTAAGTTTGCTTCATGTTTGCTTCATCGTGTAAAAGGGGTATGAGTCAGTTTGTGCTGTTTTTCACACCATCTCAGACACTGGAGGACTAGATGTGTCCAAGGTTGGCTGCCCGACCGCCGTCCGTGAACGCCATGGCGTCTGCCCTGCGGCGCACCACGCAAGAACCTCCAGGTCGGACAACCGTCAACGGCGGCGGGTTGGCTGTCTCAAAGTCGGCACGGCGCGGGTCGTCGAACACCGAGTAGCAGCGGTCACGGCCGCCCGGCCAGCCCCCACGCCCCCGGCGTTCCTCAGTGAACGGTGTCTTAGACCGCGGTCTGGTCGGTGAAGTGATGGGTCTTCGTCCCTCGACGTACGTCGGTGGTGCTGCCGGCGGCTGTCGACGAGTGCTCAGTACCGGGGTGCGCTCGGCTAGTGGTGCCGCGGTGTACGGCCTGTGTCGCTCATACACGTCACCTCCGGTGTAGTGCTGCTGCTCGTAGTAGAAGTCGCGGTGCATGCTGGGGGTCGGCGGACAGCAGCGGCACTCGGCCAGCATCGGAGGAGGAGCGAGGTAAGTTCGTCGCCGCTGATAGGGCGGCGGAGGCCCCCCTGAGTCGGCTGCTGCTAGTGATTCGTAGCGGCCGTGATGGTGAGCTGCTCGCGCTGCCGCCAGCTGCTGGACGTCGCGGAAGTTCTGGTAGTGACCGCAGCAGTCGTCGTCCACGTAGTACGCAGCACCGGCTCGATCCACCCTGCTATACGTCAACACAACCAACCACATTTATACCCCGTTTACACGATCAAGCTGGCTCGACGAGCTGGCTATGCTTGTTGGACGAGCCAGCTCAATGTTTGCTCGATGTTTGCTCGATCGTGTAAACGGGGTATTAAACACATACAGTTTTAATACTTAGCCGCAAGCTAAAAGAGTTTAGACGCAGTGCATCATAAGTGAATCACATCGCATCTGTTAATCACGTCTATACCATCACTTAGACTTCTGCTTTATGCGATTATGCATGTTTCAAGTAATTTTATTTCTTTATTTTTATCTTCTGCATGCTTTTACGTATCCCTGTTTGGTGGATTTGTGTTTGGTGTATATGGACACTGCTGGTTTGATCTAAATGAACGAATGAACATACCGCTGAAGATTGGTGATGTTGAACAATACGTTCAAGCGTTCAATATGACCGCCCTTCACAGTAATGATCTTGGTCACTCGAGGCTAACAGTTTCCAAAAATTTCCGACTGGGGCCTACTCCTATTGCTCGATCGACTTGAAGCATGCATGTTCTACTTTTAGGTGCCATCATGTATTTAGTCCATAACTCCATATTATTTACTTTTTTACTTTTGCTAATTTTCCGTTAACTAAATACAGTACAATACGGAGTGACTGAAAATGCAGGATCTGCCAAATGCAAGACCATGAAAGTTACGAAGAAAATCGCAGGGCTGAAATTTGCAAGACCTGGAAAATGACGTCATTTTCAGGTTCTGCAAATTCAGCGCCTCCACTGTCAGTCATCAAAACTTATTAGAAACGTAAACGTGAAAAGGATACACAATTAACCGATTATTAGTAATTTTTTTTCTATTTCAAAATTGTTTAATAACAAAGAAACATACTTATCAAATGGATAGTCAAGTGTACTGCCAGTGTAATCGTGGTAGTCCTGATGTCTTGGAGCCCACCGGTATTGCTTCTGCTAACACAGCATTTGAAACACAAATTGGATGAGCAAAATTCTACTAGCGAAAAACATTTAAGCCCACTGTAATTGTTACAATGAATGGATAAGCAATAAACTTTTTAGCGGCATCACTGCCGTAATATTTCATCTCACAATCCTGCTGAAGATAATATTAATTTGTAGACAACCAAACAAGTTAAGTGGACAACTTGATAATCAACTATAGTTACTGCAGGCTTTTCTCGTTATTCGCTAAATATACTCTGTAGTGGCCTACTGGGTAATCAGTCTCGGATATACAGCGTAGGCCGAACGTTATCACAAATCAATTTCATATCATTATAAACGCTCAATCGTAATTTATTCGAATCAGCTTTGGAAAACGAAGTGACGCCAATTCTCCAGCGAATGGCAATAACCATAACAAGTGACGAATCTATAGGATTTGCGTGGAATTACTTTGTAGCTGCAGAAATCATCGATGTGGTCGGCCGGTCGTCGGTCGTAAGCGTCGTCAGGCAATGGTGCATGTTCAGAGTCGATGTCATCGTCAGTGCAATCGCTGTGTCGTCGCGCCGCGTTGTACTGCCGGGCCGTGTCACTGACATCACTTCGACTACGCACCGCAGCAGTCGTGCGACGACGACGCTCCGACTGTGAACTAACAGACACACAGACACTGGCAGTCACATACCCCGTTTACACGATCGAGCAAACATCGAGCAAACATCAAGCAGGCCTGATGGTACCCCGCCCCCTGGCTCAAATGTAGGCCTAGGCTTAGCCCACAGCTGATCACGTGTTATATAGGCCTTCCAATTACAACCTGCCCGCCCTCCTAATTAGCATGCTAATTACCATAGCTCGTCGAGCTAGCTGGATGAATGCTAGCAAACATGACGTTAGGCAATTAGCACGTGTATTTTGAATGCATTTGCTCGACGTTTGCTCGATCGTGTAAACGGGGTATAAAAGCATAGCCTACACGAAGCAAACACCAAGCAAACATCGAGCTGGCTCGTCTAGCTCATCGAGCCAGCTTGATCGTGTAAACGGGGTATTAATGAGTGGGTCAGTAGAGTGTTAGATCAGAGGCGGATTTGTGGCCGATTCACGCCTACCACGCCGACGCGACGCGACTCGAGTGTTGATTTGATTTGCTTTGTGGGTGTAAATTGGCCATTAGGGATGTTCAGCATCTTCGGCCGATCAGGGACAAGCGCATTAGATGTTAATTTAACTATATTTGCTATATAAATTTACATTTTACTTACTTGCTTCTTTACGATAATAACTGCTTACTGTTCAATAGCACCTTTAGACTTCCCTACTTACCTAAATGAATGGATTATTATTTAGTTATCATATCTTACGTGTGTTCGTGCGTTGGGTCGGCATCGCGTCGCTCTGTGCTTAGAGCAGTTGCTGCTGCTGCTGCTGCTGCGGCTGCTGTCAGCGCTGTTGTTGACTGTCTCTTCACGGTGCTCGGAGGCGCCTGCTTGCCGGCCGTTTTTCCATCCTTCTTCGTCAGCTTCCCCAGCAGACCGCGAAGCAGACCTTTCTTCTTCTCGGTCGTCTGTACTACCATCAGTCCACGCCTCGAGTCGCAGTCTTCCTCGGTCACTGCGCGCACAACATGCGGATTTTTTCAATTTTTACAGCCTGAAATTACATGTACAACAAATTACCAGCATGGACTTTAATTTTGGACAGTTCGCGTTTGCTACAGCATATCTTGTGATATTTTGAATTGTGCTAAACTGTCTAACTCAATGATTGTTTAGGCCATTTTCCCAAACTTAAGTTTCGAAATGGTTTATAATAAACAAAACTGAAAAAATTGAAAGTACATGTATTTGGAAAAAGCAGAAGTAAGGTCAAAGCGATTCCTTTCAATCTTGCATAAATCTATGCAAAACTTGATCAAACTGCAATACAGAAAAGCATATTTGGTGGCAATCTGCGGGCAGGTATGTGCTACTGATACTTGTGACGGCTGATATAATGATATTTAATGCATACCGAGCTCCATGTTGCTTTGAGGTCGACCAAGCGCACCAACCGTTTCCATACTCTCGAGCGATGAGCATTTTTTCAGACTTTCACGGTCTTTCTGATTCACTGCACAGCAAAATCACAAACTCACTGGCACCATTAGAATCAGCTGCACCCATTTCCAACGCAGACTATCGAAATGCTGAAACATGTTATAGCACAGTAGAAACAGAACAGAAAAGCCAAGTTGCTGGAATTGCTGAAAAACCCTTCGGTTTCTGGGGCTTCGCTTCGGACCCCATTGGGGGAGCTTAAAGTGTTCCACAGACATTCGCCAAAACGCCTCTTTACTGCGGCCTTTTAGGACTCAATTTTCGGCTCTTGGGACCTCCCTGACGCCCTCAAAAATTGATAAATCCTGCACTGGCATGCAGCCCATCGTAATCGCGACTCAGTGGACCTAGCAGTGGCTTTTTTCTTATGCTACTTAAAAATACCTAATGGTTTGATACGAGTGCAACTTTACGAAGAACTGACAGTTTAGAAAGGACAGATTGTATGCTGGATGTGAAACTGACCATGGCAGAACTTCGGCGACGCGACGGCGGTGTGACTGAGCAGTGACTCAGCGGACAACGCCCTTGTCAGCGTGGCGTTGTTGCCGGACACTTGACTCTGACCTTGAGCTTCAAACAACACATCAGCATAACGATTCAGCATCGTCATGGTCATCATCATCATCATCATCATCATCATATGTACCGCAAGACGGGTCTAATATTTTCATCTAACTGCAAACTGAGCCATAACTCATCTGTTACACTTAAACTATCTAGTGTTACCGTACTAACCGCACTAATCTTTATATTGCTTCTAATCCAGTTTTCTATTAATGGTGTAAGCGTTTGGCTAAAGTGTTCACTCCATTTGCGTGTAGGACATTTGCATTTGCCTCTGTCGTAAAAAATAAAAGTACTTGCTATAACGCTGCTTACATGATCAGACTCGTAACCAGAAGCGCTTTACAATCTCTGAAGTAGCAAATGATTGACACGAGCGAATGACACTGCAGCACACTATGCGGCCATCCGTTGCCGCGCCAGCGAACAATTGGCCCGGCTCCGCGGAGCAGCCAGCAGACATACCACTGCCCCAATCAGCCACACGCTAACTTTCTCGTCGTAGCCCATAAGCTTATTTCCCATCTCACTCTGGATAGGAAGCCGAGTTAACCCGAACCCACAGTAGACTAGCAACTTGCTTGAAGTTGCTAGCAAATGAGCCGCGGTAAGATTTGAACTGAAACGTGAAAGTCACCAGTCCGACACGTTAACTACCAGAGTGGCCACTTGCACCTTCCACTCTCGCCGCTTAGAAGTCGAGACTTATTTTAATGCATGCATGACACAATCCCAAACAACAAAATTTTTGCTTGAATCAGTGGTGCAGTTTTTCGTGATACAAACGATAATATGAAACAAACGGAATAAAAACTAACCTTTTGACTGCTGCAGCTGCTGGTAAAACGACGTCACGCGCGGATCGAAATTGCGTCTTCGTTTCTCGGACATGCTCTTGCGGCCGAGCGCGTCGCGACTGAACGCTTTCAGCCTGTCAATCTCTTCTTGTCTGCAGAACAACCGTTATCAGATTGTATATAATTCCAGATTTTAAATTCCAGTGCCGGGCAGAGCAGCCAATGCCACCCCGTAGGTTTAGGCCGCCATGGGGCCGCGGCCCATCAGCCATCCCAAGATAGTTCCCAGCAAGTACTGGGCACTGAAAGTCAAGGCAAGAATAGCAAAGAGCACAACTACCCAGGAACGTCGAGAGGGGAAGGGGTAAAAGGGGTAAGCTATTTCGGGCCCCACGACATTTCGGGGCCCCGTCGTCGCTCAAGAATATAAAGTACACCAGAATGCACCATTTTAAAAAGAAAAATTCAAAAATTTTCTTCCCTGAGGAGCTTCACGAGAATGTTTCCCCGGGCCCCGCTGTGGCTCTCGACAGGCCTGCAACTACCTTCGCTCACATAACTACTCCCTATACTGTGGGGCTCACTAAAGTATTTCAAGATTTTATTGTATACAATAAAAACAACATAAAATTAGGCCTAACTACCATTAACGTTAGTTTAAAGTTGTGTAACTATGGCAAGTTGATCTAGCCACAGCGGCAGTTTGACGTTTTAACGTCATCGTCGTCGTCGTCGTCGTCGTCAGCAGCATTACAGTTAAAAACAAGTAATCTGAGCAAAGCTTATGAGACGCGCGACAGCCTTAGCAGTTCCTGTTTGCAAGTTGTCCATGTCTATCTGTAGCCATGCCGACTCAGTTCACTTATGAAATGTGCACCACAGCCGAAAATTGCAAAAAAAACACTAACACCCCCTATTTTAAAAGTTTAAGGTCATTCAAGGTCATCGATTTTGACACCGTTAAAAAGCTCGTCACCAGTGCTTGTTAAGTTAAGCATTATGTCTGCGTTTATCTGCAACTGTTTTCACGCTAAAGCGGTAAAATAACCGCTTTGTAAGGGGTAGCCGTCTTTGGCGCCTGACTGCGCAAGCCTCCTTGAACTTAGAGGGTCGGAACTTACCGGGACTTACCGGTAAACAGCTAAAATCTACGTTCAATGCTGAAAATTTCACATGCAGATTGCTTAGGTCTATTTCTAGCCATTTCGTCGCAATTCACGGTTGAAATAAATATGCGCTGCAGCCAAAAATTGCCAAAAAAAATTTACCAATACCCCTCTTTTGGGGGTTTAAGGTCGTTCAAGGTCATCGATGTTGACAAATCTAAAAAGCACGTCACCAGGGCTTGTTACATTATGCAGCAGGTCTGTACCTCTCTGCAACCATTTTCACACTGTAAGAGCTAATAATGGCAAAATAACGTCTTTTTAGGGGGAGGGGTACCCCAGTTTGCCGCCCTCGTTCGAGGGGAACCCCATCACCCAAAGGCACAAAATTTTGTCACTAAAATTAGAGTCCTTGGGGCAGCCCACAGTAAAGATTTCGTGGTTCTAGGTGTTGCCGTTTTGATACAGTGCCAGGGTGTGACGTACGGAGGGACAGACGAAAACAGCAAAAACTACAAAAGGTGATATTATTCAGCAGCACATTGACAGGCAGTGTGATGTGGGCAATATCACCTTTTGTAATTTTTGCTGTTTTCGACGTGCAAGTCCTTAAATGTTGCCGTTAACAAGTTTATAAACTAATGTTTTGTACATTTATTTTGATATTAAACAATTAAATAGGCTAGACATACGTGCTGAGTATCGAGCTGAGCGTAGGTTCCCAGTCTGACGACCATTGTTTTGGTGTCGGCGCGTTGTCATCATTATCATTATCATCCGCCTCATCCTCTGTCTTTCCTGTCTTTGAATCCAGTGCAAAACTCGCAGCATCATCCTTGCGCGTCTTCAACGCCCCTTCGCTCGCCTTCATCCACAAATGCGTGCAGATATTAGCAACATGCTTGCACAGTGCACGGCTTTGAAAAGAATGTGGTAATACGTCAACTCAGCCTTCCATCCCTCCGGGGTAGGTAACTCGAGTACCAGCTTATCTGGCTGGGGTTAAGGCAGGGCGCGTTCACCTGTGTCGGGTGGCAAGTAACACTGTGTGATCCCATACGGCGGGTGACGCTCCGTAGCTCTGAGATAAGTTTCGTATGAAGAGTTATAGCATTTAACCATTTTAACCAATACGTCGTGTTGACACAATATGTACTGTATGACATTACAGTGCTGCAACATAGTTTGTGTTGAGCTGGGATGAATGAAAAATGGAATCAATGATTATTTTATTCAACTAACTCACTATTCACTGCAGCTCCAGTACAATAATAAGAAATTTTCTAACGTACTTAATACCCCGTTTACATGATCAAGCTAACATCGAGCTAACTCGACGAGCTATGGTTAGCATGCTATTTAGAAGGGCGGGCGGGTTGTAAATTAACAGGCCTATATGACACGTGATCAGCTGTGGGCTAACCTACGCCTACATTTGAGCCAGGGGGCGGGGTTCCATCAGGCCTGCTCGATGTTTGCTCGATCGTGTAAACGGGGTATAAGCGTCTACTGCACGTTCTTGATGTTTATGGTTTTTCACTGCCGCAGTGTAGCAAACTACAGACGCACCCACAATTTCAGCACATTGCTGATACATGTAATTGCTGGGACTTCAGCGTTTAGTGCTTACAGCAACGCAGTTCGCGGCTGTTGTGGCTACTTCGGTGGCTTGGTAGCATAACGGCAGAGTGTCGGACTTACAATAAAGAGGTCGTGGGTTCAACTCCCGATCGGGTCACTCACTATCAAGCGTTTACTATCTGGACGGCGGGTGAATTTCTTTGGACAGATAAACCACCTCGGTATGAAACCAGATACCCTGCAGGTCAACTCAGTCTGGCCATCCTTCTGTGGGAAGGCTCAGTGAATTCATGCCGACGCAGTGGAATCTGGTGTCCGGCTGAGGGCTAAGGAAACGGAGATCAGCACCGCCACGTGGGCCGTGAGAAGTTCTTTACTTAATAATGAAGCTAACGGTGATCACAACAATCGGTTATTGTGTAACCTGTAAACTATCGACGGTCGTTTTGTCAGTATCAGACGCTGTGTTGGTCGTCACCGTCGTCTGGCTGCCGGCAGAATCAGTAGCGTTATCAGCCGGCAATTGATTAATGACAGTGCTCTCTCCTAATACACGATTTACGTCGTTATTAGCACCAAATAACGCAAAATTCATGATATTAGTGATAATACGTATGTAAATGAATAATGTAAAAATGAGCTACTGCACGCAAATGGGATAATTTATTATGAGAAATTTGTTACTGGGCCTTTTCACATGTTTACAAAAAAGATGATTCATTTTTATTTCACATCACATTAAGAGATCAAGAAAATAGGCCTACTTGTTTTTTAAACACTGTAACATTCGGCTGTTTTTTGAGCAGTTATTAAAGTTTAAAACAAAAAAATATAACCTATATATTTATTACGGGTAATAAACCAAAATTATACAATGTATGTGTGTGTATAGTTCAGTGTATTGTACTGAGTTTGTTATTTTGCAGTTTTTTTCCAAAATACAGAAGAAACGTCGGAAAAACTGACTAACTGAAAAACAAACAAAGTGAAGGCAGTTTATTACAGCGTGTAATATATGATGCTTTCCATCTCACCTAGCATGCTGTCATGAGTTGCTCGCTGGTATGACACGTTGCGAAATGCGCTTGTTGAAGGATATGACGACATCACGTCACGACCTGCTTTCATTGCAGCAGCAGCAGGTGTCACATTTTCTGTCGATGCCTGCGCACCCAGATGCACATTGCACACAGTGGACACTAGTGACACTACTCAGGCTACGACTTTAAATTTGCTATAATCGACCTATTTTTACAAATTCACTTCCAGTTAGGCCGGAGCCCCTCCTAACAGTTAATCTTTGGCAATCGACGTTCCCGTTAGAGCAGAAACGCTTATCCGGTGGCCCAACCAACAGCTTTGAAGTCAAACAATTCATCAAAAGATAAATAACTGAACGTTACGCAAATAAATGACTTGGCTTAAGACATAGATGTAAAAACGTTTTTTACGTTTTTTATTCTTGACACGTTTTTACGCTTTTTTAACGTTTTTTACTTTGCTCAACGTTTTTTATTTAAAAAAACGCGCATTGAAAATCCTGTGAAAAGCTTTGTGAATCACTTTTGGGATTACAGAAACGAATTAATAGGTCATAGTGATGTTGTTTATTTAGTTAGTCCAAATATACTAAATAAAACTTTTTAACTAGCATATTTAGTTAGTTTAATGCTGTTGTCTTACGACCA
>Ga0209454_1002365_pt1 | contig 12769 bp, 5 predicted proteins | sample WorMetHERISLAND1_2_FD_187400 | JGI IMG/M metagenome (GOLD analysis project Ga0209454, IMG submission 187400) | Marine gutless worms symbiont microbial communities from Max Planck institute for Marine Microbiology, Germany - Olavius geniculatus... | ecosystem: Host-associated > Annelida >...
ACGACCCGCGGCTATAGTGTCTATAGTGTTTTATTTACTTGTACTCACCAGAGGTCGCCTCTATCGCTCTGCTAACGTCGTATCGGCTGGATATAGCAAAGTTTGCCTACCCGCTCTCATTTAACACCCCCTTTCTGGGTGACCGCCTATGAATTTATGGAAAAGCTTTACGGTTCCTGAAACTAGGGTTTTCCTGGCAGCCAACGGTGAAAATTTGGTGATCCTAGATTGCACCGTTTTTAACTGATCCACCCGTGTGACAGACAGACAGACAGACAGAATTGCGATGGCTAAGACGCGCTACAGCAGTAGCTGCTGTTGCGTGTAATAAAAAATACAGTGCACAGCAAGGTGTAGAACTAAAGTGCAGGAAATATTTTATTCACTAGACAGCTGAAATTGTTATTTGTATCATTTACGCTCCAAAAAGTGCAATTCTGATGAAATTTTCCAATCCCAAAACCCGGAATTGAAACGCCACCAATCATGGAATTTGGGATCAGAAAAAACGGCCGTTGAATCCCAGGATCTCCCGGGATTGCATCACTAATTGCATAGCACATACGCAAACCTGTAGCATATTGCACAGTTGATATAATGTCAGCCAGAAAACAACATAGACTGAAGCAACAATATGACAGCTGCCAAACAGAAAGGAATTGCCAACCCATGTTCCACATTACGCATGGAACGAGAGAAACTTGGTGTACACAAACTCTGCACATGCGAGATGTGCACAGGCCTTAATCAAATTATGATCCAAGCCAGCCAATGCACAAATAACTTCAGCAGCATAAGTGATTCAACATTCTGTGACGATGCTGCCATGTCGATGCCATTAATTTAGCACTACTATGCCGTACTGATATCAGTGCAATCAGAGCTATACAACATACACAGCTGTAAAACAGCTGTGAGACTGCCTTGCTGACTGCTGCTAAAAACAAAACAACCAGCGTTCTGTCTGGCAGACATTTTTAACATGATTCAACATTACAATGCTACGATGAATGATATCACTGCTTCGGCACTATGCCATGTTGCCATCAGTGCAAACAACAGTTACTCAGCTAAGAGTATGCAGTCACAAACGTCTAACTACACATACACCACGGTCCACAAAAAGTGTCACTTTTTTGAATAACTACGTGAAACATTAGCCAGTTTTAATAATTTTGGCATGTGACATGAAGAAGAAACTTGATACAAATGACTGTAATTTTGGCCACCTCACTATGATACTGTTGCCACGCTCCCCTGTAAAATGCTGAAGTGGTAGTCTGGCCGTTTACAACAGTGAATTCTTACTACGTAGTGCATGTGTCAGCTCAGAAAATTACAGAGACCACAAAATCATTGAAAATCCGTTACTTCATCTTCTTTTTAAGATCATACGTCATCGAACTGAAACGACACATCAACAGCGAGTAGAATGCTCTGCGACACGCAGTTACTGAACGTGCTGTTGGTGAGCGGTGTCAACGTCTATCGTTTGCATTCACGCCAAAGGAAGACATTTTAAGCACATGCTGTAATAAAGATGATGCGATGTGACACATGCGACTTTTTGAAAAACAATAATTGCCAGCTGTGTTTGTTGCTATTGAGTTAATCATTTCTGAGCTAATGCATGCGCTACCTAGTACAACTTCATTGTTGTAAATTGCCAAAGTACGACTTCTGCATTTCACAAGGCAGTGTAGCGACAGTATTAAGGTGAGGCGACCAAGACTAAAGTCATTTGCATCCAGTGTTTTCTTGATGCAGCGTGCCAAAATAATATCATAATCTGCCAATGTTTCACGGAGCTATTCAAAAAAAAGTGGCACATTTTTTATGGACCACAGTGCAGACTGACGGTCTGCTGCGCTAGCATGATAACATTCTTACGACAGCAGATCATTTCATTTCTATTGCCAAACACAAGGCCAGCAACATATTTGAGCTTCTGACTAAGTGGCCCAATTTACCCCTAGTTAGGTCAGTCTCAAAGAACACTGCCAAAGCAGTACTTTATCACAGATAGGATGAGCACCTAGTTTTGCTCCGAGAACCCAAAAGATTTTGAAACTGCAGGAAAGGCACTAACTTTTTGATAGAGCGGATAAAATATGCGTTGCCTTCTGAGCTAATGTACTGGTTAATCTTTGACTATAAAGCTGATTTCGGCTTCAGAGCCACGTACTGTAACCGTTGGTAACATTCAGGGATGTGCACTGCGCTGAACAGCTATGGCCTCAGCGCTGGGCCAGTGCAACAGCCGGCCCACCCTGAAGGTCAAATCAGGTAAGGCAAGGCACACTATGCCTAAATCTGGGCTAAGAAGCACTGCCACACAATATATAGCACAAAGTCTCCCGTAGTCAACAGCGCTTTTCACAGCTCTTTGACCGATGCAAGAGATGCTCATGTCCGTTTCAAAGGCCCCAAGCCCACAGTGAGTGCAAACACAGTTTAGATATATGAGAAGAGAAAGCCAGATCTCCCATACACTGCTGTTACCTTCCTGGTGGTTAGCCCGGTACCAAATTGCACCGCTTGATTAGCGACAAATGCTTGATGAGCCAGTGGGAGAGTAGCTTCTTAACGGCACATCAGCACAAAATAGGCCATTCAGTGCCATATGTGGTTAAAATTAATCAAAAGCAGTTAATACATGTATGCTTGATGACAGAAGCATGTGCCCAGGGTTGTTACCTGGCAGTGGAGTGGCCGGGAGTGGAACCAGTGACCTTGCAATCACTAGTTCGACACAAAGCCATTAGACTACCACTGCCATATAATATACAATACACACAGCCATACAGCTGTCATTTCTGAGCACTGCAAACATGCAGTGCAGCCAGCTGTCCCAATCAGCCACACTAGGCTCCTAATCTCTAGCACAACACATAGCATATACAGCCACAGAATGCAGCCGTAGATTACCCGTCATACTTGTGAACTATCGCAGCAGTCTCTTTGCGTTTGCCGACTTGTGGGTAAGTCATCGCAGCATCCTTCACAACAACGATCTCTTCTGCCCCCGGAAACAACGGACCCAGATCGTCCAGAGTGGCTTCCGAAGACACACCATGGACAAACAGTAGTCTGTTGGTCCACTGGCTTTTCCACACTGCAACAACATGGGTGCTCTAGCACTAGTCCCCGGAACCGCCAGAGCCTGCTGCTGCCATTAAGGCCTTGTACTGCAACCAGCCATTAAGTTAGCAAACCCCAACCAGTCACTAAGGCTTGGCGGTCCAACCAGCCGGTAGCTTAATGGCTTAGCCATTAAGGCCAGTTGTTAAGGCCATGACAACCGGTTCCGGGGACTACAGCAGACATACCACTGCAACCATCAACCTCGATGGCCCAGTTTATTAGTCCACTGAGTCAGCCAGGCTGCAAAAAATACAACAAGGAGTGCAGCCAGCAGCCGTACCACTGCCCCAATCAGTCTCTGTTTTCCCAGTTCCAATGTGGGGAAGGGCAGTTAGTGCCAGCCCGTAGGGGACCCATTAGCCATCCCCAGAGTTCCCAGCAAGTACCGGATAGTGTACTAAAAGTCTCCTGAGCAGAAATAGCAAAGAGCACACAACTACCCCTGCTCACATGACGACATCTGTATACAGTGGGGCTCACCAGTTAGCCCCACTAGGCCTCTAACCCCCGCCATAATCAACCACACATTAAGTGTGGTAGAACAGTGGCTTATTGGCCCACTGAGTCAACCAGGCTGCAACCATAACATAGCAGCAGTGCAGCGAGCAGACACGCCATCTCCATGATCAGCATCATTATGCACCTACGGCTACTGTGGCAAAAGCAAGTGTTCGATACTTGCTACAATGCTTCTTACATGAGTCAGACTCATGGCCAGAAGCGCTTTACAGTCTTGGAAGTGGCAGCTGATTGAAATGAGCTAATGATACCACAGTGCACTATGCGGCCATCCATTGCCCACATCAGCAAACAGTCGGACCTGCGGTTAGCAGCTAGCAGACATACCACTGCCCCAATCAGCTCTGCGGCCAGTTTGCTACTACTCCTCCCCTATCCAAGAGAGGGTAAGAGACTGAGTTGAATCGAGCACACGGTAGGTGCTCAGGTTTGCTTGTGAGAGATCACAGCAAGGTTAAAGCTCCAAACAAAGAGTTAGAAGTCCATTGCTCAATCACTGTAGCAAGGCTCATTGCTTCAAATGATGCATCGTCCAAAATCCTGCAACAAGCTCAAGTCAACAACTTACAATCAACAAACTGTTTTACAAGTCTGTATGTGGTACAAAGTACATAAAGTCCTTCCAAAGCCAAAAAGCATACTAGGGGGCTCTTCCGACATTACTTTAGTTCATGTTTCCAATTATCCTGGTATTAATTCTAAGAGAAAGTGTCGACCAAAGCAATAATCCTACTTCGACGAAACATGAACTCACGCACTAATGCACTATATAAAATCACATTTTGCTTACTTATACAGGGTGGGCCAAAAAATGTGCCACTTTACTTTTGTCCGTATCTTGGCCAATTATTGACCGATTTTCAAAATTCTTTCACTGGCACACTCTGCAGACAATTTGCAGTAATGTGATGATTGTAGATCTCACCACACCACAAATGCCTCTCTACACTACCTTGTGGAATATCAATGAAATATGCACAGATAACGATAATAACAAACAAACATTTTGATAAAATTTTACTTGTTTCTCTAAATTAACGTTTTTGAGCCAAATAAAAATCCGAAAAAGACCACGCATGACATTATTCAACTCTGAGGATTTGTGCATTATCAGAAAAGAAAATAAACGACGTAACATGTTACATGTAACATAACAAAGACAAAGCGACAGAAATATAAACTCAATAAAAAAACATACATTCAGGTTTTCTTTTAGTTGTAACAAAACTTTCAATACTCTTATCTAAACACAAAACATATATACGTACAGTTTTACTGATATAACTACCAGCTATAAATCAATGAATTTATAACAGTAATGGTTGATGGTTCATTTTTTTTTTGTTTCAGCATTTTCTAGTTTCAGTTATCATTATTTCCTTTTTTTGGTTTTTCATTTCAAGCCTCAATCTTTTGATTAACCGGCCGTTTCTAGATTTGTTCCATTTCAGTTTCTCATTTCATTTCCGTTTAAAAGACCATTATGTGGTCACAAAAAAGAAAAAGAAAAATTTGGCCCAAATCATGCATACGACTTTTAGCACTGTCACACACATTGAACATCGATATACTTGATTACATAAAAATAGCAAATTTATGCACCATTGTTACACACAACCAAAAGATAGACAAAATTTTGAAAGCAGCAACCAAAGAAGCAAAACAAATATAACTGAGTGCAGTATTTGAAGTCTGTAAAAAGCAGTTTAGAAAGCTACTACTCATTGCCTGTCCCACTGAGGGTATTAGGCTGAGTTGGCCTGAGCACACAGTAGGTTAGCAACTTGCTCAAGGATGCTTACAAATGACCCACAGCGAAAAGAAAAAAAAAGAAGATTTTGCATTGGCACTAAACAGCTAGCTAAACTAGGCCCACTGCGTGGGAGCTCATCCTCTTAGCGGCACTTTGAGATGGCAAAACCCAATTGAGCTAGCATACAACCCAAGTTGGCTGGATGGCTAGCTCTATTTTTAACAGCCAGCACCTTTAACCCTTTAACCGATGGGTTGGTATACCGGCAGTCCTGGCGACAGAGCCTACTGTTACACCGGACTCAATGTTTCTTCCATCTGGCTGTAACCACCATCTGTACTCATTTTACCATCCTACGGCGAGTAGGAGGCTGAGTTGACCTAGTTGGCTGGCTCCCTACCGAGATAGTTTACTGGCCCATTAAACAGTCACCAATCCATCTGATCCAAGTACTAACCAGGCCCGCCATAATGTAACTTCGTTGATTTGACTCAATGCGTTACCACTAGAGCTGTCGAAGCATTAACTTATCTAATGCATTAACGCACTGCACTAATGTTTTAACGCATTAATTTATGTGTTATTAATGCACCCAGTCCCGTCGAGAGGCAAAGCAGAGAAGTAAGTTACCCCGAGCTAAGCGACGTTTGGGGGGCCTTGCCTGTAGAGTATAGAAAGTTAGAAACACAGTTTTAAACATATAATCATCAACAATAACTGACGTCATAGCTAACATAGAAATCTATTAGCCTGTCGTCGGAATAATTATTTATTTACAGTAATGATGAATGGCAACTACAGTTTAGTTACTTAAATTCAACTGAATGTAAAATAACCACAGTTTAACAGAATATTGAAATTTTTCCTTCACAGAATTTAGCAAATTTAAATCAATTAACACAAATTTACGTATGTACGTTAATTTTTCAATGCACGTTAATTTATTATTGCATTAATGTGTTAATTAAAGTGTTAATTTGACAGCTCTAGTTAACACTATACGACACTGCAGTGAGAATCAAACCACAACCTAAAAGTTACAAGTTTGATACTTTAACCACTGGACCACTTGCAAGTGGAGAGCTATAAGCCAAAAATCTGGGACCTAATGGAATCCTCCTAACATCTTCCTAGGTTCAACAATTTATGATTTCCTCTGAAGTATTTCTTACAATTTGATTTCCAAATGTTTTCCTAAGTCATCTCAAAAGAGGGCCCTATAATTCTCTCCCTTTTCCTGGAGGAATTCTTTTAAATCGCACTTCATTTCTAAGATATTCCAAGATCAGACTTTTTCCTTGGTTTTTCCTAGAAATGACCCAGTAAGTTTCGTGAATTAGGCCCCGGAAGCAAAACAGCTCGATGCCGACCTGGAGTAGGATCGAGTTTGACCGTGAGACATTCTCGGAATGATTTGAGTTCCTCCATAGCAGACGATGCGGCCCTTGACGTCACAAAGGTCAACGACAAAAACCTACAGTGCACGAACCAGATAGCTTGCTATTTATATAACTGCTGGCTAACTTCTTAACCACAGAAATACAAAGAAAAACTACTTTTTCCACACAAATCGTACCAACTTTAGCCAGGTTAGTTTGGCTGAAGTTTGGTCTAAGTAAGTACTTATACCAACTTTTAGAGTTAGACTTTAAACTTAGAAGATCAAAACTTTGATCTAAGTTAGAATTAGACCAAACTGCTTCACATTTTAACTAAAGTATGTACTTAGACCATATTTAGACGGTAGTTTAAGCTCAGCGACAGTCTCCGGAAAAGTTTAAGTCAAAAAGTGAAGTCGTCCACTGCCAATACTTCACCAGTGACAGCAGTGCTGTGGGTGAAAAAAAGTTCATAGGGGGAGGGAAGTACAAAATTGCAAATTTCCAATGTATGGTCAGAAGTGAGTAATCGGTGCAGCACCAGAGAGAATAATCTGAAGGCATCTAGTGACAGACTAAGATACTATCTGTTTCTGGTTGAAAAAACACGTAATATACATTGAAACTTTAAACAGACCAAACAGCAACTATGCAGTGGATGCATTGGTGGATCTACTGGCAAAACGGATGCAAAGTTGTGGTTAGCGTTCGGGTTTGGATTTAGCTCTTCATAGAAAACCCATCACAAAGCCACGGCGCATCACCTGCCATATGGAATCACACAGCGCTATCTGCTACCCAACACGGGTACATATGTCTCACCTTAACACCAGCCAGACCTGCCAGTACTTGATTAACCTACCCCGGAGGGATGAAAAGCTGAGTTGACTGTGGTGATGAGTATATACCATCCGAGATGGTTCATCTGCCCACAGACAGTCACCCATCCAAATCCAAGAAGTAACTAGTTGATAGTGATCCAACCAAGAGTTGAATCCACGAGCTCATAATCACAAGTCCGAAATCTTACTTTTACAATATAAGGTAAAAAGGTAAAAGATAAAGATCGTCAATTTGTATAGCGCATCGTCACGTATACACGCCTCTAATGCGATTTTTGTCACTAACCAGGGCCACCGATCGCACAGCCGCCACGTGCAGCCTGCAAACACAGGCGGGCGCACCGGCCGACCAGGCAGCCCAGTCAGCTGTACAAAGGTCCCCACCTTCCGTAACCCATATAATGGGTTACTACTTATTTAGGCTGAGTTGGCCTTGTTGGTTGACCGATAGCAAACGCTTTACCCACAGAGTGGTCAGACGGCCATCCATCGGTCTAGCGCAGGATAGGGAAAGTTCTCCGGCCAGGACCGACATTCTAACCACTATGCTACGGTGAGGTGGATCCAAAATGTTCTGATCCAGCTTCGATCTGTATTGCCAAATCCTCGAATGCAGGATCCTGACAAAAACCATCGGATATCCAACCAAATCCAGTGCACTGCTATGACTCTACTAAGCCTATAAGTATCTCTGGAGAGTGCTATTGAGACCTGTGTTGGTCATCTGACCAATCACCTGAAGTCTAACCTCTCCACATTTGTCATTGTCAGCAAAATATACTGTAGTGTTAACTTATACCTCTTCATAGGAAACCCATCTCAGAGCTACACAGCCCTGTTGAAACAAGAAGCCCAGCTGTCACTAGGGGAGCCCGACTGTATTAAATATGGTACTTAATTAATATTGAGATAATAACCTCAATTAATCATACCTCCCCTATTTCCGGTTATAGTAGATAAGCAACTATGGCAGCGGTAACTTTTGTTGCAAATTGCTGCCAAACCGCTGCAGACATCAACATGGTTAAAATACCTCAGGGTAGTGGTCAGGCAACCCTATTTACATGTTTCTAGTTTTCAGGTAATATTTGCTGATTATCCAGAATACATATTATGTTACAGATGACAGACAGGCAGATGACAGAAAGGCTCAACTTACAGTCAGCTAAAAACTGTGAGTATTTACCCGGCCAGAGTTTTGGAGTCCTCAGCATAGGTCGTGGGTCGAATCATTTGCAATTTAACCTCTTCACACTTGTCGGTGTCCATGTGCTTCTGAATGTCCGCATGACAGAGATCCTCAAGACTCAAAGGGTGAATAGAGATCACGCGATTACGCCTCAGGTGGGCCAGGTCTGAAACATACCAATACACCCATCTCACAGCTAATGGAGCATCATCTGCCATATGAGATCACCAGATAAATATCAAAGAGACTCAACCCATGAATAAAGACAATGCAATTTTGCTCAGATGTAACAGGTCTGAAACACACGATTTTCTTTGCATTGACAAATAGATAACTTGGTGGTTTTTCATTTTTTACACACAACAGCAGCTACTGCTGTAGTGCGTCTTAGCCATCGCAATTCTGTCTGTCTGTCCGTCCATCACACAGGTGGATCAGTCAAAAACGGTGATAATTAGCTGCTGGTCATCTGGCGCCCTCTGGCGACTGTAAAAAAGTGAGTGAGTGAGGTTTAACGTCCCACCCGACACAGTAACTGTAAAAGAAACATCATTGCTAGGATGGATGCTAGGAACACAACTTCTCTACGCTGGCCGATATGGCAGAAACAACAAAAATCATGAAACTGAATTCAATTTCATACAAACATTATACACATCCACTCGCTGTTACTGTTTAAAGTTTAAATATCCACATAATCAGTTCACATTCAATCTAAATTCAAGCTAAATGTAGATGGTAACGTCGCTAAGTATCGACTATTTTGCCAGTCAATAACAAGCAAAGATTTTTAACATTTCATCCATTTTTGTTAAATTTCGGCTATAGGACTATTAGTCGACTAATTTTCATGTGACTAGTCGATGACACCACTATTGTAAATGAGACCGCACACTCACAGACGCCTCAGCAATAAGGTGAACTTCATCAAGCCAGCAACAGAAAAAGTCAGCCAAACATCCATACGAAGTAAAGATGTACCAAATATTCTATTGACCAGTATTCTATTGGGTCTGAACAGTAGGCCAAATACCGTACTCTTACTGACTACTGACCGGCAACGACTTTCTTGATGGGAGGCATTGATAGCTGGCGACGTTCTGACCAATCACGATCAAGCGCCATCGCAGCTTTATTGCCAGCCTCAGTAGCAGATGTTTCTGCGAATATATAATAATAATTGCAATACTACACTAATGATAATTAGTTAACAGTATTAATAATAATGATGCATGAAATCGTAACTCCAAATTAAGCACCATAACTGCTCTACTTCCGGCCCATGTACTAGTAAGTGTGAATAACAAAGACTAAATACATCTCAGAGCTATATGGAGCACCACCTGCCATATGGAATCAAAGTGTTACCTGCCACCCAACACAAACAAACATGCCCCACTTCAACCTCAGCCAGATTGGCCAATACTCGATTTACCTACCCAGAAAGGATGGAAGGCAGAGTTGACCTTGGTGCTGGTTAAATACCTCGAATTTGAGGTTACTACCTAGTAAAAGTACTATATACATTACTTACTTATATAAAGTCCCAAGGTTGCAAAAAACCCAATCTGCTAATCCACTAATTTGCAAAACTTACCTAGAATTAATCAATCAATTGTGATTAGTGTTTGTAGTCAAAAAACACCATAAAAACGACAGAATTCAACTATGTGTTATTATTTTTTGCAAACTAAGGCAAAATCGACAAAGTTCAAAGTGCACACAGTTACACTGACACTATACAAGCAAAATTCTTCATAACATATTATATGCAAGATAAACTAAGATTAATACATTGATTACTAGCCACTTTAGGCTGTTAAAACTAGTCTAAAATTTCAATCAAATTTTAGTTTATTTTACTCAATTGAAAAAAGTTAATCGGTTAATTTTTTAACTTTTGATTGATTAATTAATGGCTATTTTTGCAACCCTATTAAATATCATTCCTAAAACAAATAATCAGACCATTATCGGACGTAGCGTCTGCCTCTTCTTCTTCAATATGAAGTTCATCAACCACTAGCATCCCATCATCTTTCTTCTCTTCACCAGCAGCTCCGTTGCCATCACCTCCGTCAGGCTTAATCTCACTGCCCTCGTCTCCGCAACCTGTAGATCATCAATTCATCAGCACCGTATTTATTGCACGAACAATATCAGCAACACAATATAACAATTCATTCATTCACTTCTTCATTCGTACCATCATGCTTCTTAACTTCATCCACAGCACAAATGCTATCACAGAGTTCTCACTCTTTTACCGAAAAAAAATCCAGGACTTTCCAGGACCCTCATGAAAAAATTGGCAGGTGACTGTCTGCAGGAAGGTAAACTATCTACGTGTATGAACTCTTGATGACATACGATTGCTGCTTGTTTTAAATTTGAACCTAAGAAAAAATGCGTGATTTTCAAGGATATCTTTCCGCGACTCCTTAAACTTTAATTTCCAGGACTATCTAAGTCCTGGAGTTTTCAAAAAAGTCCAGGACTTTCCAGGAGGTCTGAGAATCCATCTCTCCATTAACACCATTCAGTCCTACTGTCACCTCCTTCGTCTGTTGGCACAAAGAGCAGGTCACCAGTTAAAAAGCTGGTAGGAACTGTAGCTTGCAACAATTGCAGTTTTGCAGACAGACAGACAGACAGCAAACACAGATATGCAGACACCCACAGACAAGCTGTTTGACAAAAAGGGTGAGTCGCTTATAGCAATACAAGACACGCAACAAGACAGCTCGAATCAGTGGTTACCTTCATTCTCACCTTCTTCGTCCTGTATCTCAAACTGCCCGGCATCATCAGCCTCCTCATCTTCCGGCAAAAAATGTTCATCTGCCGTGAAGTCAATATCTGCAGCGGTCGTTATACTATGTTCCATGTTGTCCACCTCAGACACTGTGGTGCCCTGGTCATCACCGACGTAAGCCATTTCGCTTTCCTCAGATTCCGCCATTTTCAGATTGTAGCAGCTGAACTATCTGCGCACAGATGATCATCATATCATATCATTTGCAATAATACAACAAACATAGATACTCTGGCCAGTGGAAGAAATAATCTAAGAAATTTTTCCATCACAATGCTTCACATACAGTTAGCAATAAAGTACTTGTTACCCCCGCAAGGTGTTATCTGATGTGAAAATTCATGGGAAATGGGTAGTCAACTTTTGCTATCTGCAGTGAATTTTCATGTTAGCTGACATGAAATAGTCATCTGCCATGAAAATAATGAAAAATTACTTATTAATAATATCTGCTATGAGTCTGCATCCAAACAAAGTACAGTAATTGCCACTGATATCTAGTACAGTATTAGCAATAATAGCAAGTGACAAGAAATCTGAGTTAATGCTCATGAGACACGCGAGAGCTTATGGCAGTTCTTGTTCGCAAAGTCATTGATGTTGATACCATTAACAAGCATGTCACCATTGCCTGATATGATAATATAGCCAGATTTTGCCAAAAAACCCAGGTCATTCAACGCCATCTTACTTTAGGTTACTGCTAAGATAGGGTACCTGCAACTTTAAACCTTCCTATGAAATCTAAGTTCCATTTTGTAAATTCTAACACCTATTCATAAAAATACCCAGTCCTTTCCTCTTTCAGTAGCCATCAACACTGTAGTAATTGGCGCAGTAGTTATTAAGATATATAGCCAAAAAAGCCCTAAATTCTTCTTATAAGTAAGTAAGTAAGTAAGTATGTGCATATTTAAAGGGCCATGGCCACGGTCAAACTCACTCGCGCAATTTCTGTAGATTTAAATTAGACATTTTAAACCTCGCATATACAGGGTGGGCCAAAAAAAACCGGACCTGTTTAGAGTGTTGATAACTCAGTGATTGTTAGTGGTAGAAAGATGTGTGATACGTCAAAAGTTTCAGAATACTGTAAGGAATAAACGACAAATTTGCATAGTGAAGCAT
>Ga0209454_1002366_pt1 | contig 12763 bp, 7 predicted proteins | sample WorMetHERISLAND1_2_FD_187400 | JGI IMG/M metagenome (GOLD analysis project Ga0209454, IMG submission 187400) | Marine gutless worms symbiont microbial communities from Max Planck institute for Marine Microbiology, Germany - Olavius geniculatus... | ecosystem: Host-associated > Annelida >...
GGTCTAACCTAGGCCCTATCTCTTTCCACCCGTGTGACGGTCGGACGGATAGATGGAGAGACAGACAGACGGACGGATGGACAAAATTACGATGGCTAAGACGCGATAAAAGCAGTAGCTGCTTTCGCGCTACTGCTCTCAGGCGTAATATAACAACTCAATCAATGCAAGCGATCAGCATTATGTGCACTTGGACGTGACTCTTAATACAGGTGTTTTACTACGATCATCACTAAACTGGGCGTTGTAAACCGATTCCCGAGGTGGCAGCAACATCGAACAAAATATCACAAATTACGCTGTAAGGTAGGCCTATTCAAGTCGTTTCACCAAATACTGTGCATCAGAAATGTACTAAATAATAAATTATTGCGCTGACAACACAACAAAATTGTACAACGCAAGAATTTGGGATAAAATAAAATATCTTTATCGCAGTCGTGGCGAAATGCACATGATAATAGAACCGTGGCAACGGTGGCGCCTCCTTGTGAATAATTTTGTGTCGCAGCCCGAAATCGCCCGAACAATCCGTAAAAAAATCCCTATTTTGGCATTCAAGGTCATCCAAGGTCATTGAATTCAGCACCAATCGATAGCCAGTATACGATTTCCTACTAGTGATTAATAGTAACCTAAGCCCTATCTCGCACCGTTACTGAGATACAGCGAGTTATTGGCCAAAAATCGCAAACTTTGACCACCCCCCTCTCATTTAGCGACCTCGTTCAGGGTGACCCCCTTCGAGTTTACGAAAAAGCTTTACAGTTCCTGAAACTAGAGTCTTCCAGGCAGCCGATGGTGAAAATTTGGAGATCCTAGCTTGGACCGTTTTTGCCTGATCCACCCGTGTGACAGACAGACGGACGGACAGACAGACGGACAGAATTGCGATAGCTAAGACGCGCTGAAAGCATAGCTGCTTTCGCGCGTAAAAACAAATCATAAATACCTGGCTGCGTAGGTCTTGTACCAGCTTAGGATACTGACTCAGATGGTTCTCAATCGACAAACTATTCTGCTTCATCTGCAGCGCATACATTAGACGCAGACAGTATGAAAACGAGACCGGCCGATGAATGTTTATTATCAAATGACAGACACAGAGTACAGACCAAACCTAGTGCTCATTTAATAATGCCTGCCAAGGATTGTTATCAAATTCAGTCAAAGTCAACAGGGTTCACACTTGATTGACGTAATACGTGTCAAAAAATAATTACTGACTTACTGCATTACTTCTGCTTGTTTCAACTCTTTCACTGCCAGCCACTGGCGACTGTGGCGACAAGGTGCTTTCAATGCCATTGACGACTGTAGAAAAGTTACAGGCGGTCTGAGTTTCATTTACGTTTTCCAAAAGTTTACACTAATTTAATTTAATTTAATTTTGACATTAACGCACTCCCGGTCCGGGCTTGTTCAGGAGGGCAGCATAACTATTGCATACTACTATTACTATGTTGAAAAATTTGGCATTCACAGTTGAAAACTCGAGAGCAAAAAAGTTAATAACAAAAAAATTCTAAGTTAAAAAGTTAGTCAGTGCTTTAAATTTTATACTTAAATCAAACCTGATGGTGACTGCCAAATTACATTGCTTTCTTGTTACTCACTTACAGTGATTTGTCTAAATCGAAATCTAAAAACAATTTGCTACAGTGCCAGCCATTGTCACCAAGTTAACAACTGTCAATCAGAATCACTGTGTTGGTGCTGGCTTGTCCTAGGTGCAAAAAGTGGAAATAAACAGTTCAGTTTTCAGCCTGGATCTAAGTTCCAACAAATTAAAAAAGTTTCAACGTGGCTGACACTAGCCAGCCACAGCTAACGTGTCAAAATGATCACCTCGACTTTGATTTCCTTGGCTCTGTTGGCGTATCGCAGAGTGTTGTACGAGTCCTCATAACTCAATGACGAAGGACTGCAACATTAACACAAAACATCCATCGCACATCACCATCATTACTTCACTTACCACGGCAATCCAACACCATGGAATCAATAACCGTAAACATCTTACTATAATGTGCACAAAGTCTGTCTGTCAATGCCTTCCCTGTTGCACGGTCACGGAACCTGACGACGGCGTTCGAATCCCTCGACCTTAGGTACGTGTGCCCCCTCCCCACCTTACACCCCACTTCCCCCAATGGGCAGACTGAGGGGGTGGGGGTTGAGTTGTTGGGTCGTCTTTCCCCGCTGATTCGGCCAAACCCGTCAGCTTAGTGCACCGTGTGGTGCTTCATGGCGGAAACTCCCTCTTATCGGGCGAGGAACTTCTAGTTACCAAATAAGCCTAATTATTTCACCCAAAAAAGCCAGCAAAATAGCAAGAGCAAGGTATAACAAATAATGACACAACGCAATGAGAACCATACACAATAATGTGTAATAGCAACCATAAACACCACATGGCTAAGTAAAAAAATACAATATTCAGCCATCAGGTAAACAGAATGATATATGGGGATGAAAAAAAAGAAACAAGACAATCGCAAGATGCAACAAAAACTATACAAATAGTCGAAACATTAAGAAAACAAACATAAACTATGCAAACCAAATAACTACAAGACAAATGCCAAAAATAACAATTCAAATAGGCATAAAATGATGATAAAACTAATTCAACACCAGAATAAAAACCCCTTAAAGGGACTTCAACACAGCACAGTTTTCTCCAATAAAAATTCTCCATGACAGTTCCAAGCCAAGTGAAAACTATTAACTAGCCACATGTTCTGGACAATTGACTGAACTGATGACTAGACTGTGAAAATTAAGTAAGTAAAGGCTGTGACCTGATAGCAGCAATCATGACAGTCCGACAGTTTCCACCAAGAGAATCTTTGAGTATCCTTGTCAGTTTGCTGTCTCGATATGGCACATGACCTTTACTCTGTGTGACAACCAAACACAAATTAGTTCAATAAGTTGATAAATTCATCAAATTACAACCTTTATATACATTGTTGTTGTTGACGTTTCGGCAACCACTGCTGCCTTCGTCGAAATGACCGTCCACCAGGTGTCGCTGTGGCGGACAATAAGTAATCATCGATGTATATAAAGGTTGTAATTTGATGAATTTATCAACTTATTAAGTTACATTTCAACATATGAGTTTATTTAAAAACAAATTAGTTCAATTGCTTGCTTCCTATGTGACCTTCCTAACAGGCAGTATTACAGGACATGCCCATCTGTCTGTCTGTCTGTCCACTAGATTACTGACACAACTCTGGTGTTAAAACTTGAGGAATAGAACATTTATTGTCTGATTTTGTTCGCACATTTTTGCTTCACGCTTTTCTATTGCCCGTGTTTCTTTAACTAGCTTATCATATAGTCATCATCCGTGAGTCCAGCAACGTAAGCGAAGTGGAGGTTTTAGTGTGTCTGGGGACCGATGTTTCCAGCAGAGTCAAAAGACAGAAAACCTCTGTGGATCTGGGGGCAAAAACATCAAAGGCTGATGATAGAACAGCGGGCAAAAAAACTGTTAAATCTGCTTGTAATTGATAATATTATTTAGCAATTTTACTTCACCAGTCGACAGCAGCACATTATTGTATTCAACCAAACCGCAGTTTAGCCCCCTTCCACCAACTAAAAAAATTATCATTGAATCTTTTACGTTTTACATGGACGCCCTCAGGCAGCTAGCTACACTGCTGCGTGAGGCTTTTTATATCTTTCAAGCAGAAAGTTTCGTGATTAAAATTCTTTCAGTACATAAAAAACCGATTTGGTAACACTAACGCTAACACGTTAGTGTTCATTGTGCAACGCAAATAGTCTATGTTAAGGCTGTTAACAATAAGAAAAATATTCAGCACTGTATGCAAAAGCAGACAGCTAAAACTGATAATTTCTAACTAAGCAGTTGTTCCTTTTTACTTCGGTGGCATGGTCTGAAGTAATTTTGCACGGTAGGTTATTTTTTGTCTTTTTACTGACCAGCCGCGGAAAACATGGCAGATGCTCGCAGAACCCAAGGGTTCCGTGGAACCCCGGTTGAAAATCACTGCTTTAGACCCTCATTTACGCCAAAACTAGTGATAAGTTGTCGTTATGCATACCAACTTAACACTTAGTCCGTCGTAACTCGGATTTAGTCCGAGACTAAAGTTATGACGTTGTTATGCATATGGCCCCAGACGATTAAGTTTTCCAAAGAACTTTCCCCCATCTGAATTCTGCATGGATTGGATCTCTTTGCTTCTCCTAAGATCTTTTCGATGTCTGTAAACTATTCAACCAATTAGATTACAGCCTGTGAGTAAAGCGAAAAATAAGACTGTAACTTTTTTGCTTTCATTCAACTGGCATTCTCAAAGGGCAAGTAACTCAACCTCCCAGCCCTCCGGGGTAGGTAAATCAAGCACTGGCCTGTCTGGCTAGGCTTAAGGCAAGGTGCATTCACCTGCATCAGATGGCAGCTAACAATGTGTGATCCCATATGGCAGGTGATGCTCCATACCTCTGTGATGAAGTCCCACAAAAGACCCTTTAAGCCTTTTTTGCAAACTAAAGCAGCAGGCATTGGTACCTTCCCATCAGCCAGGGCATTGATACAGTTTCCGAGGGCAAGCAGCGAACGGTTGATGTTAGCGCCTTCACGGAACCTCGCTCCGCGGTTGGTTGTCACGGTCGCCCTCTCAGACCCCGCGAGGTCAACCAAAGACAGCTTGCCCACTTTCACATTGATCGTAGTGTTTGCCGTCCTGTCACGATGTTTTACATAGACCTGCAACAAACCATTCCAACCAACTCAGCCTTTTATCCCCACCAGATTGACAGGACTACGTTATGTGACAGCGTAGTCTAACATTGAGCAGACCCCACTAATTAACTCAGGCAGCAACTCGGCAATAGTTAGCTGCATTTCAGTCGCTGCCGTGGTGTTGAAGCAAACGTGTCACTTTGCATTTATACAGAATAAAGAGGGATTTAATCTGAGCTATATACAGTGTTGAATGTGTCTTATAGCAGCTTCCCCCTAAACATTCTATGGCCCGTTACCTTCGCAGCTAAATAGTACCCCATAGTTACCACAGCTAATAAGATCAACAGGAACAGTTTGTCAACTTAAGCATTGGTTGCAGTCGTTCACACAAACCGAAATGACATATACATGCAACGTATATGACCAACACCAAAGTCAACTCAGCCTTCTATTCCTCAAGGGTAGTTAAATCGAGTACTGGCATGTCTGGCTAAGATTGGGGTGGCGCACATTCATCTGTGTTGAGTGGCAGCTAACAATGTGTGATCCCATATGGCAGGTTATGCTCCATAGCTTTGTGAAGAATTCTCACAAAAAGCTACACATTTAATCTTTTCCACCTTCAAGATCTACGTTAGTTTCATATCTCGTACACCACCTATGGACACAGGCACAATTCCTTCATCTGCAAAGCTTTCAGAAATGCTTCACCCAAAAAAGCAAACAAAAGCAAGCAAAAATCCTGAAGACCCAACAGATATCTGCTTAACCGAATTTCAAAAATGTCTTTAGTGAACATTATCACTGTCACCTGGAAGACAGCATGAGAGCGTGAAGACTCAGCGTTGGCGTCAGTCGGATGCTGAGTTCGATTCTTATTCCCAGATGCCAGCATCGTCAACAACTCATTCGCTGTACCCGGCTGTACAATTTACATACACAGTCTATACATCAGTAGTACTGGTGACAAGGCTTGTGACAATACAATATTAGTAACACCGGGAATAGGGCCAGCGTGTGAGTTAGCAGAGTTATGGTTCTTATTGCCAGCACTGTCAGAAAATCACCCATCATACAAGGCTACACACCAATCGTTACACAGTCTATACGTTGACTCACACTAGGCATAGAGTTATTAATGTTAAGAGTTTGTATTTTATGGTTCTTAATATTGCCAGATGCCCGCATAGTTCATTCACTGTACCAGGCTGAACAATATATCATAGTATGTACGGAAAATATTACAGTCTAATCTAAACATCAGTAACCCTGCAAATAGGCTGATGTCTATACATCAGTAGCACTAAGATCAAAAATGCAAGTAGCAGCGAGTGGTACAAGCGAGCAAGAGAATTCAACTTTTAAATTGTCATAAGACACGTTAGCACTGGATAGCACTGTTAGACAATCATGTACTTAAATATTGACATTACCTTGTGGACTGTTAGTCCAGCTACCACGGCGTTACCAGCAGCATCAACACGCAGGGCTAGAGGTCCTCCAGGACACATCAGATCCCTCACCTGCTCATTGTAAACCTATACACAGACACAGATAAATGTGTGCTGCTGCACTACCATGTGAAACTAATAATGAAACAGAACACCCATCTATACAAGAGATCCATAACAGAACTTGGGCTTGTGCTCCGAGTTAAGCAAAGTCGGGTTTAAAGGTCACTAAAGGACACTAAAATTAACTTACCATTTTCCTAAAAAAAGCACAATTTTCTGAAAATTTCGACAGTAATATCAGCACCCAGCATGTTTGTCACCACGAAGAAAATTACATTTGAAATCGACAATCTACGAAAACAACGCAGAAAACGATACACCATGTTGACAGGCAGATGACGTATATAGCTTCAATCAACATATTATATATGCAAGGTGAAATGTCTAATTCAGATCTACATAAATTTCACAAGTGAGTTTGACCATGGCCATGGACCTTTAAATGAGCATTTCAGTAATGGCTGCAACACAATGGCCAACATCGCCAACCAACAAAGATGGCCGTCACTGCTAGCACATGTTAAGGGCACAGTGAAGAAAAATGCACAAATTTTTATAAAAATTAAGCAAAACACTGCAGCATTTATTGGCAAGCAGCCAGCCATGTCGGTAACAGCTACTTCAGCTACTTAGTAATTACCCATCCAGTCATTCGCTCTAACTCAAAACAGATTATAAGGTCATCATAAATACCGATAAATTATAAAAAATAGAGCATGATCGTAATACAGCTTTTAACTGCCCACATCCATTTCTGTTCGCAGCAAAAAGTACCATAAGCCAAGAGACAGTTATGTCCACAACATAACGGTTAGTTCTTACAGTCTTAGGTTAAGACAGATATTTTGTGCTGCGTGTGTTCCTTCTTTCTGTAAAAGTTAAATTTTGTGTTTCATTATGTGTTTATATGCGTGCACTGCTCAAAAGACCATCCCTGATACGACCTATGCTGTGTCGTGTGGGATGCAAAACCTTACTCACTCACTCCACAACACAGAGACACACAATGTATAAGCATTTTTCAAAATATAAGACAGATACATCTATTGTCTACAGCACAACACAGATATATCTTTAAAGGCACGATAATAACATATCTATAATAAACAGATGTAATTATCGAAAAGTGTGAAAAGTGTATTCCACAACATAGCAAAGCTGTACACCACAGTAGGAGACAAACTGGACAACGCAATAAAAATACCTCAAGATAGGACACAGACACATCATAGACTCGGTCGTTCTTGCCGTCATCAATCTGACTGAACAGTGCCATCACAGCTGAGAACGTAATTCCAGGAGACTCCGTTGTTCCCAGCATGGTGTACGTCTTCCCGGCACCCGTAGCACCATATGCAAACACTGTATAACATAACTTACAACTTATATATACATTAACTAAGAACTGTAACTAATTTATACGCAGCACTGTATACTCGCCGTATATCCAATCAGGAAACTCCACAATTCCTAGCATTTTGTATGCCTCTAGCACTATACCACGGTATGCAAACACTATGTTCAACAACAGGCCTATAACATATCGCTAATATATTACAAAAAAAATAAATTTCTTCCCACTATATATTAATGTGTGTATACTGAGATAAGGCAACAACAGCATACAGAGTTTGCCACATCAGTTTTGCAAAAGAGTTTCATCTCAACATAATGCAATTAAAATATTATGTCAAACCGTGCAGTGCATACTGTAAGCACTTTACAGTAGTATCATAGCTGGTTTAATTCAGTGCTGGTGGGACGTTTAAACTAGGACAAATACCAATGTCTGTAACACTGTTATTAAAAGGCGATTTGCACATTATCAAAGTGCAGAATTAATAGTACATGAACACATTAACCACAAGAGTATAAAAGCAAAACTAAGATGTGCTTAACCAAAAACAATAATACATGGTTCATTTAACATAACGGTTTTACAAAGTCAGATACTCACACAAGTACAGCAAATGAGTGACTGATTATGACAAATCAACAAAATTTTACCACAGGCATTATATCCATTGAGGACATCAGCTACAACACTCTGAGCTGTGAAGCGGAATACTTCCTCGTTGGACGCATTCTCGTCAAAAACACGATCAAATGCAAAGTACACATTGCGGTTCACGCGCTTGTTAAGGTCACGGAACGCACGCTTTCGACCTCGGCAGAGCTCGGGAGACGTCTGAATCTTGGGATCAAATACGATCACTTTTTCGTCGACGACCTTTGCCGCGACAGGCAACTGACAGCTGCGTTCTTTGTCATTTTCACCGCGCAGGCGCACCACGACCGTTATGCTCTGATGACTGGCCGTCGACTCTGTCGAAGACATTTCTCTCTCCTTGGTTTAAATCCTGAAAGAAAACACCCGATAAACACAAAACTAAATACAGAATTTGCATTACAAAAATACAGATTTTCTACAGCCGCTTTATTAGTACAAATTCGGCTAAACACAGTGAGGTTCCCAGCACGATATTAGTTACAAAATCTTAGGAAGACTAGTGCCGAAAATCGCTTAACACTGAGCGTTGGGCCGGTAGTTATAGTAGATAAAAATGCGCAAATACTAGTTTAAAAAATATGACGAACAACGAAACGATGGTACAAACAGTCCACGGTGCCAATCGAAAATTTCAAAAGTCCACGGTCAACACGCCATTATCCGTATATGATCGAATCATCTCAGCCTAATGAATCTAGTTTGCAATCGATTACACCAACACAAAAATCAACAATACCGTCTCAGTATATCCGTTGCAAAATACGGCAGTAATATTTTCAGGAAACCATTTAAATGTCACTTTTGATAATCGTTCATTTGTAAACACAATTTGAATCTCGCCGCACCACTTCCGTTTGGTCAAGCGACTCGCATTTCAGTAAGTAACAGGTATAGTGCCAGTAACAGAATCGACCGCTCTTCTCGATGCAGCAGCGCAGCACCGCCGCAGTGCCCTTAGGCCTTTTTGTGAGGATTTTTCGATACTTGAGTCGTGTCACAGTACAAGTATCAAATGTTATGATTACATATAAACCGTGATCAACAACAGTAGGTTAATATATATAATTTGCGTCTGGCTGCTCTGGCAACTGAACATCTGTGATGCCCTGTGTAGCCTAGCAGTGTAGGCCTATGGGCTACAGCATGCCCCAGCCTATACGACTGTCATACCTGTACGCCGCCTGTTACCTGTATTGCCGTCCATTAGGCGTACTCAGTGTAGATATACAGCAATCATGGCTGAGACAGACATGAAGCATATTATTTTGTTAGTCTACTGCGCTATCAATGTGGTATGTATTTATGCCTGTAATATAACCAGGGCTTGACCAGCAGGTATGCGTGTATGAAAATCTCGTAGGGCCTATGCGTTAAAAACGACAAAAGCTGTTGAGGGGCTGTCCACATCGCTCGGTGGAGGGGGAGTTCAGGAATGGGTTGTAGGCGTTATATGAGGGAGAAGGGTAGCCCCTGTTCTGTATGTCATTCATTGTTTGAATGGTGAAAATTAGCTGCATGGGGCAAATTTTTCGACTGTCGGAGTCCGACAAAATTTGTGATGTAAATCGTATATTCGCCAGTGTTCTTTGACTGTCATCATAATTATGCATTGTTGTCATTGCTTCAGTGGAAAGAAATAAAGAAAAAATTAAAAAAGTATGTGTCTATTTTTTGTACGTATAGCTGACCCCCTTGTACATGAATTGATAGTGTACGTGTTACGGAGGTTGAGAAAACAGTTGGGAGAGATAGAGGGTTCAAGCCCCCTCCCCAATTTCTCGGCAATTCAGACACTGGCCTCATCGCAGATATACGCTTATTTACTCCATACCACACTGTGCTCCCATGTGGTCTTGCTCTAGATGGCGAGAAGAGGACTCGCCGCCGGCCGGGTGCCCCCTCTCCAAAATCCCCCGCTCTCAGCCATTTGGTCTTTGAGCATCTATACCCTTCGGGCTTCGTAACTGAGGGCCTCCAATTTACTGTTGAAACTGAGCCACTAAATGTTTGTCAGTTGTACCACTCTAGACAGCGTTGTATGTCGATGATTGACAGGTGATAGGCCTACAGGGCAAAAAATGCTGGCGATTGGCGCCTGGTCCCACGCCTCGCCGCTGGAGATACACGCCTGCATCACAGTGTTTGTCAGTCTTATACCACTACAGACATTGTTGTATATTTTTAGGTATATCCATCTCGGTATATAAACAACACCAAGATCAACTCAGCCTTTCATCCCTCCGGGGTAGGTAAATCGAATACTAGCATATCTTGCTGGGGTCAAAGCAGGACAAGTTGACCTCTGTTGGGTGACAGGTGTCATCCCACAAGGCAGGTGATGCTCCGTAGTTTCGAGATAGTTTTCCATGAAAAGCTATAATTTTTACACCAGTACCACTCTAGACATTGTTGTGTGTTGTTGGCAGGTGATAGGGCTGGGTATGCTGGCGATTGGCGCTTGGTTTCACGCCTCGCAGGAAATACACGCCTATCTGACCGTATTTGTGAATGACGCCCATGACTCGTCACTGATCGCATGCGCCGCTCTACTGCTAGTCGCTGGACTTGTACTTACTCTGATCTCCGTGCTCGGCATTCTGGGACTGGTGCTCAGAAAACCCATCTTCATCTTTGCTGTAAGAAATAAATTCTGACTGATTAATTGATTTTAATTGATTGATTGATATTCATATACACTGTGTCCAAAGGTATTTTGTTATCGACATTCAACAGCTTAGTTTGCTAAGAAATAATATTTCACGACGAAATTTGTTGAATATTTCAGCAATTTATTGGAGGATTAAGTGTAGATTCAAATTTGACATCTCTGCTACACGGTGTCTGGGGGTTACATTTTTTTCCGGACACAGTGTATATTGCTTTAGAAAATAGTCTTTTCCAGACTTACTTCAGTCATAACCGTGTCTCAAAAAAGTGTCACTTTTTCTGACTGACTCGTGTGAAACATTGTTTGGTGTGATTTTTAAAAATAATTTTTAACATGCAACATCAAGAAGATACTAAAGACGTAAATGACTGAAGCTTTGTCTGTTTTACCTTAATACTATTGCTACACTACCTTGTGAAATGCAAAAGTTGTAGTTTGGCCCTTTAGAACAATGAATTCGTGCTGGGCAGCTGACAGATTAGCTGATTGATTAATTAAATATATTGTTGTTGTTGTTTCAGAACTCAAAATATAAGTTTTTTCTATACACAATTTTTTCTCTAGTTGTATGATTTTCAAAATTTATATTTTACAAGGTAGTGTAGCAACACATATGCAGCAGATTGTAGGATATTTATCATCACGTTGCTGAAATTCAAAATACCGCACATTTTTCAAGTTCATAATATAGTCTCTCTGTGAAAGAATTACTAAAATCGTCCAGTGTCTGGCAAAGATAGAACTTTGATGGCATGTTTTAACTGCCCACGCCGAATCGATGGCGGTATTGTTTTCAACATCAAGAAAAACATGTTGATCTAGGTATCTCTAATTAGGTTCATAAACCACAGCAGGCGCTTTGTGTAGTGCTTGATTTCTGGTTGAATTATTCACTAAGTGATTGACCAATTGATCAATCTATAATTTATTGATTAATTGGCTCATTAATTGGTTAGATAATCGATTGATTGATATTCATTTTTGACACGCTCTGCAGCAGTTTGCTCGCAATTTGTAGTGGAAAGTTTCAAGCTATAAATGGCCGTATCTCGTAAATGGCGAGAGAAAGGATAGGACCAAAGTTACTATTAATTACTAATAGGAAGTGACATAAGCCCTTTCGGATGAGCTAGAAATGATCGACCTTAGATGACCGTGAAGGTCAGTACTGCAACAGGAACTGTATAGGCTGTAGCGCGTTTTTCCTAGCGAGAGCTAGGCTTTCTTGTATTTATTGGTGGTGGTATAAGTTGGTAATGTCGTCGGTTACATCAACGAAGTTAACGCCGGGCCCGGTTAGTACTTGGATGGGTGAGCGTCGGCAGGCGGTTAAACTACCTCTGTAGGTAACAGTCAACTCAGCCTGGCCGTTCCTCTGTGGGTAGGCGCAGTGAGTACCAGTGAAAGCTGGGACGTAATCAGGCACACCGCGCGATGCACTAGCCCTCTATCTGTGGTCTGGTAGTGTCTGGCTGAGGGCTAAGAAAACGGAGATCAGCACCGCCCTAAAGGTTTCTTCGCTCGAAAAGGATTTTTACGCGCGAAAGCAGCTGCTGCTTTCAGCGCCTCTTAGCCATCGCAATTCTGTCTGTCCGTCTCACGATTGGATCAGTCAAAAACGGTGGTAGGTAGGATTACCAAGTCTTCACCGTCGGCTGTCCGGAAGATTCTTGTTTTAGGAACCGTAAAGCTTTTCCATAAATTCGAAGGGGGTCACCCTGAACAAAGGTGCTAAATGAGAGGGGGGTGGGCAAAATCTGCGACTTTTGGCCAATAAGTCGCTGTATCTCAGTAACGGTGTGAGATAGGGCCTGGGTTACTATTAATCACTGATAGGA
>Ga0209454_1002368_pt1 | contig 12763 bp, 3 predicted proteins | sample WorMetHERISLAND1_2_FD_187400 | JGI IMG/M metagenome (GOLD analysis project Ga0209454, IMG submission 187400) | Marine gutless worms symbiont microbial communities from Max Planck institute for Marine Microbiology, Germany - Olavius geniculatus... | ecosystem: Host-associated > Annelida >...
AGGAGTTAAGCCACGCTGCCCTAGATAGGCAGCGGTGGGCAGCGATAGTAAGAATGGCGTCAGACACCAACGGGCATTGAGCCCACGGTTGTCGATGATGATGATGATGATGATGATAGTGTTTTAGCTTGATATACACAGTGTTTCATAAGGACCCCTTTTTGTTTTTTTCATAATTCACTCAAATGACAATGAATTTACACAAAATGTGTACCAGTTGTAGCTGAAGAAATACTGATTCGAAATATTGCAACAAAATGTGGCAGTATTAAATATTCTTTGCTACTTGTTGCTTGTCTCAACTGGTGCTGTCAGTTGCTACACTGCTTTGATGGTGAACTTAATCTGGTTTACTAATGGTAAATGTTTATCGTGTCAGCACTGAGCAACATGGGGACATGAAATCTGGCATCTTGCGATCCAAAAACGCAACCATTTTGCAAGCTCGATGTGCACGTGCACTGTCTTGCTCCAACATGTGAAAGTGTGACTATCCCCACAGACATGTAAATGCAATCGCTTTGCACGTTTTTGTGGCTGCAACTGTAAAACTTCAAAAATTTGTCATCAGCGAACCAGATTTTTCACCATCAGAGCAGGGTAGCAACTGACACGCTAGTTGACAAGCAAGTTTGTACTCACAACACATTATGACGTCAGGATTACGTCACAAGTAGCAAAGAATACTTAATCAACTGCCATATTTTGTTGCAATATTTTGAATCAGTATTTTTTTAGCTACAACTGGTTCAAATTTTGTGTAAATTGATCATTATTTGAGTGATTATGAAAAAACAAAAGGGGTTTTTTTATGAAACATCATGTAGTTTGGTATGCGAGCCTTGTCAAGTTCTTTTTTTCTGTATCTCATCAAAAGCCTTTATTGTTAGCACTACTATAGTCTGGAACTCACTTTTATATGACTGTAGATTTGTCATACTTCTCAGGCATAATTAAAAACTGAACCGTTTGGCTTTGTCTGTAGCAAACATAAACACTCGGACTATCTTATGCCATGATGTTTGTTTACAGTTTGATTCGTTTTGAGTCATATGCCACTATACAAATGTGATCTGATGGATTAATTGACTGTTGTTTGTGCATTGTGTTTGTGCGATCTAGTGACCATTGCTGAGTCGAAGCTGGAGTCCCAGTCATCAACACTTCCTCGTGCCGGTCACAGTGGAAAGAGTTTACCGCTTACAACGGCTGCAAATATTCCATCCAGTGGTCTGACTGGCACCCAGACTCAAGCTGTGGCTACTGGAGAGACACCAAGCATTGCTGCTGGCAAACGTCGGTCTGTCGTCCATCTGCACCAAATGCAGACAGAGAGCTCCCTTGCGAAGGTGAATGCTGGCAAGGACTCGTCTTCAGAGTCTTTCAGCATGAGGGGTGGTCTGAGCAAGAAGGAATCGTACACGATGCTGAGGTTTCCTTCCACGCCGGAGATTGCAGCCGGCAGTAGTGCTGAGTCCACGAAGAATTCTCACAGACCACGTTCTGTGGAGAATACCGACGAGAGTCCGAGGTTACCGACAGATGGGCGCTTGAAGGCTGATAGTGGCAGCAGATTGAAGACTCCTGCGGACGATACGAGTCGGTCGATGGATGGAAATGATCGTACGTTGATGCCACCGCCATTGTCAACTGCTGTGCCGCTGTCATATCAAGCGACATTCATTGCGAAGGCAGCAAAGCATCGGCGAACGACGATGCCCGAGTCTCTGGCTCGTTCATTTGTGAAGCACCAGCGACTGTCAGAGTCATCGTCAGCAACCGATAGTGATGAAAGTCCACCGTTTTCGTCGTCAGTATCAACAGTAAAACGTAAGTCCAACGTATCTGACTCCACTTCGCTTGACCCAGCCCAACTAGATGTTCACAAGATGCAGAATAGAGTCCAGTTGGCTGATGCATTGTCACATAATGTGCCACGTGCGGACCAGCATAGTGACAGTGTTTCGTCTGCTGACAGTTCAGTTACAGGAGGTAGTCCAGTGACAACAAAGGTTGGCGATCATGTCAGTCCTGTACGGCCGCAGTCGGCGTCCAGCAGCAACTTCCGTCGACAGCTGCCTGCCGATCCACTGTCAATCACTCGGGTCTCTGCTGAATTCACAACAGCATTGGACTCGGTGACACAGCTGCCATTGCTGCGGAGTGCATCAGCTGAGGCAGGAATGAGATCGATTGAGTCTACACCGAACAATGCTGCTGCGATGCCTCAGTCTGCCGGCCGGTTGTCGACTGAAGCGTCAGCTAACACGCCAGCACAAGCACAGCAAAGTCCGGTTTCACGGCAAGACAACGGACAACGACTGATAGCGTCAAAGACAGAGACACGTTTAGTGTTGAACACCGGCAGTGCAGAAAATCTTGCACAGTACACTCCACAGCAGACAATAATAAATCAGATTGAACGTTACTGCACGGAAAGACGTATGTCCGTCGATGCGGAACAGCATAGATCATCGCCGGTGCCCCCTGGTGGCCGTACAAGACAGCAGTGGGAGAAAGCAAACACTACTACACCGCTGATTATGAAGTGTCAGTCAAATTCCAGTGTCTCGCAGACTGCATCGTCATCGTCTGTGTGTGATAGCTCGGTTCTGGCTGATGTCTCGAGTTCATCAAGAAACAGCAGCACCCCCGAGGTCCCTGCTTCAGTGTTGGACTCGGCGGTTTCATATGGTTCTGCAGCGGCTACATTTCAGATGCCGGCCAAAGTGACTATGTCGGCGGCTGCTGTTTCTGTGACTGCTGACAGTTTGAAACATTCCAGCAAGGCGGCTGAAGCTGCTGCCATTGAATACGAGCATATGTCTGAGTTGAAAGCAGCACATCCTGTATCGTCGGGGCTACCGTTGTCGGCCATGTCAAGTGACAAGTGAGAACTGCTTTGTTGCACGCGAGTTATTATTTTTCATATGTTGAATTTGTGAAAAATAGCTACTACTTTGCTATCATTATCTGATTGTTTTTGATTTGTTTATTGTATGGGATTACCATGTGTTTTGGCTTATCCATTTGGGATTGTGCTAAAGGACTGACACATGTATGTAGATACTTGAATTGAAAACTGGTAATTTTTGCTGATTACTGTTTGAGTTTGACGATCGTGAGCATCATTGATATGAGTGAAAAAATGGCATCTTTTGACATCGACATATTTCACTGTACACCATGTCCGGAAATAAACATCCTGGACATTTTTTATTGTAGCTTAAAGAAGAATTATCAGATTTTAGTAATTTTTGACCAGAATGTTTCTGATACAACTGGTCATTAAATGACCATTCAATTTCCCACTGCACCTAATGTCTGTTTCTGCACTACCTTGGAGAATAGAACCAACAAAATATTGTATTTTTGTCTAAAGGTGCATTATTACTTAATGAAAATAAGACATAAAACACATTTTTCCACATTTTTGTCACTTGGGCTGATAGTCCACCCAATTGACTGTCTGCAGTAAAAAATGTTCAAAGTGTTAGCCCACTACGTGACCACAGGCACAGAGATGGTTTCTCCCTTCGTTGACAGCAGTGTCACTGATGTTCTGCTCCAGAACAATTCAGACTTCACCAATTACTTTTTGAATTCATCAACATTCCCGAAGGTCATCTGGTAAACGCGCTACTGCATGACAGTAAAACAGTGTAATTGACTGGGTGTTAGGGGACACAGGTTCGAAGATATGAAATTTATTGAAGTTTTTGTTCATTTCAACGTACATGTCGCTTGTTTTGGTTTTCCCAGGTAGTGCAGAAGCAGACACTGGGTGAGGTGGGAACTAGAATGAACATTTGATGGGCAGTTGTGTCAAAAGTGTTTGCATCAAAAATTATTAAAATCTATCAATTTTTCTTCAAGTTACAATCGATAATGTTGGGAATGTTGTTTTATGTATTTTTGTTTATTTCAATGCATATTTTGATGGCGCACCTCCACTTCTGCAAAGGCTGGTCACCGTCTCTCGTCTTGGTACGAATTCAGAGCATCTGGTTTGCCGGTGCATCACTTTGAAGTCTGGCTACATGTCCAAAGAGACCCAGTCTTCCTTTGCAGACGATGTAGGAGACGTTGAACAGGCCAGAACGACGCAAACCTCATCGTTTGACACAAAGTCGTACCAGCTGATGTGCAGGATGCGTTGTTGGCATCGTAGATGGAAGGAATCCAATTTTTTCCAATCAGCTTGTGTGAGAGTCTGTGAGATTGTACTACGTAGGTCTAAGGAACGTGGACCAGTGGTAGCTGCCGGTGTATCCATCCATCGATAATATTCGGGATTTTTTTTTCCAGAAATGGTGTGCATATGTTGTTGCTAGTATTAATAGCAACAGCCTGCTAATAGACAAGACGAGTTACAGGTGGATGTTGATTGAATGAACCATTGTTTTTGCAGGACAATAATGTTATCTTCTGATTCGGCTGACAGTTTGGCTCAGCCCGCTGCAGCATCAGCTTCGTCTGCTGGTTAGTGTTCGTCTGTTATGTCAGTTGCTTGCTGTGTGTCATTTTTATAGTTGTTTTAAAAGAAGTACCTGCTTATTAATTGTTGTTTTTTGTAATATTTGGTTTCTAGTTTATTTTCTGTAGTCTTTTACGAAGATAATAATTTTGAATTTTCCAACCTGCAAAATTCGCCCTCCTTGTGTGACTTGTGTTAGACCACATAGTTTGATGCATCACGCATGAAAATTCGTTGAAATGTCTGACCTGTAGACATGTCAGCAAAAAGGCATATGTAAAATTTAAAAGTTCGTTACGTTTTGCACATTTGCTCGGGAATGGATTTACGTGAGTTGTGGGATATGGGGTCATCTTGTGATTGTTACCAGCTCTGTCAAATTTTTTATTATTTGGCTAAGAGATCATGAATCTACGAACATTCAGATTTTGCTATTTTTCATTACTTGGGCCATCATATACCATGTTAATACCATGTTGCACTAAACTAGCATTGAAGATGTTTCTGTTATGAATAACGTTCAGCTAAGAGCACCTTTTTATAGGGGGCTGTAGCAGTGGCTATTATATTATCTGTGGTATGCTTGTCGTGCTGATGTTATAAACAGACTGGTGTTTGGTTGGTTTGCCAGGATCAGCGGAGCAACTCTGTTCACAGATAGCATCTGATTTGACCCATGCTGTCATTAAAGCTACCGACATGTTTTCACAGGTCAAATTGCACTTCTATATTCTGTTATTTACTTTTGTGTATTAATTATTAGTTCGTCCGGAAACGATAGCATGATCACTTTGATACAAACTTTTGGGGGCCTGTACCCCAGAAATTTGAGAGGGCCAAAAAGTCGGAAATTCAGCCCGATTTCAGACAACTTTCGACTTTGACTGCGAATATCTTCGGAATCCATCGATATATCAAAAATTGGAAACAAACCTGATCGACATCTATCCCTGCTGGGTTCAACAAAAAAATTTGGTGAACTTTGGTCCAATCGGACTTAGGGCACCAGGTGGACTCACATTGGGCTTTGCCCCAAATTTCTAGTTGTATTTATTTCTCTTTTTCAAATGCTAACTAACCGTGGGCAAACTGAGTGTTTGATACTGCAGATGAAATGAATTCACTGTTATGACAATTGCTCATTTGTTGTGTTTTATGAGCTTCTGTGAATGTTAAATTTAATATACAGGGTGGTCCAAAAAACGGCACAAAGTTTATGGCACCATAATTTTGCAACCGTACATCACAGTGTCATGCGGTTTTCAGCGAAATGTTTCTAAAGAAATTCTTTACATGACTTAAGTCAGTGTTTTAATACAGCAGTTAAATATTCTTTGTTTTTGCTGCTGGCAAGTGAGCTATTGAAAAACAGTATTACCTTCAATGTATCTTGGTCCATAAAAACATGCCACTATTGTTTTTTTTAATAGCTTCATGAAACATTGGCCAATTTGAATAATTTTTGGCATGCGACATCAAGAAGAAACTTGACGCAAAGGTCTGTAGTTTTGGCCACTTCACCTTAATGTTGTCGCTACACTACCGTGTGAAATGCAGGAGTCGCAGTTTGGCCATTGACAAGAATGAATTCCTACCGGGTTGCATATGCAATGGCTCAGAAATTATTAACTGAATAACGACAAACACAGTTGACAATAATTATCACTCAAAAAGTCACACATGTCACATCACATCATCTTCATTTCAGCATGTGCTCAAAATGTTCTCCTGCAGCACAAACGTAAGCGGTAGACATTGACACCATTTGCCAACAGAACGTTCAATAACTGCGTGACTCAAGCGGCCCACTCGCCATTGATGTATCATTTCAGTTTGTCGACTTACAATTTTAAAATAAAGACGAAGCAACAGATTTTCAAAGATTTTGTAATCTCAGTATTTTTCTGAGCTGACGCATGCACTACTCAGTGTGAATTCATTGTTGTCAATGATCAAACTACGACTTTTGCATTTCACAAGGTAGAGTAGCAACAACGTTAGGGCGAGGTGGCCAAAACTAAAGACATTTGCATCAAGTTTCTTTCTAATGCCACGTGCCAAAAATTATTATCGGCCATCGTTTCACAGAGCTATTGAAAAAATGAAAGTGGTACATTTTTATGGACTGCAGTATCAAGGGTAATACTTTTTTTTGCATTGTTCAATTGCCAGCGGCGATAACAAAGAATATTTAACTGCTGTATTCAAATACTGACTTCATTCACTTAAAGAATTTCTTTCGAAACATTTAGCTGAAAACCACATGACTCTGATGTATGGTTGCAAAATTATGGTGTCATTAACTTTGTGCCGTTTTTGGACCACCCTGTAGTTTGTCACATGCTTAACTGAAAGCTAGAAGATTTCTTTCTGCATATTGCCTGCATTGATGTTGGATCAAATTAACAAAATATTGGCAGAGCATTTAGACATATGCACAGAACTTTAAAAAGCAATAAATAAGTAAATCATTTAGATATGTTTTCATGACCTTAAAACATAACATTCTTAATCCATAAGTGGTTATTTAAAACTATATTTGTCTATAGTTTATTTTATTCAAAAATTATCATTAGCACTGGAGTGTCAAGTCTTGCTCAGGGCTAAATACTGTCCACTGTATCTGCCATGGCATGCAAACAAAGCACAAACAGCCCATGTGATCTTTGACGTATGACGCCAATATGCAATAGGTTTTTAGAAGTTGTCGATATACATGTTCGTTCTAAATGTCATCAGGCTAAATGCACCGCTTCATGAGTTATGGTGGTAACAGGGAAACAAACGAAAAATGACAGAAAAACTAAGTGACAGTGCTGAAAACAATACTGTTATCACTGCCGTGGACAGCAATACGGCATAAACAAGTGATTCGTAAATTTGTGTTGTTTGTTGCAGCTAACTAAAGCTGGTAGTACTCGTTCGCTGGAAGATCAGGCAGAGCGTGGTGACAGCGACCATCATCGGGCGATCCAACTGCTACGAGATTCGCTGACTGATGCTAGGGTAGCACTGACTAGGTCTCTGACTATGTCACTCGATGCCAGTGTCTCAAAAGAGCCGACGGCGTCTGAGGTCACCTGGTCTCGGTCGATGGAATCGGTGCTTGAACGGTACTCGGAACGGTTGTCGTCGCGCGCTCTTCAAGTCTTCAAGGAGAAGCTGGACGAGCAGATGTCCATCCCAGCATCCGTTACAAAACTCTGACTTTGCGCCAATAGCCTCGGTTATCTCCTGCAACTTCGACACATATTTTGAAACGTGTGCGTTATGCATCAGTGTATTAGTGAATCTTATGACAGCAGCTGTCGTGTGGCAAAATGTCACTCCATGGGCGAGTGGCAACACTATGGCCAGTTGGCCATGCGTCGAGTGAGTATTGGGAGTCTGCCTCCAACGGAGTTAAGTGGAAGACTTTTTGCAGTTAAAGCAGATTTTTGGGCATTAAGATAAAACTACATTAAACTACGTTGATATTATAAAACTAGAAAAAAATTTACTAATGGTCCATACCGATGTCTTCGAATAGACTCGTAGGTTGAAACATAACTTAAATAAGTTATAATAAGTTCATCAAATTGCAAGCTTTTATTATTGTTTTTGTTGACGTTTCGGCAACCGCTGCTGCCTTCATTGGAACGACTGTCCACCAGGTGTAGCTGCGGCGGACAGTAAGTAGTCATAGATGTGTGGAAGTTGGTAGGACCCCACGTCTCAGTTCATCGACTTGTCTTGTTCTTTTCTAATGTCTATCCCTTTCCTGATCCACATCAATAAAAGGTTGTAATCTGATGAATTTATTATAATTAATTAAGTGCATACCGGTATTTAGTGCAAAAATTGCTACAACCAAATCCATGGATGGCCATAGTACACCTGAGAATGCTGGGTCTGCAGCTGCGGTGGCTATTGCTTTAGTGCTGCTACTGTGTCAGTAAGTTCGTTGTTGCATATTGAAATGTGCCTTCATGGTGCTTTCACTGCCCCAGCTACACCTGGTGCTCCAGCATTTAAAATTATTTGCAGCTAACATCAACAGCATTTGTCGACAATGTTGCACCAATTTAGCACAAAATACTTGCAATTTTGTCTGAAATAGTTAAAAATTGTTGGTGATGATTCTCAGGACCTCTTTGTTGTAATGTGTACAAAATTGTGGCGCTTGGTTTGAAGTCGTTAACGAGTAATAGTGCTGCTGAATATTGTAGTGAGGTCACTGTCTCGGATTTTACTGCAATTCAAGTGTCTGCTGCTGTGTGTTGTAATGATAGCAGGGGTGTATGCATAACAACGTCGTGACTTTAGTCTCGGACTAAATTTGAGTTACGACGGACCAACTGTTAAGTTGGTATGCATATGAGGAACTAAAGTTAGTCTCCCTCATGACCAGGTGTAACTGGTTTAGTCCGGCATAAATTAGGTGGTCAATGACAAAATTATGAACATCGTGCATCATACAACACTGATGGCTAGTCAGTATACATTACTGACACAATTCTAGTATGAAAACTTGAGGATTAAAACATAACATTTGTTGCTTGATTCTGTTCGCACATTTTTGCTGCCCGTGTTGCTGTAATTAGCTTATCATGTAGGCCATAAGCCTTATGAATATTGATGTACAGCCCATGGCTGCGGAAGAGGGAGCAGACGACAACTTTGCCAGCGAATGGGCAATTTCATGCTAGGGAATTCCAGAATGAAATTACCCGACATCAACTATGCTGGGACTTGCTAGTCCAACCACTACGCCATCTTTTTGCATACTTACATACCGACTAACTGTGTTGATTAGTCTTGGACTTGTTAGTCCCGATGTAGCCGCTAGTCTCGGCGTAAACTAAAACGTTGTTATGCATACGACCCCAGAAGATTAATTAAATTGTCTACGAATTGATGGCTTGAATATGTAACATGCTTTTATTCTGCAAATTGTTAAGAGTTATTTTCCAGCATCTTAAAATTACTTGCAGCTAACATCAACAGCATTTGTCGACAATGTTGCACAAATTTAGCACAGAATACTTGCAATTTTGTCTGAAAAAGTTTAGTTAAAAATTATTCGTTTAGTTAACAATATTGCCAAGGTAGTTGCTAACTAATAGTTTAATTAAATTTTATAGTTAAAATGTACTTATAACTTAATTTTTTAGTTAGTTGCCCAGCACTGAATATACACCTTGTGCATGTAGGTGTGTGCCAAAAGCCAAGTGTCGAATTGGATGTATTGCGCATGTATTGTTTGTCTGAGCTAGTTTAAATGAATGTTCAATAATAGGTGGCCAGCGGATTGTACAATTTCACTTTCATGTAGTGGTTGTGGTTTGTGTGACAGCAAGTGGATGATGCCCATTCGGTTCGTGGTTGCACATCTGTTGGTGCAGTAATTATGCTGTGTTCAATGTTAATGTGCCTTGCTAGATTTGCGATATCATCATTATTTATCGTATTAATAGTAATAGTAATAATTACAGCAATATGAAGATGGTGTTTTTGGTGCTGTCATCATTGTTGTCATCGTATATATATATATATATATATGGTATTTGAACCATTTGCAGGGTGAATGTGGTTAATAGGTGAGACAGTAGAATTTGTTTCAGTGTGTTTCATGTACAGTGTCACGAAGACTTTAAAAGTTTTAGCAGTAACGGGTTTTGCATTATGATTAGGGCCCACAGTTTTCCGCGGAATATTTTGTCAAATTCCATGGGCCACTTCGCAAAATTCCGTATCTCACCGTGGTAAAATCGTCCAAATTCCACGGCTCACCGCAGCGTTACATTCGTGAGTAAACTGAGCTCTGTCTTGTTTAGAAATTTCAGTTATTGAAGGCTGGCATTGTTAATCTATAGCAACATTTTTTACTTTTTTTTAGTGCAATCTGTGAAGTCACATCGTGTTTATTTACAATTGTGCAGTATTGCGATTGTAGCGCCCTCAGTTTTAGGCATTTTTTTCCATGGTATAGCTAGTGCAAAATTGTGCCATCAAGCCAACGATTGTATCAATCACCGATCATTTATCAACTGTGAAATTCCATGAAATTTTGCAGTAATATCAAACTTCCGCGGAAAAGGGGAAATTCCGCAGCTCAGCTTGTAATTCCGCCGCCCACAGAAAACTGCAGGACCTAATTATGATGCATGTTCTTGTTAACTGCAAAAGTCATGATGTACTTAGCTTTGTGTAGTATGTGTCTCTTGTTATTGGTTGGCGTTAGTTGCATGATTTCGGATTTTCCTGTGGTTTTTGTTGTTGCATGGTTTAGCCTTAAGCATTTAAATTTGTATGTTCTGTGAATTTCTGTCCGTTAAATTTTCAGTGGCTTTTTTTGTTCATTTGCATTTGTAAAACAGCAGACTTAAACATTCGATCATCGTTTTTCAGCCATGTCATTTTGTAACTGCCATCCTAAGCATTAAATGTTAACTGTAAGTGTACCCCCCCAAACCAGCTGTGAGCATAGGGCCCCTGGATATTTTTGGTCTCTAGGCAGTCAGCCTGCAGATGACGTACTTGCAGTAACCCGGCACTTGGTAGGCTTTTTCAGGTGTCAGATAAAAAAACATATCGTTATTTTCCTGCAGGCTTGCAGTTACTCTCACCGCTCTTTAATCAGTACCAAGTTGTACTGCTTGATAGCAACTTGGCAATATGGCTGATAGTCAAGCACATAACCATTGAGCCACGTTTGGGTCATGTCGTAAATGTGAAGTGCTTTGTTGATTTTTGTAAACTGTGTTCAATTGACTGTTAGACTTAGCTGTTCTATGTCTAGGTCATTTACCGGTACTTAGTCTTTCCTGTCAGATGGCGTTGACATTGTATACGTGCGGTACGTAAGAATGTGCCTGTATTTATGTTCGAACATGGTTCCTACGGTCAGGGGAAGTCAGGGAAAGTCAGGGAAAAATCAAAGAACTAGGGTGCAAAAGTTAACAGAGATGCAGAAAAAATTTTGAACTGTTTTACGCAGACTAGGTACAACAGTTCACAATTTTTTTCTGTTCGTTTCGCTCGCAGATTATTTTTATCTTCACTTTAAAATTTGTTCCGCCGCCTTTGTTTCTAGTGCAGTTGCAAGCAATTGAAAGCCAACATTGGTATTGGTATTGGTATTGTGCCTCAGATTTGGCCACTGGCTGACATTGTGCACTTTAAATATGCACATACTTACTTACTTCACGTGAACAAATTAGTCAGGGAAAATGGTTCATTTTGTCCTGGAAAGTCAGGGAAAATGAATTCTGCGGAATAGTTGGAACCATATAGAATGACCATCATCTTTCATGCACATTGTCTAGGTGAATCGTACTTACACTGTGCTTTGAGTTGCAGGATTTTGTGTTCAGAGAGTTATGTTGTGTGTTGTGATGTGTAAAGTAGGGCATAATTTTGTAGGAGGGGAGAGAGGGTTACCTGTCATTTCTTGACTGCATATACACTAATGCAGGGACAGCATATCATTCCGTACCGTTATCTTCAGTGTGTCTGTTTTGTTACACGTTCGAGGTACATAAACTGTTGGCGGTTTAGGCTTAGTCACAGACACCACTGGAGGAGTGTACACAGTGCTCCCATAGCCCCTAGTCAGCTGGGACAAGTTAACGTCTTTATGTCACCTGAACAGTGTAGTCGTGGCTGGGGGAGCAGTTACCCCACCCCTAAATTTTCGGCTGTTGGAAAGTTATGAGGAAAGTTTTCCTGTCCAAAAAACCCATTTGGGGGAAATTTACAGGCAGGATTGAAATTTTGAGCACCCATAATTAGTCCGCCTGGAAGCGATAGCTTGCGGAGCGGACTTAAGTTTTAGCCCAGATGTTTTTCTTTCCGACCACGAGATCTCCGAGATGCGTGGGCCGACCGGCATGAAATTTTGCACAATGGTCAGTACTAGGCCGAATTTTATAATGCCGGTCCAAAATTTTGGGGGCGCACCCCCCAAAAAAGTAAGGGGCCAAAAACATGCGAAATTTAGCTCAATTTCGGACGACTTCGAAGTTCGGCGGCGAATATCTCCAAAACGGATGAAGATATACAAAGTCGGATTTTTATTCCGTCTACCGCGATTCCTCCTGCGTTAGGCGAAACAAGTCCGGTGAAGTTTGGTCCAGAGACCTTGGAGATCTCGATGTTGAATCATACCCACCTAAAGCACATTTTTCGGAAGAACATATTTCGGCCCCTAGGGGGTGCTGTGCCCCCAAATTTTTACATGCGCTAGAGAATCACCAAGTCTTACTAGCGCACCCCCCACCGGGGACGGGGGCCCCCCTTACAACT
>Ga0209454_1002371_pt1 | contig 12751 bp, 8 predicted proteins | sample WorMetHERISLAND1_2_FD_187400 | JGI IMG/M metagenome (GOLD analysis project Ga0209454, IMG submission 187400) | Marine gutless worms symbiont microbial communities from Max Planck institute for Marine Microbiology, Germany - Olavius geniculatus... | ecosystem: Host-associated > Annelida >...
CTACTAATACCATATACGCGACGGTCGGCGAAGGTCGACCGTCGACCCCCCCCCCTTCTCCCCTCGTCGTTGTCCACATAGGATATTTAGTCATAGGGTCTGGTGCATGCATGTTCAAGCTAAAAATGCTATTTAATTTTCAAAAACCGGTTACCGCGTTACTGCCGATGACGTCACAGTGACGTTTTGATAAACAGTAAGTTATTTTGTTTATAAATGATTACTTAATTATCGTTCTTTTAAAGCAATCGCCGGCTGCACACCGGGTTCATCTTCCAGCAGGACGGCACACCAGCACACACAGCGCGCAGCGGACGGAACGGGCTGCGGGCAAACTGTCCAGATTTCATCACAAAGGACCAGTGGCCTCCAAATTTGCGGAATATAAACCCAATGGACTATCGCATGTGGAATGCAATGTTGAAGTCTTACTCTAAGCTTAAAACAAAGCCAAAAAACAATCGCCTAAGTCAAGGAAGTACTTTGGGTTAACTGGGGCAACCTGCCATAAAGACCGATCAACAGGGTTGTGAAAGACTTATCAAAGTAAGCGACTGAAGGCTTGTGTTGGAGCTTGGAGCTGGTGGTGGACTCTTCTATCATTCACAGTAACAATGAAATTCTGACATCTGATCATTAATTAACTGTGTTGTTTCAACAATATTATTGCATTGGTGTATAGTAGCTTGAACATTTTTGATTGCTAAAAAATCGGTAGGCAGTCATGTTAAAAGTATATAATTTCGTTGTTTTTCAACAGAATCAAATTTTGTTTAAAAGTTTGATGTACAATGTTTTATTCAATAAAACTGTAAAAATTTTAAATTAAAATTCTAAACGATTGCTGAGAAAACAGCGAAAAACTTTAGGGGTCTACTTTTTGCCGCACCCTGTAGACTTGTGTCGCAAACCGAAATCGCCAAAAAAATCCATAAAATTCCATTTAAGGTCATTGAATTCGGCCCCAATCGAGAGCCAGTGTACGACTTCCTATTAGTGATTAATAGTAACCCAGGCCCTATCTCGCACTGTTACTGAGATACAGCGACTTATTGCCCAAAAATCGCAAATTTTGCCCACCCCCCCACAACAATGTAACTATTGTCTCAGTTATTGTTCAAAGTAACAGTCGCATCTCGCAGTTTTTACATCAAATGTTCAACGTGTCCTCCTTGCTGCTGGACGACACACTCAAGCCGGTGACGCCACTGACCAATGGCGCGATCAACCAAACACTGCGACAGTTTGCCCCACTCAGTGCTTCAGCTGGTTAATTATCGTGAATTGTCAACGTTGATAAACCATCTGCTAAAGGGCTTCCCAAACATCATAATCGACGGGATTTAAGTTCGAACTGTTTGGAAGCCACACGTCAGGCTCAATCAACGTTGATCATGCAATTGGCTATTGTCGTCGCCGGCTTGAGTGCTACGTCTGACATTTCACAAGGTAGTGTAACGACACTTATGAGGTGTGGTGGGATCTTTAGTGTTAATGTTATTACAAATTTTATGCTGATTTTGACAGTGAAAGAATTTTTAAAAATCGTTTAATATTTGATGAAGTTATTGGCATATAAAATTTTTGTGCTATTTTTGGCCCAACCTGTATATATTAAACTAGAAAACGTACACGTTGTTGTTTTATGGGTCACATATTTACGTAAAATTAGCTCAGCTTATGAAAAAAACTCTGCATCTGTGAGTGACTGACAATGCGGCTAACAGATAAATAAGATACTTAGATTTTGCTGTTCCGCGGAACACGTTGAAAGGCGAGTAATCGTTTTATTAATTCGCGAATGTTTCTTATTGTCGAAACTACAGCACGTCCAAACCAAAAAGTCAGGAAAGGAAAATATGAAAATATGATTGATTATGGAAATAATCTTCGCAGGAGGAAGTAGGCCTAATTCGGAAGACGGACTCGTGATGTGGTGCGGCAAGTGAATTTATATTCGCCGAGCAGCTAGGTGTGCCGCGAGGCAAGTCGCCCAAACCTCGTCTTCCTTGTAGCCGCATTGTCGGCTGGCGCCGGCCGTGTTGCTCAGTCACGCGCAAGTAGCCCAATTATCGCTACAACTCGCCGCGGAATACCAATACGCCGTGTCCGTGACTGTGGGCTGTCTCCTCCTTTCCACAGTGATCAATTTGTCGCTCAATTTCACCGGCGCTCTCGTTAGTGCGTTTTGACGCCGGCAGTCGTCGCTGCCGCTGCTGATGCAGCAGCTACTGCAGCTGCTGGGGCCTTGGCTGCGCGCGGAGCATGCGCGGTGGCGAGTGGGCGTGTCGCTGCTCTGCGAGGGTGGAACTAAATAGGAAGCAGCGACGCGTGAAAAGTCATTGCGTGACGTCACTGCTAACCGGCTGTCACTGTGAAGTCGGTGCATGTGGACGCCGGACGCAGACAGTATCACCCCTACCCCCAGACACAATTCTTTTTAAAGGTCACAGTTAAGACAAAATCTACCGAACGTCACCTGCTATAATTATGGGATAACACAGTGTTAGCTGCCACCCGACACAGGTGATTGCGTCTCGCCTTAGCCCCAACCAGACAGGCCGGCACTTGACTTACATATTCCGGGTCGGAGGGATGGAAGGGTAAGTTGACCTTGTCAGCCGTAATGAAAAGCTTATTCTCGGATAGTTCTAATGCAGGTCAATAATTTCATTTTGTTAACCACATAGGCCTACCTGAAGGGTTTCGACCGGTGGGGGATTCTCTGTGGGGAGATTGTGTTTGGTTAAGACTTTGTCTCGGGGGATTCAGTAGTGTCTAGTGATGACTAGCGTGAAACAGACGCCTCAGGTCAGAAGTCTCATTGTCACATCACAGTCATCATCATATACCGACTAAAACAAACAGCTGCCAGCTGGCCATATGTCTTCGGAAAAGTGCCTTGTGCTTTTCCAATGACCGTATAATAATAATAATATAACCTTGAATCACAGCAAAGTGTTATCTTGTTTAAAAAATTTCTGTTTGTGTCGGTGTGACTAGATTTTTGCCTCCATTTCGGAGACAACTAGGTGGAAACGAATAAAGAGTGACCCTCCCTTATATACTGTTAGAGACAGAAATGTTTCGTGCGGACTCTCTAGGTTTCGCTGATGAAAGAATTATGAACATGTTTATCATGCAAGTTTGCGCTAAAATTATCGCGGAAGTAAAAAAACGTTGCAAAAACGTTAAAACGCGTTTTATGATAAACAACGACAAAAGTAATTTGGCAAAAGCGCAATCGCTGTAGCAAATCCATTTAATTCATCGTCGGTATTCGGCAGGTGGCGGCATAATTAAACTGATGCTTTGACAGTTTGACTAAAAGTTCGACCGCCAAATTTCATCATCCCTTGGGGGTCAGGGACCCCACATGACAAAGTGTGTCACTGAAACCTGCAAGTGAACTGCCAAGTGCCGTCTAAATAGGTAATATGTAGGAATAGACGGAATCGCCAGCGCTGTAACAGAGATTCCGCCTAAAATTGAAAAAAAGTTCATAAACGTTTAATACATGTAGGACGCAAATGTGGTCGACGTTGAAACTACTACCATTACTACTACTACTACCAATACCACAACAAAAATTATATCGACCTGTAGCCGATGTAGTCGGTGCGGCAGTAGATGTTACGTCCGCGGTAGAAGCAGGAAGCCTCGCGGTCAAGTGGCAGTTGACAGACGCTGCAGCGCAAGCATCGCACGTGCCAGGGCCGGTGAAAACCGCGCACTTTGAGCAGGTGACGCTCCTTAATCGGCTGAGAACAACTGAAGCAAACGTCACCGCCGCCGACGTCTATATCAGTCGCGCCGGCGGATATGACGTCATCATTGTCGACGCTCTGTTGCACATACACACATGTACGTGACGTTACCATGACTACAGCGAAAGGCCGGTAGGCGACGTGGCTTGGGACTACTGGCGATCACAGTTTTGTGGACAGACTGGCGACAGACAGACAGCGGACGCAGAGACGCAGACACTCACAGACACGCTGTCCGACAACAAGGGTGCTTATAGCAATACAAGACAAGCGACATTGCGTAAAGTCAAGTTTTCGTAAAACTTTGTAGAAGGCGACGTGACCAATGGACTCGGCATAGGGCCCATGTGGTTCCTATTCGTGATCAACGAAGATCATGCATCTAGGCCTATCTTGCGCGTATATAGCCATATAGAGATAAGATAACTTACAGATAAAAGAGTTTGACCATTGGCGGTCACGTGACGTCATCGGTCACGTGACCGTTTGATCCGCCTACCTCAACACCCTACCCTAAAACCAAACCCAAAGTGGATCCGATGCTCGGTTGCTGAGATGTATCCATCTGAAGACGCCAAAATGTGGACAGACGTCGACCGTGAACGCCGCCAAAAAAATCTGCGTAAAAATAATGGCTAGCCATAGCTGACGCGTCGCAAAACAATATTAGATTTTCGTTGTTTTATTCACCACGTATACTCATAGTTTGATTTTTACGCGCAACAGCAGCTACTGCTGAAGCGCGTCTTAGCCATCGCAATTCAATTTTGTCTGTCCGTCTGTCCGTCCGTCTGTCCTTTACACGGGTGGATCAGTCCAAAGCGGTGCAAGCGAGGATCACCAAATCTTTACCATCCGCTGCCGGGAAGACTCTAGTTTCAGGATTAGTAAAGCTTTTCCATAAATTCAACGGGGTCACCGCGAACGACGGCGCTAAGTGACAGCAGTGTGGAAAAAAATTGCGATTTTTCAGCCGATACGGCGTTGGCTGAGCGAGACAGGTGTACTCTGGTGAAACACTCTAAATAATTTAGATAATAGATAACAGATAATTATAAAACACTATAGATAATTTGCCGCCGGTCGTCTGGCGCCCTCTGGCGACTGATTTTGTTTTACTGGGCTTTCGAAGTTCAAACATGCACCGCAGTTGCGCATACTCCTTTGTGTTAGCAGGGCTTTTTTGTTTAATGCTCCGTGCGTATGATATGCGTTATATGATATTTTGTCATGCGTATGAAACGCGAAACTTTTATTAGCTGCACTTTCAGACAGATAAACTATTTAATTTAGTAAAATAATTGTAGGTGCAATAATCACTTCTGGGAATGCTTCTTATACTGGCCAGGCACTAATGGCGTCAAGCAGAAGACAGGGAGAGTAAAGGGGCAAATGCCCACACGAAATTTTTGGCTGTCGGAAAATTGTCAAATATATACTTCTTCGTGTCCAAAAATTATCGTTTAAAAATGCAAATTTGAAGCTAAAAACTTCCATTTCGAGACATTAAGGGGCAAAATTAAAATTTTGAGCACCCATAATCTCCTCTGATATTTTCTATGGTCCGTCAGATTTTTTTGGAAATTGGCAGTGTGTGTCGGAAAATCGCAGCTTCCTGCCCCTCCGCCGACTTTTTTTAAACCCATGACGCTGATGTTAGGCGTTCTGTGTCGGGCAGACCACACCCCATTGTCCTATTATGCCGTAACTATATATACACTGTAAAATATGTGTATTTTGATCGTTATAAGTAATTCCGAAAAGCGATCGAACGATTTCTAGTCTGTAGTTTAGCTTAGCTTATGACCTGTTGTTGTTTGTGCACGGGGTCGCCAATCGAAGAGATTGTGGACAAGATCAAGACGTCACATTAAAGAATATCATTGGCGGAGATTATTTCTGACAGATGCGTCTAAGTTTGGCTGCTGCCGTGCGGCTAATGCAAAATGCTTGTACTGCTAATACGTGGGACTGGCAGCGCACAATTGCTCACGTAGCTTGTATTCGATCGTCGCATGTGAGCGTTTCTAAACGACAAATCGTATTAGACGCTCGAGCCTCGAGACGACTTCGTGCGTTATACGAGCAGCGGTGACTGCTGCTGCTGCTGCTGTGGTCGCGGCGACTAGGGAGGAAATCGTGACGCCGGGTAACAAGACAGTCAATCAGTAGATTGTCCGTCTGTCTGTCTGTCTGTCTGACCGCCACTCTCTGTCGCACGTACGTACAGGGTGTGCCAAAAAATGACCCAACTTGTTCTTGTCAGAACTTCGTCAAATCTTCACCAAATTTGATAATTTTTGGGCACACAGATAGCCAAGACGATAGAAATGTGTAATAGGGTGTTTACACGATCCAGCAAACTTCCAGCAAAGTTCCAGCAAACGTCCAGCAAACATCCAGCTGGCCTGATAGAACCCCGCCCCCTATCAGACTCTCATCTGCCTACCCCGCCGCCTATCAGCTGTGGGCTAAGCCGTAGGCGGGCCTAGGCTTAGCCCACAGCTGATAGGCCTACCGTGTTATATAGGCTTTCCAATATGCCTATCACCAATATCATTAATATTTAAATCTGTGGTTAAACACGCCCGTCCTCCTAATTACGATAGAACTTCCAGCTAGCTGGATGAATGCTGGATCGTGTAAACACCCCATAAGGTACACTCACTGTTCACTTCACCTAGTTTTTGTCAACGCACTACCGTGTAAAACGCAGATGCTCCAAATTGCTGCATAATGCTCAGTTGTTGTCTCCGTAAAAATTCTAACGACTTATCAAGCACACAATAAACTAAAATGCGATTTATTTAGCAGAATTATAAATTTTTGTAACAACTTGCTTCCAAATTATCAGAATTCATGTTCAGGGTGTAACAATGACTTAGATGTGATGCAGGGGCGTCATTTAGGGCGGAGGGGGCTGGAACGGTCTACGGACCCCCAGATGATTTACGATTTTAGTTTTTTTTGTAAATCGTACTTTTAAAACAGTGTTACTGCTGCAAAAAACAATACGTTACGCAAACTTAAACCCCCAAGGATCACTGAGACGCCAACGATTTTCTAAAATGACGCTCCTGACGTGACGACACGGCTGACATTAACGGCATTAACGATCAGCTGATCAAAATGTACAGCACTCATTCATGGATAAAATGTATTTAAGCTCATCAATCAATTATTTCGTTGTGTGCTGTTTTCAGCGTATAGAATGTTTAATACCACAAAATTAATCAATCCCATCGTGACCTTTGTGCAATTGATAATGCACAAGTGAGCAATCTGATACTGATAATCACCGGGTAATGTAACAATTTGGAGCATCTCGTTTTTACGCCGTAGTGCGTTGACATAAACTAGGTGAGGTGAACAGTGAGTGTAACTTACACATTTCTGTCGTCTTGGCTATCTGTGTGCCAAAAAATTATCAAATTTGGTGGAGATTTGATGAAGTTCTGACAAAAACAAGTTGGGTCATTTTTTGGTACACCCTGTATATACACTCATGAATATTCAACGAATATTCATCGTCGCGTGATTTGTCCACGAGAGCACAGCACGTACCAATATAACTGTAGTCTAACTGTTTTCAACAGTGATTTTGAACAACGTTTGCAGCGGATGAACTATACTTTATTCTACGCTGGCACTCGTACTGTCCCCTGTCGATTGCAATGTCTGCAATGAAATAATGTGTGGGTGCGGTCAAGCATGACCAAATATATTACGAGATGTGTTCAATAAATGTTGCAACTTAATGGATTAAACTTAAAAAACTTTTCGAAGTCAGTAGCCAGTAAAACGCACCGATGGTATGTTTCTCTTTTGCTTATTATGCGCTAACGTCATAGAGTCTCGTAAAACAGAAACTATTCGGAGTGCTGTGTATCAACTTGCAAGACTTTTGGGACGCCTAACGTACATATTAAGAGACCAGAACTCGTTATGTGATAGAGTTAGCCTAAGAGAATTGCGATGTGCAGAATGAAACGTACAATTCTTGCAATCTAGCGCAGTAAGCTAGACGCGTCGCTTATCGGAGCAAACGTCACGCGGACATATGACGTATTAGTCAGTGGTCAGTGCAGCAAGCGAGCGCGCGCCGCGCTGCGGTGTTCTAATAACACGAGCATTATGTGCACTGTGACAAATGACCACCACCGATGGCCGCATCGGGTCAAATTAAGATCGTCACTGCTGATAGGACCTACTTGACCCTGCGCAGTTATAGCGACTGGACGTTGCGACATGATAAATACACTGCAGTTTCTGCCATATCACAGAACAGCAGCAGCGTTGTGGGTTAACAGTTTCGAAATTATCATTTTATAGACCAAACAACAAAAAAATTATTAAACCCATGTAAACAGGAAGTGCAGCAAAACCTCAGTATTCAAAATCAGCCCCAAGGCTATCAAATTTGCGTTCAAATCCGACCAACGACCAAAACTCTTGCGCTTATTAAGCAATCACAAACATTATATATCTCACCAATCATTAACCAAAATATTACTAGGACGTCAAACTATTTTCAGATCAACCATCAACGTTCAAATAGCATGCGTATTCGATTATTCGAAAAATACGAATTTTAACGCATTGTGTTATAGAGTGCGTTAAACAATAGAACACGTATATGATACCCGTATTTTAGTCGTAGCAGGAAAACAGCGGTGGCACTTGCGCACATCCCTCTTTGTGGGAAAAATTTTTCATTGCCGGAATATTTTCTTTCGAAAGTACTAGAAGTAAAATTTGAACACCTATAATATCCTGTGTTAAAAACATTTGCAGCTGACTTGCCTTTTTGCTCCCACCCTCTGTTCTTTCTTTAATCATGATGCATAATAATTCGCCTGTATTATGTACACAATATGTAATATACCTTTGATGTGAGACTTAGCGGCGAGTCGGGCGTGGTGGCAAGATCCATCGATGAACCAAGCGAGCCTCCGGACGCAAAACTGTCATCGTTTAGCATTCTCTCGCAACGACCCCGGTAACTGTGACTACAGTGCAACACTGTCACGATCAATCGATAGCGCAGCACGATCGACGGATTTGGGTTTGACCGCTGTATAGGCTATAATGTATACGTTATACGCTGTTGCTAATGACGCTGAGATCGCTGAAATCGGTCATCCACAAGACAGCTAGCAACTGCTAGTTAAGTTATTATGCAGTGGCAGAAGCTCACACGAGCACTACTGCTGTCAAGAACTGATCTTTGCTGGTGTTCAGCGACAGAGGCGCAGTAACGCCCACTCTCTGCTGGAAGCAGCTATTTGTGACTCTGCTGCGATCTGACGGACCAATGAGCGCCGCGCTACGGTACTGCTGGCCCAGCTGTCATAGCGTCACTCTCTACGTCATCGTAGCAGCAGCAGAACAACAGCAGCAGCAGCAGCAGCATGACGTCACGCTTTACACTAGACCGCTCACCATGCTTGCTTTGTCGTTATCTACTAGCTACGCTTTTCTGAAATATAAGTGTTTTTTTCAATTCAGCTATGGCAAAGTTGTCTGTCCTTTTGTCCATACGCGCGGAGGTCACATTGTCATGTTGAATTGTGTCTATCTAAAAACGACACTAGCTGCGTGCGTACTATCACGAAATCTTTACTGTCCGCTGTGCGAGAAAACTCTCGTTTTACGATTTTTGTTTTTTTTTTCAAAAATCTGAAGGGAGTCATTACAATGGGGTAAGGAAAATTAGCGACTTTCAAGTTGTAACCAGCAAGTCACCGTATCTCAGAAACGGTGCGAGATAAAGCCAAGATTATTACTGGTCACTAATAGAAAATCATCGTCATTGGATGACCGCACCACTGTACGGCACTCTACTGCACAAGTGATGCGTCTTTCGTGGCTCACCACGAAAATTTGAGAAAAGATGAACCCATATATGCGACCCATATATACAACTGCCGGCTTTAAAACGGTAGCTGGATTTTAGAGAAAGGAAACAAAAAATGAAACGGAAGGGAAAAGAGCGAAGAGAAAAAGAGGAAAACAAAAAGAAAAAAGGAAGAGAAAAACGGCAGGCGTAGAAAAAGAAAAGGGGATCGATTTTACCCATTTCGTTTTTCGGATCTTGCGCTATGCCTGAGTGTACTAAGGCAAAGCTCCGACCGCAAACGCAGTTAGGCCTATGTGCGTTTTCAGCTCGAGAATCGCATCTGATACACACGTTTTTGGTTACGTTTATGCATAATTGGAAGGAGAAATCAAGAAAAACAATTAAAATAAATAGAGAACATAAAGCAAAACATAGACGCAAGAAACATACAATTTACCAAACCGATAGACATGGTGCATGACAGAGTAAAATAGAGACGTCAAATAGCAAGCAGCCTCGTCATCATTTTCTTGATGTAGGCTAAAAGAAAAAAAGAAGTAAACGTTTTAAGGTTCCGACTGATCGATCATCGAGTCGATGGAAGCCATCGAACTTTCTTGGATGGCTCCCTAGCCATTCCTAGCCTGTCTTCCATTGAGGTTGCTTTGGAGTTGACAGGCACAATACGGCACAAATCAGCGGTAAACGGTTCTGAGACGCCTGCTACGAGGATCAATGGCTGATAGCCAATAGCGCTGTAATTAGCTGGCCAGGTAGCCATGCACGCGACCGCCGCAGACAATAGCTTGACAGTGTGACGATACGATACTGCAGGACTGCAGGACTGCGACAGAGGAGCGTCTACTTTGAAGCAATGTTACACTCACTCAATTATTTACTGCTCATTATTACTCTGTAGACCAGAGAGTGACTGCTGGGTTGAACCGTCTGTGTATTCTCATTGCTGTTAGTTCAGACAAGTTGTTAGACAACAGAGAACTAACTGACTAGACTTACATCGCGGACCAAACGACAACCTATTGTATCAGTGAAGACTATTGGCTACATACACGAATACCACTCATCAAACGTAATTCATCAGCGCTGGTCGTTCCACGCACTGTGCGTTCTACCATTGGTGACCGCACCTTTCCAGCGACTGCTGCATCGGTCTGGAACAGTCTGCCGGAGTCGGTCCGGTCGTCTCCTTCGTTGCAAATTTTCCGCAGCAGACTGAAAACCGAACTTTTTGCCTGGTCTTACAATCATGACTAACAACGTCTCATTGCACTGACTACTATTACGTGACTTCACTGTTTAGGCTTATTGTTACGTGTTCTTGTAGTCTTAGGACTTAACGCCATGCTAAAGTTAATTCGTTCATCATCATCATCATCACTACAGTCGGCTACAGACGCTTCGTGGCATGGGACAGCTGGGGTATTTTACTATTCGCTCGGCTGTTCTTTTTTTAAATTTTAACCTGACGAAAAAAGTTTTTCTTGTCAGAAAAAGTTGTTCCATAGTAAAAAAAATTTAGAGCTTAAAATTTCCCATTTCGGGGGAATTTAAGAGCGTAATTAAAATTCTGCGCACCCTTAGTTTATAGTCTCTTTGTCGGAATTTGCACTGCTTGTTGGAAAATTGAAACTTTTACCCTCTCACAACTTATTTTCACCCACGACGCTAAACTTGCAATGAGACGATTATTGTGTGTATTACAGATCTAACGTCCCCCTGTAAAGATGTCACAAACACGTTACAAACATTATAGGCGTAAACGTTTGCAGTATAAGGCATGCTACAAGTTTAAGCCTTAAACTTGTAGATTAAGCTTCCCACTTTGTAAATCTTTAGGTTCTCCATTTACTGAGAGTCTAAGCCCAACTTTTTTGTAATGCTGAAAATTTCATATGCAGGTCGTTTTTGGTCTATCTCCAGCCGTTTCGACGCAATTCACTCCTGAAATGTGTGTTGCAGTCCAAAATCGCAAAAAAATACTAACCCCCTATTATAAAAGTTCAAAAAAGCTCGTCACCAGTGCGTGTTATTGCAGGCTGTGGCCGCTGTGCATGTCTATTCACGTTAGACCATCCAATAGCGGTAAAATAACCACTTTTAGGGACGTAGCCTACACATGTTTCAGTTCGAGAAAAATCCTCTCGTTAACCGGTACGGCATTTTGTCACAAAAAAACTAGCGTTTTGGTGGCAGCCCACGGTGAAGATTTCGTGATCCTACCAGACCATCACTTTTCTTTTATTCTTGCTCAGTTTTAGGAATGTATGACGTTATATCAAGTGTGCTACTTTGTTACCAAAATCTAGGGATTTGCTGTTTAGAACAAGCTTGATCTTAAATTACAATCTTAAGCTTGATCTTAAATTACAAGTTCGTCCGATGCGCAAAATGCACGCATGTTGTTAAACTATGGCTGTCGATTTTTGCTTGTTTCGTGTTCGTGTAAGTTAGTGTAACCTATAATTAAGTAAGAAGTAATTTATACAGCGCATTGACTGTACAAAACACGTCCGATGTGCTAATAGAACGAGAAGTAAAAGTGTTTTGGATGGCATCGAAAGGACCAGATAGACAGGAAGTGTGTGCTGCATTTCAGAATGTTCCGACGAGCGTTCCAAGTAGACGGCATGTCCTAAAGCACGTTTTCCGTAAGTTGACATTTTGATCTGTAGGCCTGCTTCCTCTTTTCATCCGGCTCTAAGCTGTCCACTGAGTCGTCAATTTGATTTAGTGGCTGCAGCAGCAGCAGCAGCAGCAGTAACAGCGTGGTGATCGGACGTGACGACGACTTGATAACTGAATTAGTGACCGCACGACGACAGACGACAGACGACGGACGGACGGACGAACTGCAGCAGCTAAACGCGTGGCGCCTGTCGACCCTGGCTTGGCGAGGCGTTATTGTTACGGTATGTGGGTTTCACACCTACCTTGAGCGTCACGGAATGTGGATCTTGTGTAGCCTATGCTTAACTAGCTCCGCCCACCGACACACCCTACTCGTACGTCACTGTCAATAAGCCCAACTTCCATTACGCCGACTTTCACCAAAACTTCCAAGCGGAGAAGCGGTGAAAGTTGCGGACACAAAAGATGACAAATCGTAACACGGAAAAGTCGCGGG
>Ga0209454_1002372_pt1 | contig 12747 bp, 11 predicted proteins | sample WorMetHERISLAND1_2_FD_187400 | JGI IMG/M metagenome (GOLD analysis project Ga0209454, IMG submission 187400) | Marine gutless worms symbiont microbial communities from Max Planck institute for Marine Microbiology, Germany - Olavius geniculatus... | ecosystem: Host-associated > Annelida >...
AGGCTATACAGCACAGGACGGACGGGCATAGTGTAGTGCATAACGCGGCAACGTGGGCCGCATATAGTGATGAGCAGCGTTGACCTGTCCGTAGAGATATAGGACGTAGACGTCACAGAAGACGGTTGTACTGTTCATAGGCGTGTGAGTTAGCGCGCAGAGTTGCAGAGTCAGGTCTTTGGCCGTTACCGTCGCCTGTAGCGTCTAGTAAACAGTCATCATCATCATCATCATCATCATCATCATCAGTTGCCAGAAAAGCCGGTAACTGCATCGTACATATAAAGATATGCTATCCAGTAACTGCAGTCAGTAACTGTACAGAACTAAACTGTCTGCAGGATTTCACCAATTTGCATAGACCGTAAATTACAAAATCTCATCGGATTAATGAGCGTGTGAGTAGTTCGCATAGGAGGCCATTTCCCACCTCTCGACACCTAGCGTTTCTAGCGGATCACTGCTGATCACAATCACACTAGAATTTGGTGTATAATATAGCACCTTCTAGAAGTCCTGAACTGAAGCGGTTACCAGTAAGACACTGACTTACGTAAACTGCAACGCTTTTTCTCTCGATGTTCACGAAAGCTTGTCAGAGACTGTTCTAGTCTATAACAGGAGTTCACTTCAGGCGTACTGCGTATTTTTGTTAGTTTAGTAGAAAAAGTGTCTGTAACAAACCAGGGTGTCGGTATTAGGCAGAGTCGACTGTGGGTCAACGGCGACGTTTGAAAACTCCGGAACCGAGCCTCGAACCCCGTCGAAACGCAGCTGCACGTCCCGCTGAAACATAGGCACAATTGCACACAGTCATCATCTCGTCATTATATACCGTCATTACAGAAAGGATAGACGGGAAAACAGCAAAGGGGCGTCAGAGACTAAAGTATCTGGACAGCTTGAGCGAATCATGGAAGGGCAAAGTTAGCCCTACAGCTCATCAGGACTTCAGAAGACAACAGCCCCTATCCATTTCAGCGTGTGTGAAGATTTTCTTCCAAAAATACAAAATAACGAGAAATTTACGGACAAAATTAAAATTTTAAACACCTATAATCTTTTCTGTCAGACATTTGTAGCTGACTGTCTGAAAATTTTACAACGTTCTGCTCCGCTCAACTTGTTTGACCCACGACAACGCCGCTTGCGGCAACAGAAGAAGTTTGAAGTTGCAGGCTCGTTGTGACAACCGAATGCTATGGTCCTAGAGCAACTGAGTTTAACTGACTCACCGCCTGCTTGTCGGCCTCGTCGGTCATCGCTCGCAACCAGGACTCGATGATGTCGGGTCTCAGAGTTGTGGGTCCAGCGGCTGGACTTCTCTGCCACACCCAGCCCAGCAGCGCGTTTATCCAACGCACCTGACATGCACACGAATAGGCACCAATCAACACAGCACGCTACTATATACCTTTGCAAACTAAACTGCACAAAGTCGTGTTCAATGTGTGTATTGAAACGGTGGTGTTTTCTCTAACAAGAAATTTGAACTAATGCTCACGAGACGCGCGAAAGCCTACATCAGTTCCTGTTCGCAAACTGCCAGTCTGGCTCCAGCCATTTCGTCGCAGTTCATACTTGGAATGTGCACTGCACCCAAAAATCGCAAAATATCAATAAAACTCCTTATCCCTTCGACGGGAAGCCCAATTTTATAACGCCGACGGGAAGCCGGGGTCAATTTGACCCCACGAATCCTATCGTGGATTCTGTCAGTTTTAAGTGGAGTTTTGAATGTCAACCAGTTGCTCTCACTCAGAAAACATGTTAGTATTATTTTTGTTAGTTAATATCGATCGCGTTACCATGGTAACGGATTTTGGAGAATTTAACAAAAAACATGCTATACCAAAGCTTTTATACAAAATATCTCCAAAATCGTTGCGCGAATTGGAAAGTTTTCACGGTCAGACAATTAAGTGGCGTTATTTAAATTTAATTGCGTCTAACTTTCGTTGCCATGGTAACGAAATTTAGACAACGTACAAAAATTTTAAACAATGTGGCGTCCACAGCAACGGATGCTACGCATAACTATAGCCTCTGGTTTACTTTATATAGTAAATAAGGTTTGGTAAAGGTTTCATATCAATATATCTGTTGGATGAGCTGTTGCTGTGCAAAATCATCGCCACAGCAGCCGAAAATCGCCAAAAAAATCCATAAAAAAACTTCTATTTTAGAGTTCAAGGTCATCCAAGGTCATTGAATTCGGTGGCAGTCAAAAGCCAGTGTACGACTTCCTATTAGTGATTAATAGTAACCTAGGCCTTATCTCTCACCGTTATCGACATACAGCGACTTATTGACTGAAAATCGCAATAATGGAGGTTTCTTTGCCCTTACGTTTACCCGCAAAGTATTCTGTCTATACTGTCTGGTATATTCGGCATCTAATGTATGTTGCTGATTCTCTACAAGATTACACAATAAAATTGTGGACAGATTTTGACGGTATTTTTCAAAACAGTGGACATTTCCAAATTACATTTTACCTTTTACGGATACATTTTAGTGACGGCACGCACGCAGCACGATATGAACCCTAATCCGAAAATTAAAAGAAACTCGGCAGAGATCTGTACTCTTCGAGTGTCTGACTTGCAATTAATTATATGCTTATTAGGCATGTGTGTCAAACTTAGGCTATGTCAGATATTTTAGACTCAGACCACTGACCACGACCGATAACTTTAACAAGTCGTGCATTGCAATTGCAGTATATGATCTAGGACATAAGTCTAAGATGTAGCCTAAGTTTTCTTGCTAGAATTTTGCTAAGATTTGACTATAAACTTCAGCATAGCACATTTGTACTGAACTCATATAATGACTCTTAGACCTATCGATGTGGTGCCAAGCACTCTAATGCGTTGCATGCAGGAGTACGGAGTTCCCGTATGATGCTGGATTTAAGACAGTGGTAAAATGATGATAGCGTCTTATTTCACGCGGCTGTCGACACGACGTCCGGACGACAGGTCCGAAAATACAGTGAAGTTTGTGTTGCAAACGTATGAATTACGAACCGTTTCAGGGGATGATGAGCCATGTCCAGCGCCAAACAACGCCGCCGTCCAGCCACCACCACCACTGCCGCCCAGCGCACCTGTTTGTGACGTCATGTAGCCACCGGCAGAACGGTCGTAGTATGCCCGACCATCGACCGCCGACGTCAGTGGCCGACGCGGCAGTCCGAAATATCGAAGATAAAGGTTGATCGCCGCCACGGCGAGAAAGGATACCGCCAACCAAGCCAGGAATAGCATGACAGCGATTCAGTGAAAGAATGAATTTCCTGTAGATGATCAGCTGAGTTGAGTGCAGTACGTCACGGTCTGGGTTCTTGTCGTGCACGCGTGCATAGAGTACCCGCGGGTGCAACGGCTAGCTGACTTGGTTGACGTAGAATGCCATCTCGCCCCCGACTCTACTTCAGCATTCCAGACGGCGATGCTGCGAAACTGTGCGGCGGCGGTATGGCTCGCCGAGTTCTGGCTTCGCTTAGCGCGCCAATGAGGCGCTCTCGTCTGCTGAGTGCTTTCCAGTCTCGAGGCAACCGCAGCGCCAATACAGCAACTATACGAGTTAACAGCATCTGAGCAATGAATCGTTGCTGCAGCCATGCGTCCTTCGTTATTATTTGTTATACGGGATCAGCTCAGCAGCAAGCACTATACGTCTGATTGAGTACGTCTTCCGCCACACGCCGCTGTCATATCGATACATGTGAGGCCAGCAAATCAGACCACAGCTGACGAATAAATTAACCAGTTCATCCAGTCTGCTCCTCTTTCCCCTAGATATGCGCAATAGTCTGTCTTTTCTCGCATTCTTTGGAGTCGCAGATTTCGTTTAAATTTTAGGCTACTATACAACTAGAGGCGTCAAATAGGGGAAGGACTGGAAGGGTCTACGGACCCCAAGGATTTATGATTTTATTTTTCCCTGTAAATTGTACCTTTAAAACAGCGTTACAGCTGCAAGAACAATACGTTACGTAGGTTGAGACCCTGCAAAGATTACTGAGACCAAGCCAGTGATTTACTGAAATGACGCCACTGTGTACAGCTCAAGTTAACACAATAATATTTAACTGAATGCAAAAGCTATTGGCTCGATAAGCATTTTTGATACCGGTTTACAGAACTGGAATCCGCGCAACCAGAGATCTATATTTTCGCGTTACACAGGTTGCAAAAAAAGCAAAATGTCGCAATTTATACTGACTCTACATCGTCCGGAAAGATGCTTTAAAAATGACATAGGCGTAAAATACACTGGTCTTTTCTCTACAAACGCATATACAACAAACATAAAAATATGCACTATATCTGAACAGTCACGCAAGCAATAACTTGTAACGTAGAATAAATGCCAAGAACTGGCATCTTGTTAGCGGATTAGGCTGTAAACGGGAAAGCACAACGCCGAGGTTAGTAGCGCACAGCGCAGCAACATCTTACAAGTGAACTCGTTTCGTTATCGTCGGAACGAAACGCTTGAACTCCCTATACAGAAACATACATTGCCTATCGGGCGTCGTCATGTAAAAAAGTATCAGGCTTGTTATCGCACTGTTGGTGGCGCAGCATAAGCCACTGTAAGAATTTGCAACAACGAACTCCAACGCTGACCGATTTTCGAACGTCTTTCATTAAGCACAGACAATATTAAATTTGAAAAAAATGATCATTAATAATTCAATTAATATCCAAACGCTTTGCTACACTAAACATGGGAAATATAAGTGTACGTATATGAATACTAACATTTCAAACATTAGTTAGCTAAGTATTTGATATCTGAAGTATGCGTAAAATTAATTCATTGCAAATTTACTTCTGTATGTCAGTAAAAGGATTTTTTCTGCCAATCTGTCAGAGTTGTAAAGTTTTAAACTGTGAAAAATGTCGACTACTTTTGACCTGCCAATTAATGCTTAATTTCAAGTGACACTTAAGCAGGCTGGTTTGTGCTTATATAATGTTGGTGCAACGCATTTTTCTCCAAGTAAACTTATTTTTGCATTTAAGTGGGACTTGAATTTAATTGAGTTTAGTGAAACCGGACCTAGAGCACTACGGACACAAATTCGGGGATCCATCCTTTGCGAATGCATGTAGTGGATTTAAGTTAATTCGAGTTTCGTACAACTCAGTGCACTACATGGTACAAGTATTCCTACGTCGACTCGTAGCGCGCATAGCAGCTCGTGCTCACGGAAGCGCGACGTATACCGTTCGGCAACAGTTGGTCCGTCAGCTCGCTAATAATAGCTGGAAGTCGGAGAAATGAAAACAGCGTGTAGCATATACACGTGCGCGCTGTTAGTAACCTTCGTGCCACGACTGCCCGTGTCTGCTTTTCTGCTCGTAACAGTTAAAACGCATGATCGGATAGGCCCACTATACACAAACGCATAGTTCGGCGCGGTTAGCGATTGCACTGGGACTCGCGATATTCGTTTTAAAGGATTAACATCGCAATATTTTGCATCGGCGTTTGTCTTACTGTGCAAATGTTTTACTGTAACAACTTAAACGAAAGCACGTGTTTAAACGAGCACGTAACTCAAGCCAGTCACGGGTGAATGACGGTCATCTAAACGGCTAAACATTTTACGTTCACTAGTTTTATGTTTAACTCATGCCAAATGCTGTGCGAAAAATCTGTCGATATACAAATATGTATACTACAAAAATTAAAAGTTTCAACCAACGATGAACAGGAAATTATACACTGACTGCCATCCGACCTGACGTAGCACAATTAAAACTTTATTAAGGCAACCGGTTGTCACAGGCGGTACGGTCGGCTTTCCCTAGTGACAACCGGGCTTCTTGTACATGAAGATATCTTAATGTCGAATACATAGTACCGTGGTCGAACTCAACTTGTGTCAAGTCGCGCAGCTCTACTAGGCACGCATATCGTCGTACCATGGGCCTAATACTAGCTGAGCCTGGCTGGGGGGGGGGTCGCATCTCTCATCACGGGTTTGATCTGTGACGCCAAAGATACGCTGTCCACGCCCGGCTTCGCACGCTCTGCTTCGGCGCGTTTGTCGACGCCAACAAACTCTCTTTCGTCTTACAGAAGAATTAATGTTGACGTAATAAGGCGTGTAGTCTACCCCGGCTGTATGCAAGCGTATAGGCTTGGTTCTGCACAGGCCCACAACAATCAACACCGTATCTTATCGTGCAGAAGTTTTTTTCCTTCTCTGGAGTATGGTCAAACTTCAACAACTTGAAGATTCCTGACCAGTGGGTGGTCGTGGACGTACCGGCAGTGTTGATCGAGCGCATGACGCAAAAATGTCCAGGTGCAGAACTGTAGTGCTGATTAGTAGCCTATGGGTGTCTTTGACTCTTCGTAACGCGGCGTGACTCGACTCCCTTTTACCAGAATTGGTGGAGTATTTTCCGTGCTGTTGGCAGTTCCATTAGAAAAATTAAAATTCGCAAAATCATTGTAGGCTTAATGTGAATTATTTCTTAAGCGGAATTGGGTCACGTAGAATTTTTTTTGGGTATGAAGACATGAGACAAAATGTTGTAAATGTACATGTAGGCCCTAAATGATGTAACGAAACGAATCTTCCGGAAGTTTGTTCTCAGCGGTTTTGCACATAAAAATGTTAAATACGGTTTTCCGACAGTTTTTGTTAAAGTACAAAATAAAATGTATTTTAAATGTAACTCTAAAAGGTCTAGATTATTGTAGTATTGACTCTTGACCACAGCTCCTGACCAAAGACGTTAGATAATCTAGCATCTATAGCTCCGTGGACTGCGCCCCTTATTTTGTAGCGTTTGTCTATTATAACGTGCGTTACGTTATGTTTTCTGGCGTTCGATGTAAACAAAACGTTTTGTTGACAGTGTAGTAAATACAACATTTTTAGCTTTAAGATTGTTATTGCATCAGTATTTTTACGTTTACGCATTGTACACGTAGCATGCTTTGTTTTGCTTTTGAAAATATTTGCTAATCTTGTCAAATATGCCAGAAATTAAGCTGCAGCATATAGCCTCTGTTTCCAGCGAAGATAAGGTAAGTCGTTGAACTACAAAAAAGGCGCCTATATTTTAGCGCAATGTTCAATCAGAAGTAATCTGTAGTGTGTGCTGATTTGACGGATATAATCAAATTGAAAGTAAATGCGTTTATTGAGTGCAGTGCACTGTCAGGCAGTATTTTTCTTCTCAGTGCGGGGAAGCTGTTGTAATAATCTGATTTACCAATTAGAAATGTCTGATTTAGATACAAAAGAAATTAGTTATGCCAGGATTAATTGCTGTATAAACAGCTTTTATGTTTATAGTGTTTCCGTTTATCATGTTTTAGTATTAGTGTAGTACAGTTGTACAATTTTGTCAGACGGGCACAGCTGTCAGGATGCTGTGATGGATTTATGCATCAAACTGGCTGGATGAACACTTTCTCATTTATGGTTAATTGTGTCTGTAAATGAATGTGATATTTTCGTCACACTGCACATCTACAACTGTTTACTGACTGGTGTTTATGTTCTGTTTGACAGCACTACCCAGCTGAAAATCTTCTAAAGAATGACAGCTTTAAGAAATGGAAGTGTATTGCTGGTGAAAAGCAGGCATCTGTTGTGTTTCAGGTATGTTTAACAATAATTTAACTATGTGAGTTGTACTCTTTAATTGTAGCATGGATCATTTAGCGTAATTTGTGCATATAATGCAAAATATACATGTGCTGATTTCTGTGTAGTTAAAATATCAATTTTTACGCAAATTTTGTGCACTGTGTAGTTTGAGAAAGCATCCGAGATCAGTCAGATTGATATTGGTAACGAAGCTTCAGCATTTGTGGAAGTGCTGGTAGGCAAGTCATCAGCCAAAGAGGAAGATTACCAGGTCAGTAGATGTTGTTGAATACTAAGCACAGCCACCTGTTGGAGCTGTTTGTGGGGTTTACTATTGTTTGACAGGAGACAGAAAAATGCACATTTTTTGCAAAATAATAAAGCAGCATAAAACCCCGTTTGGTTTCTGATCGCTGGTTAATGTACGGGGTGGCTTTGAATGTATCTGTCTATCGCATTTGTCTGTCGCATTGGTAAGCTTAGTGTTGTTGTTTGTTGTTACTGGTAGGTTATTGTGGTGGCATCTTCATTCATGAATCCAACGGAATCTCGTAACTCGCAGAATCCGAATCATGTTCGTATATTCAGCAGTGATCAGTTGTCGAAGGCGGTTGCCGGACAGAAGTGGGATCGTGCAAAGGTCGTTTGTACACAACCATTTAACAAGGTCAGCAACATGTGCTGTTGTTGTGTGTCACTCTATTGAGCCACAGGCCACATAATGTGGTCTTGAAGTCACTGCAGGCCACACCAATAAAAAGTAATGAAAAATAGTAGAGATCTGTTGTATTATACAGTCTACTAAGCTCAGCAGTGGCAAATTTCCACCTGAAATTGGAGGCACATGTGTTTTGCTTAAAACAAGTCCAAAAAGCAAGAGCTATAATTTGATATATTATATATCATGGTTTTTGGTGTTATTCTCTTGGACATTGCAGCCCATCGCAGGCTGGATTTGGCCTGTGGGTTGGAGGTTGTGCACCACTGCTGTAATGTATGCATTTAGTCTGCTGTAGTATACTGTGTACTTGTTAGCCCACTGCTGGCATATTGTGCGATTATCTAGGCCAACATGACTGTTACGTGTCTGAGCTGAAAGTGAACTCCTGTCCTGAGGAGTGCTCTTACCAATGTTGGTTGTTCTTTGCTGACAGTTTCATTTTCAAGTTAGGAATCTATATATACTGTTGGGGAGATGAATCAACCACTAGACTTTTCAGCTAAGTTATTTGGTTAATTATTTTCAGTTGGACTTTTTTTATAATGTTCAACAGGTCTGCATTTATCTCCAAAAGCCCAATAAAACCAACCAGTTTGGACTTTTCTTAAAAACCTGGGTTTGTAAAACGCTGCATATAATTGAATGTGTCGCTGTCAGATGATTCCATATGGATTGTCGTTCATTAAGTTCCATTCAACTGCACCAACTTCTGGCACAGGAAATGCATTGTCATCGGCCACATCAGATACAAAGACATCTGTAAGTGCACTGTGCACATTTTGCATCATTTATTTTGCAGCGTCAGTAGTAGAGGTTTGTTTGACACTGATATGCCACATGATGGATGAATATATTTTGAGTTGCTTTCTTGCTTTGCAGTAAACTAAATTTCCGGTATGTAAGCTGTGCCAGATGTTTCAGTATCGATATCACTTTTTTACATTGTCTTCGCTTCCACAAAAATGTAGCACTGAAATCTGTAATAGTGTAAATGTGTGTCTATGTTGATTTTATTTATTTAATGTTCATTACTTAAGCATGTTTTTCTTGTCGTAGATATTATTAGCTTCGATGTGTGTTCATGTTGTAATGTACTGGTTGTGTTTGCTTTCATGTCTACGTATTCGTTGGTTTTACATGTGCAGTCATTTGGTGCATTCAAACTCAAGTCTGACACTGAGTCATCATCATCAATTCGTACCGGGTCTTTGTTTCAGAAGAACAAGCCAAAGCTTGATGCTGCAACTGCACTACCTGCAACAGGTTGTTTTAAATGTATTATTTGTATGTGCGTGATATTTTCAAAAGATCTTGGCATGCGGAGCCTAGCACGTGCTAATGTCAGAATGTCTGTTTGTCACGTGGTTGCTTCCTTGCTCGGATCACAAAATTTTTGATTATTAGTTTCCTCAAGAACTGTACTGTCAGGAGCTGTACTTTTATTAGTTACACTTTCTCTGTTTGAACCAATGAGCTTTTTATTTAAAGTGAGTGACAATTCTGTGCATAGGTGCAGCGGCGATCCGAGCAGCTTCTAAAGTGGCAGAGCAGCAGCAGCAGCAGCAAGCCAAAGTTGAGAAAACATCACCTTCTGCATCATCAGCATCAGCAGTGGCCACATCAAAGCCTGCTACGAGTCAAGCGAAACCCAGTCAGAGTCAAGTACCGGCTGCAGCTGTCCCACCCAGCAAAGCCAGGGCCACCGCCACGAAGGAAGACAACCAAACTACGTCATCAAGTCCTCCACCGTCGAAGAAAACTAAACGTTTGTTTTGCTAGATACTCAGTTCATGGATTGCAGAGAACAAAATCTGGTACCAATGTGTATTGAGGTTCAGTGTCTGGGAAATAGTTGTTAGGTATGCAGTATTTTGAGTGAAATTTGCACAGTAATTGTTCTGACAGTGATTAAAACAGTTAGCTCTGTGTATCATAGATATCTTAAGAAAATGATCAGACTGTACTTAATAGACATTTACTCAAGAACTCTAGATACCACTCTCTGTGGTGACAACTTTGTACACTATGGGTCGTAAAAATATGTGGCACTTTACTTGGGTCCATATCTTTATAATTATTAGCTGATTTTCAAAATTCTTTCACTGACACACTTTGCGGACAATTAGCAATAATGTGATTATTATATATCCCACCACACTGTAAATGCACCTCTACACTACCTTGTGAAATATAAATGTAAGTAAAAACTAATGATAATAACAAACATTTAGGTAAATGAAAAAAAACACTTTACACCAACATTGCGGTGAATGATCCATATGACACTAGACTCTGTTATACCCACACAGTCTAGTATCATACAAATCATTCACTGCAATGTTGATATGAAGTATTTTTCTTCAATTTTACCAAACTGTTTGTTTCTTATTATTGTTATACATACGTATTTCATTTATATTTCGCAAGGTACTGTAAAAACACATTTATGATGTCGTGGGAAATATAATAATCACATTATTGCAAATTGTCTGCAGAATGTGCTAGTGAAAGAATTTTGAAAATTGGTCAATAATTGGCGAAGATATGGACAAAATTAAAGTGCCGCATTTTTTATTCGCCCACCCTGTAAATGGAGTTTTGTACAGAGACGTTTTCTGATATTCATTGTTTGTGCACTAATGCATCTTGTAAACATTTGTATATTCTGATTGTATTTTTTCCCACAGTGCACTTTAATAAATGAATATTATATAGTATTGTAGTGTGCATACCGTATTGTCTGCAGTAAATATCGTGGTGTAGTGTTTTTGCATGCAGAAGAATCTGCATCATTGTCAAAGCAGCCGTTCCATGTGCTGATGAAGAAGGTCGTGTTTGTTCTGAGTGGCTTTGAGAATCCCGAGCGATCCAACCTGCGAGACAAGGCCATTGAGATGGGTGCCGTGTACAAGCCGGACTGGTCCAGTCAGTGTACGCATCTCATGTGAGTTTCTGCTGGTGCTTTTAGTAACCCATGTATAATTGCCCACTGTTGTGGCTTTACCTTTCACACTGGATGCCTTAGATCTGTCGCCTCGAGGCATCTGTTTACCTCAAATTTTAATTTTTGATGTTTGAAGATTTTCTTCAACTAATGCAAAATTTTAGGCTGGTAGTTCTTCCATTTTGGCAACTAAAAATTGAATTTTAAACACTGGTTATCTTCTCTGTCAGAAATTTGCAGATATCTTTCGGAAAGTGCAACTTTTTGCCACCACAACTTTTTTTAACTCGTGACCTGTAGCCCAAGTGCAAGATTTTCTATTTTGTCTTGGGTGCTTGCAGTTTCAGTTCTTGCATTATATTTTTGATCAGTTTTTCCCTCTGCAGTTTCAGGGCTTTGTGATCAATATCAGCATGAATACATTGCATGTACATTTCCCAGAAATGCACTTTGCAGTTGTATGCTCTCTTTTAACCACATTTTGACCACATTTTCTTATTAATTGTATTTTATATCACTTTTGCTTGTTCATTGTGCAGATGTGCCTTTGAGAACACACCAAAGTACTCACAAGTTCTTGGCAAGGGTCGGATTGTCACGAAGACTTGGATAACAGAGTGCTATGCACAGAGGAAGCTTCTGCCATGGCGACAGTAAGACCTTTCTGTGGTCACCATCGAGAAGTGGCTAGAAATAATTTTTTTATGTTTCTTCTTAAATTGTAGTTATTGATAAATTAATTTGTTAATTTTGCTAAAGTTAATTATTAACAGTGCTTAATCATTACTAGCTTTGGTGATCATACAGTTATACAGAGAACTGTTGTAACGTTTGCATAGATACCGACTTGGTCGTGCGAGGTCTCCGGATGGACGGAAGTCGAGTGATGATGATGATCGCGATACTGATGATGGAGGGGATAAATCCCACAAGAAGAAGACGTCATCAGCTTCTGCAGCAGAGACAAAGAAAGCAACAACAACATCAGTTGACTCTAAGACTTCTTCAGCCAGTGGTGGTGATAAGAGGAACGAAGTCAAGAAGTCGGAAGATGGTGGAAGTAAGAACTCCAACGTTGAACAGAAGAAAGACGTGGTCATTGATTCACAACTGACAGATGATGGTACGGTAAAACTCAGCACTGTTGGTTTGTTTTCATTTTGATTTAGTTTGCATTTTTTTAAAATTGGCTTAGATTTTTTTGACCTGGCAAACTTTTTTGATTCAGACTGTGAAGTGTTCAACGACTAATGCTGCTGCTTTTCTTCTTGTTTAACACTTGCTTTTTCTGATTTAATCTCTAGTAGGCCACAATAGACAGCATTATGAGATTGATGACTGTCTGGAGGATAACAGGGAAGTTTTTTAGAACTGCCAAAATTATTATCATTACATATGCACGATTATAATCGGCAGTTCTTACAATTTTAGATTTAGATTGTTTTTTTGTGT
>Ga0209454_1002375_pt1 | contig 12745 bp, 5 predicted proteins | sample WorMetHERISLAND1_2_FD_187400 | JGI IMG/M metagenome (GOLD analysis project Ga0209454, IMG submission 187400) | Marine gutless worms symbiont microbial communities from Max Planck institute for Marine Microbiology, Germany - Olavius geniculatus... | ecosystem: Host-associated > Annelida >...
CTAAAAGTAGGAAATAGCGAGCATGTAGTAGTAATAATTTTTTTACCTTATATGCAGTAGCACTTTTAGCAATGGAAAATAACTGCATCATTGGTGCAAAGCATTGCCAAATTATGAGTCAAATACTGAGGAAAACCTATAGAATTGTTGCTACCTGATCTCATTTTTTTTCGGCTTGAGCTCTGCCCCAGACCCCACTGTGGCAGTTGAAAGTGGTCCCCTAAACCCTGAGTTAAATTTGACAAGGCCTACTTCTAAAGAGAGAGAGAGGAAAGAGGGGCAGGAGTGAAAGGCGGAGAAGAGAAAAGAAGAAGAACCCCATTATAAAAAAATGGGAAAAGGAAGGGAGAGGAAAAGACAGAAAGGGCGGAGACGGGAAGGAATGGGGAGAAAAAAAAGAAAGAAGAAAAAAGTGGAGGGAGAAAAATCGAGAGAAAATGGGCAGAAAAATTTTCAATTATTTTAGACTATGAATCTATCAATCGATCAATAAGTCGACTGTTTGTCGGAAAATAATTGCAACTTTTCGCTAACCCAATTTTATAGCCCATGACGCCGCCGATATCGAAAGTGGTCAGGCTACATGCAAAATAAATAGAACTCAAAAATGTTTCGAAGCCGTAGGCCTATGCTACTTCCCAAGCCATAGGCCGTGAGCGTAAAAGGTCTCAGAATATGCACCATTGGCTTTGCAAAGCTTGAAAATACGAGCAGCTGCCTATACGCGTAACGCCGTGGCCACATGAACCGATTTTCTCGTCTGAAATGTTGCCGACGTCGCCGAGCCTTCCGAGGTTTAAAAACCTCGTCCGAGCAAATCGAACGGAATGTGCATGCTCATTACCTCCGCCAAGGAGTTAATGTTTTTGCCAGTTTTTGTTTGTCTGTCTGTGTGTGAGCAAGATAACTCAAAAAGTTATGGACGGATCTTTCTGAAATTTTGAGAGTATGTCGGGTATGGCACAAACTACCAGTGATTCAATTTTGGGGGTGACCCGGCAGGAATCCTGGATTCTGGATCACTTTGAAATTTTCGTTACCGTTGCGTTAAAGGGGGGCATACGGGAACCGCTGGCAAAGCGAAGATGGTGACGCCACCTGGCGAATAGCTTTGCCTTGGTGGAGGTACCTGCGCTCTCTGAGTGCTTTCTAGTTCTTTCTGATTTCCTCGGACGAGGTTTTTGCCTATCAGCCGAAAAACGCCCATCAGAACCTCGGACGAGGAAATCGGTGCGTGTGCGATGTAGCCACGGCATAAAATAGGCTAAAGCGCAAACTCTTTGGCAGACGTTTGACGCGCGTGGCTTATTCGCTATGTATTATAATTTATTGTGTATCCCATAGCTATCGTATATTTGATGAATAAAGATGTATATGATAACGACACCAATACAACTGATAGCCTACCAGTAAATCTGACGCGCTGGTCACGGACGGCGGTCTGTGGAATGTCTGAAACGCGGATCTGATCAGGGTCCAGCACTTCGACGTAATAAGGACTGCCGCCGATGTCGATGTCTGCGTATCTCACCGACACTATGTGCTGACCTATACACAATCACGATTTTAGCTTAAAAAATTATTTTACAACGCTGCATTGCATTGCGTTAACATTTAAAGTGAAAAAATGCCTCGCACTTCAGTCGCGTTACAGCCATCTATGAAAAAGAGGCGGCAAACAGGTGGGTCTTAAAATTTCATACGCAGATTTTCCTGGTCTATCTTTAATTATTCTAGCGCAATTCAAAAAAAAATATGTCACAGCCCGAAATCGCAAAAAAATCAATATAACCCTTATCACACACACACATGCACGTTCATAATGGCGGAAAAAGATGTCGACACAGGGTACTATAGCTAGGCCTAAAATTTAGTTCAGTAAGGTTTGTTTCAATCGTTTGTTCTTATCATATTATGCTGAATACACACTTTTTCACATGCGGCCGTCCGCGTTATCATCGAACTTCTCCCATCATAAGCGACAAACTCACAACATATACATAGACACGATCACCAGTTAAAATCTCAAAATTTTGTGAATTTTTTTGTCGTTCAGTGTCCTAGAACTTTGACCTTTTAAAGTGAAAACTGGCACACAGGTCAGTAAAGTCGTCGAGAGCCGCAGCAGGGCTTGAGGAAACATTCTAGCGAGGCCCTTCTGAAAATTTTTTAAAATTTCTTTTAAATGGCCCATTCTGGTGTACTTTATATTTCTGAGCGACTACGGGGCCTCCCAAACGTCGCGGGGCACATGCTTTAAGGCTAAAACCCATAACACACTGTTGACGAACAAGTCGTTAAAAAACACGTCGATCTCGTAGCGAAAGGAAACCGGTGGAGGGGTGAAGCGGATCTGGAAAAGTCCACAACCCCGCCCCTTTTTCCCTCTCGACGGGGCTTCAGGTCACTTCTGCCACGAAAAACTTTCGAGCCATTTGCTCGAGTCAAGATTCTCTACGGACGAACAAGGCGCGTAATGTGCACTACATGGCCTCAGAAAAAGAACTAAGGCAATATCTACATTATTAGTAAAAAAAGTGCAACGCGCATGTTGTTACCGGTCTCCGTCGGCGTGTAGACGACTGTATAAGAACTGTTTTTGCCATCGGAGACTTGCACAGGAACGTGTTTGCCGCTCGGTCCTAGTAATAACAAGTGTCAGCATAATACGAACAAACGGCGTTAGCGCCAAGAACAGTACAGAAATGACCTTGCACAAAATTACAGTTTTGTTATTAAAAGCCTACAATTAGGCCAGATTTACCTCAAAACTACGTACATTTCAAAATCGATGCCAGTCTTCCATTCGAAGACATTCTACCGGTAAATTAATATATTCAGCTTTATTACGTCAAAAGACAGCATTCGAGAAAACAGCAAAAGGTGATGTTTTTGTAGCAGAAGATGCGTTTGTTTGTATCTGTGTTGGCGTGCAAAATATCGCAAAACGTCAGTAACAAGTTTTGATAACATTTCCAAGGAAAAAATTTATGCCTACGTGCTAGAAAACTACCGGTATTGATCAGCTTCGAACGTTATCGGTCCAAAAAATTGATTTCGAGCCTAAACTGTGAAATAGCAAGTCATTTACGAGAACCGTTCGTCAGTAGTAATTAGCGGAAGATAGAGTGTAACAATAAATGAGCGTGGATAACAACCTACCTTGAACGTTGACGTCGAGAGAGGCGTCGCCTCCAACGGCCGAGGTGAAGACGCTGAACGACGTTGAACGATGAGCGATCACTCTGTCCAGTCCCGGACCCAGGGCACTGGCCTGACGACCGTCCAATACGCTGTGGTAAAATGGACTTCCTGCAAAGCACGCCAGGTACATAGTACTTCACTCCACGTCCGCCCTCATACTGCATATCGCTAGCACTATGTCTGCAGTGGTATAAATGGTTCACATCTCATAACTTTTTTCCGGCTAACGTTTTTATTCAGCGTCGCCTACGGACATTAAATTTCATTATGCAGTTTTTTTTTATTTTATTGTTATATTGTTTAAGCCGGCAAGTTTTTTTAATTGTTAAGCGCTGCCGTTCAGAACTGTGTAGAAGGCGCTGTACATTTTTTGTGACTGGCTGATTGATAACTTGGGCTCACACGTGTTTTCGCTTGACCACACGTTATACGTGACCCGAAAAGTCAATTAAATATATCATAGCTTTGCAGTGTGGTTTTTAAAGAAATTGCCAGTAAAAGATCACATTAGTAGTAGGCTTACCAGTTGCAGTAAAAATACATTTTAGTAGACAATTGGGATTTGTGAATAGCGTTTCTTGTCGCAATTCGCAAAATGGCTGTTGTTTTAAGGATCGTAAACTTTTGTTGTTATGAAAATTTTCAAGTTTTTAAATTTCGAAATTTGTTTCATTGTTACTAAGTCTGTGGCATACTAGTTCGGTCTAAACGAATGTGAAGTTATAAAAGTTGCCGTGTTTGAAAAGTGGTATAATTTCAAACACAAAATACAGTTGGACGCTACATTCAAAACTCGCAGTCGGCGCTAACTGCTTTGTTACACGCTAGCAGCCAAAAGCAGCCAAGAAACGAAGTTCTCAGTAACTGCCGTAAAACAAACAAAATACAAAAGCAAACAAAACCCGCAGAAATGAGTCGCTAAAACGTGCATGCGATTAGTGATGCGCTGTCTTCTATAATTCTTACACGAAGACATTCACGCATGCATGCATTACCACAGTCAAACCATCACTCTGTCTGCCAACAGCTAAACGTTTAAACGTTTAAACGTTATCACCACTGTCACTAACAACAGCAGCAGCAACAACAACAACAACAACAAGACAGACACGCAAATAACACCAATGACACCTAATTCGACATCGACAGAAGACAGTAATATGAAATGAAATATGCAAGATGCTTTTCCCTTCACCGAGTTGTAAAGCATCGCTAGCAATACACCGTGTCAGTGCCAACCTCTGAAACAAGCACATGCATCAATGTACACACAGAGCACATATCTTTGTGTCTACCACATTAATTTATATTCAAGATTACCAAAGATTTTGCAAAATGATAGCTGATCACATTTCAGCTAATTAACATTTCTCTGACAAATGCGAATTATTTGCCAGATATATTTGTTTGAGTTTTGTTATATGCTTAATAGCAAACCGAAACAGTTTGTCTCTATGTTAATTTTGCAGCGAATGCCACTTACTACACTACTGACAGAATAATGTAAACATTAATGTTGATAACGCTTGACGACGAATTACGTACAAGTAGGCTATACAGTGGTATATTTTACTCCAATATTATGCTCACTTCATGCACAAAATTATAAAATCAAGAATGTAATAGTCTGCAAAAAATTAGACCTACTTTTGACAAACTGGTTTTTAACCTAGTGCAACCAGGCCAATACTTTGCACGGGCATATTGCATAAAGATTTTCCATTAAACTTACGTCCAGCAAATGAGTAACAGATGAAACATAGGAGAAGATCTGAGGCAGAAGTTTTTCAGTGTGCTAAAGTCAGGAGAAAAGAATTCAGCATCGTATTTAGCTAAAGCATAAATTTTAGCATAAATGTAAGCCATTAATATCGAAGATACATAATAGTATGCAAAATTTACATTGCATGTCAACAACAATGTTACAAATAAGAATAATTTTTACTCAACGTCGAATAATTGGCGAACTATGTGCAAAAGTTTGATAGTTGTATTTATGCACGGTTAGGCCTACAGGTTAATGGCTGAAGGTTGCGGGAAACCCGTCGGAGAACTACGAAGCGTCACCTGCCATATGGGATTGCGCAGGTGAACGCGCACTGTATGTTGCAACTAACAAGTGATCGCAGAGGGAGTAGAAGACATTTGAAGCAAGAAAATGTACCACATGCTTTAGGGCTAAAACCTATAACACACCGTTGACGGACAAGTCGTTAAAGGACACGTCGATTTCGTAGCGAAAGGAATCCAGTGGAGGGGTGAAGCGGATCTGGAAAAGTCCGGTGGTTCTGTCGTCCGCCTCGAGAAAATGTGGAATGCGAGCGCCGGTCTTGGTTGAACGCACCGCCACTTCTAGGTTGCCTGCACCAGCTTCCGATGCATCGACTGCAAAAACATCAGTCGATCAATCAGAAACAGTATAGAAATAGTGACTGGCGTCGAGGTCATTAATGAAAATTTTGGACCCAAAGTTCATAAAATGTTGCCCGAGATCGAAGATCGAGTACAACATTTTATGAAAAAATTTGTAATGATGATCAACATGCAAGTCACTGTTTGTTTTGTTATACCTCCAAACTAAACAATTCTGTAAGTCAACATGTAAACAATTACAAAATAGCTGCGAAGACTTTAATGTTGCCCGGTCAACAGTGCGATGGCAACAGTGCGGAGGCAACAGTGCGTATTTGAAAACGTCACGTGATGCGATTTAGACCAATTGCGTACAGGTATTTGGCGTTGAGATATAACAACAGAGTATGTTTGCCTCTGAATAATAATATGTGACAATCGCAAATCAGAAAAACTGGAAACTAATAAGCAGCGGTAACTAAACTATACTATCAAACTTGACTTCTATCAGTCGGAAAAGCAAGTATCCAGTTAATAACTGGAGGCAGAACATTATAACCGACGATTTTATGCGCAAGTACAGCATAATCAACAGTGTTAAATGCCTTTGTACAAAATCAATCATTATGCACCGCACAAAATTATTATTCTCTTCAAGCATTTTAACTATAAAGCGATCGACCCAGTTGAGCGTACCGTAGAAAATGACGTCATCAGTGACGTCATCATCGGTGACATCATCGTGGGTCGGACGCTGGTCGCGTAGAATGATGACCTTACTCAGGTCGAAGACCCTGCATGTGAAGGGACTGGCCGGCAGGGTGCAGCTGTGACCGTAGTCTACGTCGACACTGTGTACGCCCAGCTGACGCGGTGTCCAACGCACCGTCCAGCCACTGGAGTAGTTGCCGCCTACCTCACACGGCACTACTTCGCCAACCGGATCTACAAACGACAGCCCAGTAAGCAGCCTATAGGACGTTTAGAAACGTCGTGGGCAGGAAATAGCAACTTTCCGACAAAGGAAATCACGAGTGCTCAAAATTTTAATTCTGGTCCTAAATGTCTTCCAAAATAGGCGTTTTCGGCCCCAAATTTGGCATTTTTGGACAAACATTTTCGGACAAAAAATTGCTTACAATTTCTCGACAGCCCAAAAGTTAGGGGAATTGCTTCCCTGCCGCCTTCCGATCACGACGCCATTGGCTGCGTTTCATCACGGCCCTGAGTGTGAGTGTGACGAAGCACCACATAATAAACTCTTAGAGGGCGTTAAAATGGTGCTCGTCATCAGTGTATCAAAGCTAGGCAAACACAGATTACGAGGATTTATGCGAAACTATCTCGGCGGCTAAAAGCGAAAAATAGTTTATGCACCACAGCGAATTATTCAAAATATTCCCACAAGATGACAGCTAAACCGCATACAAGCTAATGTCGTGAATCGTGATTCATTTCACGGTTTGTTGCTTTGTGAACGCTCTGATATTGGTGTCATCGTTGAGGATATGGTAGCGCACTATCAGTTAACCTCAGAGATGTCGACGACTTCAAACAGTTCTTTAAAATAATTTTGTTCACCTTTTTCTAGTGCGACTAGCGCATCAGAGGTTAATTTTAACGTTATGCGCTATGCGAATTCACGTTTTACGTACTTAATTACATACCACAGTTAAGTCTTATGGGGATACAGGCAAATAGAATACCGACCAGTGATAAGAACGAGCGGTCTGGCTGCAAACAGGGCATTACTGGCGTCAATGGTGAACTCTGCGGGTTCGTCGATTGGAGCTGAGTCGATACCGCGGCCTCGCACTGAGACACGAGGGTCTTCTTGTACCGTCACTGTGTACGGGCTGTCTGCATGTCACAACGACAGTCACGTATTTCTGCTTTATGCCAGTGATGTCGTCGATGTAAATTTCTACTCCGTCAATATGCGGATATCAGTTCAAACTGTATAAGCATCGTTTGTAGTTCACTTGCGAGTAATGTCTATTTCAGGAGTCTCAACAGCTTTAAGCAAGCAATCTATTCGGTTGATTTTTACGGTATTTTGAAGTGTTTTTAATTGTTGGCTTTTTTGCTAATGTTTTTATTATTTACGGGCGGCTGTCAGTGTTGTTTCAACCTTGCCGTTCCCTGTAACCTGCAAAATGTCATATGCTTCTCTGTCTGTGAACAATGCAAATTATAATGATGATGATGATGAGTCCACTTAAGGGACATTCACACCACATATGCTCACGTTGATTCGTACGGGTTCCTTCACACACAATGCGTATTAGGCTCTACTACCCACTACTCTCAGTCAGTTTTTTCTGCCACCTAGCGTCCATCATCCTATGCGCCCTGATTCTTTCTGAGACTTTGGAGCTTTATAAATTATTTACTTACTTACTTACTTACTTACTTACGCGCGTTATGCAGTCGTCCGCATACCCGCATTGCAAATAATAACAGATGCGGATAAGTGCACCGTCGTCCGTATACGAACAGACATTATAAACGTACCTTTTGCAAATGTCTCTCATCGCTAGCGTTACCGAGATGTTACAATTTATGATCATATAAATGATGCATTCATTATTAAACTTATTTGAGTTTTAATTGTACAAAAGCAGAACTTGCCGGTAAGTTGCTCGCCGCCAAAGTAGATATATACGAGATGTCTGCTGGCGACGGTTGGTGTGAACTGAACGCTGAAAATACGAAATCCTTTGTCGACAGTCTTCACCGGAACGGAACGACCGCCAACTTTAACAATGGCCTCTAACTCGCCGACTCCGGCGCTGCCCGTATCCACTATAACAAAATGTTATTATTAAGATTACTGTTCGTGTAAAACACCGTTTTGTTCTGCTTTTTTTGTTTTGATTAGACGGCCCAGTTTCATAGTCTGCCGCAGATTAGTCCCAGCTTCCTAAGAAGTTGAAAAAGTTGCACTGGCCAACAATTGGCACGTCGATTTTAATATCGGAAAGTTCATCTCCAAAAACACCAAAAAAGTATTGAAGCAAACACATTAGCAAAACCATGCTGATTTTCTTAACAGTGTGCTCAAAGCGTTACAAGGACACAAATAAAATACATCAGTGGTGAGTAAAAATCATTTGTTTATTAACGGCCGAAAAAAAGGACTCGGTAGTATAAAGAAGAGTAATATGACGGCAACGAGCTGACCTTGTAAACGTGAAAACATAAGGCCCATAGAGCGGCGCTGATCTCATTTTTTAGCTCTCAGCCGGACACCCGTTTACACTGTCAGACCACAAATATGGGGCTAGTGCATCGTGCCAGATTACGTCGCAGCTATCGCTGGTATTCATTGCGTCTACCCACGAATGGGTGACCAGGCTGGTCGGCCTGGGTGTGTGGTTATGTACCGAGATGGTTTACCAACCTGCCGACGGTCACCCATCCCAGTACTAACCGGACCCAACGTTGATTAACTTCATGGATGCGTGAGTGAGTGAGGGAGTAGGGTTTACCGTCCCGCCCGACACAGTATATAGGTCATTTCGGGAACGGCTTTTCCAAGGTAATGCACATACACATAATAACAGAACAAGAAGTTTAACTTCTAAAATAATGTAAAAGAACGTTTATCCTTTAAAGAAAAAAACCTAATATGGAACACAGAACACACAAAAAAACAACTCAACCACCAAAATGATGTTACCAACTAAGCCAGACGACCACCTTGTAGCTGGTACAAGTGTCCAGTGACTGCGGCACGGCGGGGCATACTGACGTAGACGTGGTTAACATCGAACACTTCACAGACGAACGGACTTCCAGTCACCTCGACATCACCAGCCGTCACTTGAATACAGTGAGCGCCTGAACAGCAAGCGTAATGGCCATTTCACAACCGACGCAACTCAACTCAACTCAACTCAATTGTCGTGACTGTGGGCGACAATGGAATGACGTCATTAACATTGTGACGTCACGCTGCTGTGCACAGACCACGCGTTGTTTGCTGAGCAGTTGAGTTGAGTTGAGTTGAGTTTAGCTGCATCGGCAATTCGAGTTCGAGTGTGAATTAGCCATAACGAATCCTTGCGCTTGCTGTCTGTCATTAAATTTTTATTGGATTCTCACAAATATCGGTGCAGTTCTTTTGTTCGCTTTCAAAGTCTTACTAGACGAAAACTCTTTGCATTTACATCTTTGTAGTGTGTTATACTGCAGTACTGCTGTACGTTTCTTTAGTCCCATGAACACTATTTAGTGTGTCACTTTGTTTTTTTTTATAAATGTAGTGGTTCACGAAATATCATGAAATTAACATGAAAAAAATTTCCTCCTGTCGTTACTCTCGAAAATTTTAGGCCTAGTGGTCACGTTCTGAAACAATGTCCAACAATCTATCAGTTCTAGCGCAGATATATGCCAGATGTCATTCCGACGAAAAAACAAGGAGATTAAAACTATCGATAAAGCCACATCCATTACCCCTATGCGCAAGATCTGCGCGAAAATACTGTGCCAGCCAGTCATACAGCGGCATGCCTTCCCTGCAGACTCCTCTCCCGCTGGGGAAAAGTTTGAAAAAGAGCAGGGTTAAAGTTAAAGGCACTAGTGATAAAAACAAAATTTGCGATCCTAGATAAAACAGCTTACCGATCTCTTGCGGTACAAACTCGACAAGCCATTTGTCTGTGTGATCCGATTCAACCAGTCGAGCCTTCATCACTTTGTTCGACGGAGCTGTGCAGAACACATCAGTTCACACACTGAAAAACGTTCAGTACTGCAAAGTGCAGTATAGTTAAGTTACACAATGCGGTAGGAGTCCTAGACGTAATAGAAATAAAAATGCAGTAAATGGTTCTTACTTAAGGATTTTTACAGATCATTTTTCCATGGCGATTTTAGATCGAAGTGTTTAAGAGATGACTGCTGAAGAAATGACTGAAGCAAACTCTTATTCGAGACATGGCTGTTTAGAGCTGTTGCTGATTGATGATTTCATTTCACTCTCAAACGTTATTTTGAAAGGAACAAAATAAAAAGTGACACAAACTGCAGTGTCACAAGGCAAGGGTAGTGGTATGGCAGGTAAGCTGCAAAAGTGATAATCATGCCCATACACCATGCACGACGTAAACAGTAGATGTGCTCCAATGAGTTTCAAGGTCAAATATCCAGTAAGTTAACACGGTTTTGTAAAGTGTCATAAAATTGAAGACAAAAACACGGATGAGATACGTCTATAGGATCATTTTGGGTGCTTTATCGCCAGCGTCGTGAGCGTTCTTTGGCAAGTGGAGTACTTTCTTGAACTTTCTTGAACTGTCTACACAACTGACAACACACGACACGACCGCTTTCCATAACTCTATTGACAGACCCAGGCTCAAATAACAGAACGATGTGACAGACATGTATAACCAGCACCAAAGTCAACCAATCTTTCCATCGCTCCGGCGTAGGTAAATCGAGTACCGACCGGTCTGGCTGGGGTTAAGGCGGGGCGCGTTCACTTCTGTCGGGTAATACTGTGTGATCCCATATGGTAGGTGACGCTCCGTAGCTGTGCGATGGGTTTTCCATAAACAGCTATACACAACTAGGTTAAGGCGCAGCAGCGTGATGGCTGACTTACAGACGACATGGCAGGCTGGAGCGACGGTCTGTAGCTGACCCCTGCCGCGTTCAATGCCGACCAACGCCGGTCTACCCAGCGCGATACGCAGCAGCGAGCTGTCCACCAGTGGAATTATCCCGCCGACGCCCCCGCTGACGCCGGGTATTTCCAGCTGAAACGGACTTCCTGGAGCATTGTCCCCGGCAAACAAATAACTTGACACACTCGCATAACACAGCTTCATCACACGCCGCTTACAAATCAGACTGGACAACGAATGTCATCATTTGACCTAACCGACACTCCGGCGCACCGAACAAAACGATCAATTGCAACCCAGCTTATTTTTCAAAAATGTGTCTTTCAAAACGATGTCTGTATTCTGTTTCACTGTTTCAACAACTAGACCCTAACTTCTGGCACGGTTTCTTAATCTCAACCGACTTGTTATAGCCTACTGGTAGTAACATCAGTAAGAATTTATGCACCCCAGTCGCAAGTCTGTGACATGCAGTCTAACTGCTCACTGCAGACATGCCCGCGAACACTGCAGGCTGCTCAATATCGAAATCGTCTACAAGAGAAAGCCGAGACGGTTAACGAAAAACTGGATGGACATCATCAAACAAGATTTGAAAGACAGGAACACTAGCTGGGAAGAACTGGCAACAGACAAACAGAGCAGGATAGCGTCAACGGGCAGCTCAATGCATCCGTCAGGATGCGGATTGAACTAAGGTCAAAATGCTTAAATCTTTAAACCCTTTGTACAAACTGCACTAACAACAGTAAGTCGTCGCAGTAAAGCCACAAGCAACTGTCACACAACGGTTGTGCACGTTTTAAGCTCGTCTATCGCATTGTTGACGTCCATCGAACAAACAAACAGACAGACAGAGCAAACACTTTGACACACAACGCGTTTCACTTCACATTCATTCAACAACTCGTAGAAGACAGCATGTCAACGTAATCGCTGCATACAGGGTGGTCTAAAAATTAGACGCCACCGAGTTTTTGCCATAACTTCATAAACAATGACCTACTATGTATTTGCAGCACTCTTTTACTGGCATGCATCAAACGCGTCGCTTACACCCCTCGCAAAAAAATTTAAGATCAGCTTTTAAATAGCACTATTCACAAAATAATATGAAAACTGCAGATGCGAGATGCAACTGTAATGGGATTTTTAATAACTACTTTATTGCAAGTTCAACGCTCTAAGTGTGTTTGTAAAATGATCTGACATCGGTCGATAGAGTGATTGAAAGTGGCCTTGGTTGTTATCTTAATATGACATGCTTTAGTATTTTGTTGTATGCAGACGATATTGTATTGCTTGCACCTTCTGTTCACTCGCTGCAGCTTTTGCTTCATACGTGTGAGGATGAGCTTTCATCCTTGGACATGCGATTAAATAACAAGAAATCTGTTTGCATTCGAATTGGTCCGCATTATAAAGCCGATTGTTGCAGTCTTGTAACCAGTGACAATTGCGAATTGCTTTGGTGTAACAGTATTAGATACTTAGGTGTATACATGACATCTTCAGCTGTATTCACTTGCTCCTTTAGCAACTCTAAAAAATCT
>Ga0209454_1002376_pt1 | contig 12744 bp, 2 predicted proteins | sample WorMetHERISLAND1_2_FD_187400 | JGI IMG/M metagenome (GOLD analysis project Ga0209454, IMG submission 187400) | Marine gutless worms symbiont microbial communities from Max Planck institute for Marine Microbiology, Germany - Olavius geniculatus... | ecosystem: Host-associated > Annelida >...
TGCCCCGGGTGCCCTCGTTGCCATGACAACGGCCGTTCCCTCCGTCTGTCCGTACTCAGCTGCAAGGACGGCCCCATAGCGGGCGGCCCCTCAACGGCCGCACCCTCTTGTTTTTTTCGCTTTGTATGTCAGCAAGATTATTCAGAAAGTTATGAACGAATTTTGATGAAATCCTGCAAGACGTTTAAGGCAAAAAAGAACTACTTCGTGGGCAGGCAAAATTGTTGATTTCTTCCCTATGCTTATTTTACACCATTTTATCCTCAAATGCATTTACAGTGTGTTATCAATACTTCACTAGTATTTGTTAGATGACAGCATAATAATGACGTGATCTTTGTGATGAGCAGATTCGTGATTCGCAACTGCGTCGCAGTTTGAAAAGAAATAGAATTGACATCAGTTCGCCGGACATATATGCCTATCTGTTTTGCTAAGCAAGTTCTATATATACAGTTATCACTTATAAATTATAAATTGTATCTTTTACCAAGCTTCGGAAAACCAGCACTGTGGATATTGTCATCATTTTTTCAAAACTTTCATCTGTACAGCGTTCAGTAAAATTGCTTAGTAAAACTTCTGACACGAAGTACCGAAGGCCTACGGTCAAACAACCACGATCATTTTACGTAAACTTTTTGTCCTAGCTTCAGGCCACATGCAGTTTGCATTATGCACCACACGATTTTTCTTTGTGTGTTTTTTTGCTTGAAACGACGTTTTAGCATAATACGGTGAATAAAGATGATTAATTATTAGGGCGTATTATGCGTAGGTAGCCGATAGCAGGCAGTGGGCGACGAATTACAAGTTAATTGCCCGTCGATGCCGAGTGGTCAGCGCTGGATAACTGAACATGATCGGTTGCTGCTGCTGGCGCCTCGCACTGACTCAGGCTTAGATGACCAAACGCACCGAACGACCTCGCCGGACGCACTGACCACTGCGTCATGATTCACGCACCAACTGACCACTCGCTCTGTGACATCATCTTATTCCATTCAACGTAACTGACCACTTGGTTCTATGACGCCGTTTCGGTGCATTGGATGCACTCGATGACCCCCGCGCCGTTGCTATAGAGTCGTGAATGATGAAACCGCTACTGCGATGCTCCTTAATTAGGCCTACCGTTCTCGCGATACCGGCCGATGATGTTTTCCGATTCCGCTAACGAATCGATTAATTAAAAATGTACGCATACGACGCCGTAGTGTACCGAGATTAGCCAAAGAACTTCGTCTTAAATGTTAGCCAAGTGCTCTCCGCTGTTATCGTAGGCTATACTGAAATAAGAAACTTTTATGACGAGTGATCGAATGGGCGTAAAATATTGTCAATATGCCATCTGCTGCAACTGCGATTTTTCTGAAACGATAGTTCGCATCGGATCATGTCAACATCTGAATTTTCGCTGAAAAGCTGTCATGCGATCGAGCTACGCGTTATTGTGCTTTGAGCGAACGTAATTGTTACGATTACAATTCTGCAGGAAACATATATAGTCGTTAATCTCAATAGCGTCGATAGGTGATAAATATTGATGCAGTTACAGCCTAACATGCCAATCTAAAAGAAGAAATTATCTGTTTATCCAAGAAATCATTGCCATTGTTGCCCAAAAACTTTTAAACAAAATTGAATCAAATGAGCAAAAAAGACTCTAATTTAGCGTTTTGCCTTCGTAGACATCAGTTCTGGTTTCACAGCTGTGTTAATTATTTACAACCAGGTTTGTTCATGTGCTGTTTGAAGATAGCACCTCCGTCCAATCCCAAATTTTTAAGGCCTAACTCTTATATGTGCGTTTATCATTTTGTTTCTGTAGGCCTACTATAAACTATTTATGCATGATTTACGTTTGTTTTATGGAAAATTAATTGTTGGTTTGTACTGGGCTTATTCTGTTTACTTCGGTGATATATGAAAAATATTGAATTATTCTTTCACCAGAAGGGCTCGAGGATTAAGAATTCGTAGTGTTGCATGATATTGGATACGACTCGCGCGGCACCAGCGTAACACCAGCGTAACATTTTAGTTCGCAAGATTGCAGCACCGTGCAGAGAGATTGTCGTCCCATTCGTTTGCTCGTTTATGATTGATGAGTGCATTAAGCTTATGCAAAGTTTTCTCAAATTATTATTTCGAAGAAATAATACGGCATTATGTACGCAGAACAGTTCATGTAGTGTAAGCCTGTATGAGTAAGAAAGGGTAAGACTTATAGTCACAGTGTTTCAGCCAGGACAAGATTGGGTTTTACTACAAATTCTGACTCTTGACGCTGATAGGCCCTATATTTTAGGCTACAAAACAGTCTGCAATTTCAAAGTTCCGGCACTTTCAAAGGCCTTTCAGTCACTTGACTTTTCAACGCATCCAGTTTGTGTGCGTGCTATTGTCACTGCATGTTGTCCGTCTGTCCCTCGTCTGTGACGGCGATGATGGTCTGAAGTAATTAATAAATTTACGGACAAAGTAGGGCGTATTAGCCCAACCTCTGTAATAACTAAAGTCAAAACACCTCAAATCTGAGGGTGAATAAGAATGGAGTAGGGTGCGCAAAAGGAGCAGAAAAATTACTATATTTTTTATAAGAAACGATATAAAACAGGACATTTATCACTGACGAAAAGTTGCACGCCGCGTGCAGCCTTTGATTGGTAACGCAATGAATGACTTTGAATGACACTGAACTGCCATTATGCACTGTTTTCAAATGGGAGCAAGCCGCGAACATTAGAAGGAAGGAAGATAAACTCCATATTGTCAGTTTAGGGACGGTTTCTGGCAATATAGCGTAATAAGCCTACCGGTATTAATGCAGATATTAGCGACGGTTCTCTGGAAATGGGCGTCAGACAATAGTGGGGTGGCCAAAAATGGTGAGTTTTAGTGCTTTTAAAATTCGTTTCGTCAACTTTCTAGCAACTCCAAAATGGTAACTGATTCAGGTGTTACATACAGGGCCTAAGCTTATATCTTGTTAAATAAGACACGTTTTGTGATAGGGGGCCTACACGAAATGTCAAATAATGCTTTTCATTACAATAATTTGAGAAATTTTTTTGTAAAACTAACTGTTTAGTTTTTTATGCAACTATGTTTGCAACTATTTTGCAATTAATGTTTTTAGCGCGACGCGCGTTACATTTATGCTGTAGGTGTCTTTGGCACGGTTGTCGTCCGTCCGTCAGACTGTTCGTCTGTTTATCTGTAACGGATGTATTGTGGCTAAACAGAAGTCGCAGAGGTCGGATGTGATATCGTCGGATAGAGCGCTGGCGACTTCATATAGGCTTTCAATAGTAACCATGTCTCTTTCAATAGTAACGATGTCTCCATCTGCAGCGGTTTGGCCGCAGTTTTCAATGGAAAGTTTAAAGCTATAAGTAGCCGTATCTCGGAAACGTGAGAGATAGGACCAAAGTTACTATTAATCACTAATAGGAAATGACATAAGCCTTTTGAAATGAGATGGAAATCATCGACCTTGGATAATCTTAAAGGTCAGTAGGCTTACTGCAACATGAATACTGTATAGGCTGTAGCGCGTCTTCTCTAGCGAAAACTGGGGCTTTCTTGTTCTTGCTTCGTATACGATTGTTGCCTTTGGGCCAGCAATTAAAATAAATAGCCTAATATAGACGACGACTGAACCACAGCGAATAGGCTATTATCAAACACATTTTTACATTTGATCATGTTTGATATTAGCTAGGATGTGCCAAAGCTGAAATTTTGAAAGCCACATCGATTTCAAGCTCCGACGCATATTTCATGAATAAATAATTGCACTCACATTACTTTTACATTACTTTCGCGCATTTCATGAGCTTAGCTCAGATTTTTTTTGTTTAACCCAGCCGCCGTTGACCAGATATCCCTTTTGCAGCATTGATATTTAGCTGATGAAAACGCGCCGTGGTTGGCGACACGCTGCAGACAGGTGGTTGACAATACCGGCTCCATAGGGGGGATATATCAGTATTGAGATTATGCTAGATGATTCGAAAATTTGTTATTGACAAACTTTAATTACTTTATCAAATACAGACCGATTTTCAAAATCCTTTTACTGACGACGTCACACTAATTACCAGATGGATCGACAGACGGACATTCAAAGGGACGAAACCCATAATGCGTTTATTAGGATTTAGGACGATTGCATAGTTAGAAAAAAAGAAAAGAGCAGAACGTTATAGATGTATGTATCTATGTAAAGAGCTGTGGTAATTATACATTAATATTGTAACAGTCATGTTTCGCGAAGTAATCGACTGAACTGTATTGTAAGCTTAATCGTCACAATTGCGAAGGCCTTGTTCATAAATGATAAAAGAACACAAAATTTGCGCGGTATAGGTTTAGCGAGAATGTTTTAAGCCTATGCGCAGCAGCTCCCTACGCTATGCGCCAGCCGTTTGTCGACATACATGTAGGTCTGGGGCATATTATGTTGGCAGTCGGCTCTTGGCCTGTCCTGCAGGTAAGAATGTAGGCCTACTAATGTCGATTCCTTGCAGAAATTTGCATGCCTCTTTTATTAGTCGTGACTTTGCAGACAGTGTTTCGTAATTTTCACTATACGCGGTCCGAGTTTTGCACGCAACGCAGCCTGTTTGCTCAACATAACTTTTTGTCTTCGATAAGAAAGTTGTTTTCGTAGCGGCCTGTTTCTCTCCGTACGTTTTCTATGCAGATATGCAATATCTCCAATTAGTTTCGTGTAGTACAATGTCACATTATTAGCTACGCCGTAAAAAGAAAGTTATTTTTAGTTGGGTCTGTTTGTTTGACTTTCTGCGAGATTATTGATAAACTCATTGTGATTTTGATTTGAATAAAATTGCTTCTTTTCAGATGGGTGAAGTGAGGCCAAAAAAGCAATTTCTAGATTTTTGTAGCGATTCGGTTTAATACGTTTCGAATATAGAGTCGAAAACTAAATGTTTATAGGCGTAGGTTTGTGTTCTCCGCAAATTTTTTGATTGCCTTTTTGTTTCCGAATTATGTGATCTTCAGGAGGATGTCATTATACAGCTCAGTATGAATCTCGTTCGTCAGTCTTAGTGCTCGAATTTTGCCTGCAATCTCTGTGAGTGGGCCTACTGCCAAGATACCCAGTCCTCCTGGCCAATGGTGAAAGTCGCGACAATCACGAGATGAATCGATATCTTCTAGTCTGCTACGTCAAATTTCTGTGGTATTTATGTACAGGTTAGTTGCCAGTCATCGTACGCTACTAACGTATGCCTGAATACTGAATATTATTGGCAGCCATTGAAACATTTTTCAAATTTTTCTTTTCGTTTCGCATGCTACCACAAGCTTAATTAGCTTGATAAGTAGGCACAAACGATTAAGTCAGTAAGAAATATCGAAATACAGGCAAACATCACGCTGGGCTATTTGTAATTTTAACCGAACTATGCGATTGCACATTTGCACTGCCGCTGTGCAACGTTGCGGGTTTTCAGTACTGACTGCTAGTGATTTTACTACATTCGCAGTAAGACGACATGTTATAAATACGCCGACATTTTGACCTGATCTGTCGATCTTGGGTGTGCGGCAAGTTTTTTTTCGATTCCCGCTGTTACAGCTAATTAATCGACTATTTCCGACCAATGTTTGTCGCCAACATGGCATGCCCTGGCTGTTGGGCCGGTAAATATCCACCAACAGCTTCAATGGAGACTATAGTCATTGCTAGCATGTACCAGTAAACATTGTTTTAAGATCTCTAGAGAGAACTAGCTACGGCCTGTCGTTTTATTGACGCAGTTTGACTCTTTTGTAGGTCACCCATACATGAGTCCCCAGAAAGCTTTTGATGGTTCCTCTGCTGAACCAAGAGCCCAGTCGCTGATTGGCAGTGCTAATGACCGAAATTCCAGTCGAGCAATTAATCGTTTACTTAAATCAGACCACGTAGGCTACATAACAGTAAGAACACAGTAAATCTAGGCCAATAAAACACTGTTAAAAGAAAACAATAAAACAAACGAATTTATACTAAACACAGAAAAAAACTGCTTTTTAAGCGACTTACTTACTTACTTGCTTACTTAATGTGTGCTAGTGGGAGAATCGGCAACGTTTCACGATGAAATTAAAAATGTTCAGCGCGTGATCACTGGATCAGCCGTTCAACTCAAGTGTTCCCTCCAGTCGCAAGGTTTGTAATACAGCCTATATTATTGGCAATCAAATCGTCTTTTCTGGTTGCTTTGGCGATGCCGGTAACTTGTTCAGAAGGAACGCTTATATTAGCAGTCCTGCTCTTATAGTGTACGAACTTTACTTTGTGGGAATTATGCGAAAGTTAGCATAACTCCGAAAAATAGGCCTGCGAAACAAAAATCGAAAGTATGCGCCAGATAAAACATGTTCTGCTTGTATACGATACGTTTTTCTTTAAATGTTCAATGGACCTAGATGATAACGATCTTTAAGGTCATCCAAAATCAATGATTTTTATCTTATCTGACAGGGCGTATGGCACTTCTCTGTTAGTGATTAATAGTAACCTTGGCTGTTTACTGTGGTGAAAACTGCCTAACCTTAACCATGGCATAGTAGTTTCTGTTTTTTTTCTTTCAGCGTATTTACCAATACCGATTGCATTACTTGCATGCATGGCTAGGTGTGCATGGCACTACAGGTAACGACGACGGCGTGTTCTGGATGCACGACGGAGTCATCTTCGCCGTCGGACGCACGAGCTACAAGCGCCGCATCAGGGTACAGACCGATGACGTCACCACCTATGACGTCATCATCAACTCGGCTACGGAGGCTGACCAAGGCCTATATCAGTGTCAAGCACTTCCGTCCGGCTTTCAAGTCATTACCTATCTCTGGGTTGACGGTAAGCCTATACGATGCTGTAGTCTACATTGCTAGTGAAACTCGGCAGAATTGCCGGTTATTGCGATAGATGTTGCCGTAGAGTGGTCTGTCCGTCCGTCCCTTAGTCTGTCTGTAAGCTTTGCATACTCGTGCATCATGCTAAAGCCACTGGACGGTATGAGATGTCACTTGACAATGACACTAAGTCTTGCGTGATCCCAAGTGGACACACTATTACATGGCGGCCTCCGCTATCACACGGAAAATGGAGACTTACGGGTCGGAACTCCAGTCAGTATTAAGTTGATGACACATTGGCCATAGGCGCCTGTTTCTGGTGCCAGAAACCATGACACACTTAGCCGGCAAATGATACCGGCAGAAAAAAAAACAGATGGATTTCGATTTTACAGAAATTTGTCTTTTTCGTACTGTTCTACGAGTTGAAAAATAATTTCGTCACTCCACTTCATCTTTTATTTTTGTTTACAAACGAGCAGTGCTATCGTCTACTCAGACTGACCAAGCACCGTTCAGCTTTTCAGCCGGTTTTTGGCACGAAATTGAGCATGCTCTAACCGGCGCCGGTTTCTGGCACCAGAAAAGTATGACAGACTGACCAGTTTCTGGTACTAGTTGACTGGTCCCAGAAACAGGCGCCTAAAACTGGTCAGTGTGTCAACACTATTAGTACTGCAAATTGCGGCTTAACCGTTACAGACGGAACAAGAAAGACAGAAATAATTTGCAAGCACTGGGCCATAATTTATGCTGTATTTTTTTAAAAGTAGCGTTTAAACTCCAAACTTTGCATTCAGTGCACTCATAACTCTCTATAGCTAGGCTATGCCTTTGTTTCGCGTCGTACTCGCTGGCTATAGCAAATCTTTTGTATTTCGTCGAGAGCATTTTGTTTATTGTTTTCGTTGTTTACACACTCTGGTGGTTTGCAAGCTGACGAACGGTAATCGGTGACTGACTGATATTGATTCATGCGGAGTGATGCGTAGCTGCTATACAGGTTGTAGCACCGCGATGCGTTATCAATCGGAACGTTTATCATCGCTATCACGTAAGCACAATCGCAGATGCACGCTGCCTGATAGCAGCGCCGATTCTTTGTGATACCGACGTACAGCTATACAAGACATGATGGCACTATAGACGATGGCTTGGGAAGGAAGATTTTTGGTACTTAGCGCTTTGCTTTCTTAACGCGAATTTGGAAACAAAGGCGTTCCGTTGCCAGTAATGTGCTACTGTAATTAAGTACTTTTGGAGAAACAACTGTCAGTGTGTCTCTGTTAGATGCAAGCACAGGCGGTTAACTTTAGTGATAAAACGTGAAAAAACCCGTTTTTAGTTCGTAGTCAAATCGTAAAGAGTTATAATTACTTATTTCTTTTTATTGTTATTTGTCGCCAGTTATAGCAGCCGCAGGTCAAACAAAGATACCAGAGCGTGCGCGTTGAGCTACACGGCAACCGGTGGTTTACGTGTGCATGCTGTCTGTATGCTGGGTGTCTGTAGTACCGCCGCGTATCTCACTGTTCTACCCGGGAGCACCGAGCGTCGACATCCACCTCGGAGACACCCTCCAGCTGGACTGCCGCGCCACCGGTCGACCACCGCCCAACGTTACCTGGACTCACATGGTACACGAATGGCTAAAATGGTTAAATGGCATAGCTTTTCATAAAAAAGCCATCTCAGAGCTACGGATCGTCACCTGCCATATGGAATCACACAGTGTCACCTGCCATCCGACACTGCGACACAGGTGAACGCGCCTCGCCATATGCCCCACTTAGACACTCCGGTACTCGATTTACGTACCCCGGAGGAATGCAAGGCTGAGTTGACCTTGGTGTTGGTTATATACTGAGATGCAGCAGACAGTCATCCGTACAGGTAGTAACCATTTGCTAGCGACCCGACCGGGAGTCGAACCCACGACCTTGTGATCGCAAGTTTAACGTCCATAATCGTTACAAGTGCCAATGTAAGAAAAGGCGTTGCATTAAAAGAAATAGTCTATATAATTAAAAAAGATGCATTTCTAGACATTGTCATTTTTTTTGGGGGGGGAACGGTACAGTATTTGTAGTTTTACAAGGGCGTAGAGTAGACTGACAATAAACAGAGAGCTGCTAACCTGCTATTAAACGAACTAAGTGACGCACGTGGCGCTTGTATGTGCATTAGAGTGGCTGTGAAGTAATTCTGTCAACTTTTTAAATACTATAAACAAAGGCCATCATTTTATGAAGCATACTGTCAGGATGTGTTGAACTGCCAGTAAGATACGTAGCTATTTGGTTTGTTTTGTCAACAATATCTGCCGGCGAGGATCTAATAATGATATTTATATTACAAACGCGTGTTTTTCGTCATAATTTAGCATTCAGCAGCCGTAGCAACATACGGTTATTAGTAAATATAATAGAATATGGGGTCAGCGCTTGTAATAATGGATTAAATGGTTTTAAAAGGGTATGGTTTTTTACGGAGAACCCTTTTATGGATTGGAGAGTCACCTGCCATATGGGATCACACAGTCACAGCTGAACGCGCCCCGTTTTCATCATCATCATCATCATCATCATTATTTAACCCTGTACAGTCACACAGATCTGTAGGGCCTACTCGTTTTATCTGCACGGAGGGATGGAAGGAGACTAAGGAGTTGACCTTGGTGGATGGTTATGCCGAAATAGTTTTAAAATCTTTGAAATCTTTTAATCTTAAAATCTGCAGAGCTGAACAATAATGGTTTTGTATCGTGTATGTAGGCCTATTGATATCAGTAGGCCTATTTTGATTCGCCAGGGTGCAGCAGTGAGTCGATCCTCACAGTACGTGCTCCGTGAAGTGACGGTTGGCGAGGCAGGTGTCTACCAGTGTACGGCTGACAACGGCGTCGATAGACCAGCACAACGTCACGTCAACGTCAGCGTTCTCTGTCAGTAGTCTTCTTACTTATTTACAGCACTTTACACGGTAGCCCGTAAAAAGTCGAAAGCATAGTTACGTGCTTGATCGAGCAATCAATCAGACAGCTTTTAAAACGATTAGCTTTGATCATTGCAGCGAAGGGTGGTGTGTTTGAGGCTAATCGTTTCCGAAACTGTCCAATGTCAATGTGAAGCATAAGCCTACTTCTTTTCTGCTGGACAGCGTAGTAACTTTTTTTCGAAATTTTAAGTTTCTCTCTTGAAATGTTGTATCTGATTTTTACGCGTGACAATAGAATGCTTCGCGCGTCTTAGCTATGGCCTAGGCGTCCGGCTGTCCATCTGTGTGTCTGTCACACTTTGCAGCCCTATCGAAACGCTGCAACCTGTGATCACAAAATCTTCATCGTGGGCTGCCTCTGGGGCTCTAGTCTTTTTGTGACAAAATTTCGTGTTCCTAGGCAAGGGGGTTCTTCCGAACGAAAGCGTGAAAGAGGGGTATCCCCTTAAAAAGTTTTTTTTTTATTTTACCGTTATTGGCTTGTCTAGCGTGAAAATGGGCACAGATAGGCAAAGACTTGCTGCTTATTGTAACAAGAATTGGTGACTTTTAACGGTATCAACATCGATGACCTTGAACGACCTTAAACTTCTAAAATATTTAGTAAATTTTTCGCGATTTTGGTCTGCAACTCACATTTTAAGAGTGAATTGTACCGAAATGGTTGGAGATAAACTAAGATAACCTGCGTATGAAATTTTTAGCATTAAATGTAGATTTTAGCAGTTTAAGTCCCGATCCCCTGTGTCCAAGGAGGCCTGTGCACGCGAGCGTCAAAGAGGAGTAACCTCTCAAAAAGTGGTCATTTTACCGCTATTGGCTCGCGTATTATGAAAACTGTTGCAGATAGGCACAGACATGCTGCTTACCATAACAAGCACTAGCGACGAGCTTCTTAATATAGTGTCAACATCGACGACATTGAGGAAGTCACGCTATAGCTCACTTGCCCACACAACGTCGCATATGAACAACAACTTATTCGAAATTTATCACTAGCCTCTATTTTGTGATAATAATCATGACAACGAGAAATTGCAATGACCGGTCGGACAGTGACCCGAAATGCAGTGAGATATACGCTTTAGCGTTCACGTAAAAACAAACAGAACACCTTCAATCAGTTGACCTGAAACTGACATAGAAATTGAAAAAAGATTTTAAAAATACAATTATTTCTAATTATACGCTTTATTTACTTAACTTGGTATAAGCTTGAAATCGCTGGCCGATAATTGACAGAAGTTTGGTAAAAAAATTTCTACGTTGCGTTTCAAGTCCTACAGGATGCACGGACAGAAGAACGAACGCTCTCACGCATGTACAAGCCGAAGACATTATCTCTCCGCCGATATCTGCCAAAGATAGACGTATAAAAGTCGGTCTTATTCTGCTGCAGGTGTTCATGGTATTGTAGATCCGCCGATGGTGTACGTGGGACGCAAAGAGCTCCATGTCGGTCTGCATCGGACTCTAACCATCGAATGTCACGTTGACGCCAAACCACCTGCTCGGTTGTCATGGAAACACAACGACTCTGATGTAATCGAACGTGTCGACGTCATCGTCAGTGCGTCGCTTAGTTACTATATCTATAACAACGTTTGCATCTAGAGCATTGACTTACACTGTTGGATAAGCTGATTCCAGTGGAATTTGCAATGGTTTACAACAGCCTAGTTAGCGTACAGAAAATAGAGCATTGTATATTTTTGCTTTGTTAGTAGGTCTACTGGTTGCTGGTGATCAAAAATGTTTTTTTTGCAAGAAGAAAAAACAACCATTTTTGTTTTGTACACGGTAAATTTTTGAAATATATCTCTAATACAAGTTTTGGATATTTTGAGTTATTGAGCTGTTTTGGCTTTTTACAGTTATTCTGAAAAAAAAACAAAAATGGTAGGTTTTCTGTGCTTTTTTGTTTTCGTGTTACGAGTCCGAACGAGACGGACGGACGAGACGTGTAATGCGGCCTATAGGACGGCCGCGTAAAAACGAATGTCCAGCGTGCAGACCCCGACAAACGATTGCTTCGTTGTGCAGACAGTCGAAAGACGACAGCAGGTGATGACGTCATCGTTTTGCGGGTAGATCGCTGTGACGTCAGAGACGTCGGTGAATACACTTGCGAGGCCGAAAATCGCTTCGGCAGAGCTACCGACAACGTCCGTGTTACCGGTCGGAAAAAAACTCGTATTTGTACGTTTATGTTTACACTACATCCGTACAAAAACTAAACATTCTAGATTGCCCAGTATAATCGTCAGTAGCGACTGTTAAGCAGCTTATTGGTGACATCGGTAGGCTTATAACTTAATGTCTAGTATTTCTCAGTGAATTTTGAATGAAATACACACTATATTTTTTCTGAAAGTACGAATCGCACGGAGACAGAATCATAAAAAGATATCATTTTGAGAACAAAGATCTTTATGCGGCTTGTTACGGACGACCCCAATATATGAACAATAAACAAACCATGGACGCATTCTACGCATTCTCAGACTATCGCCTCAGAATGATTGCGCCATTGCGCGGTTTTCATGCAACAGCACGACTTTTTGTTTCCATTTATGGTGGCTGAGATTTTTTTACTGCAACTACGTGAACATTTCTTTTCGTCCAGATTTAATGCATACTGACGGGAGAGTTATTAAAGGCGTTGTTATCGCGAAGTCTCAGCTGCCTTCTTATGCTCAGATAATGCAATTTGCTGTTTATACATCGCAGCTAAAGATAGGCCTACGTTTGGATGCGTGCGCGGCTTGCGAAAAGACACTTTATTGAGCCAATTAATAGTAGGGTGTGGCCACTTTTCTAATTTTTATTTTTGTTCTTAGTTTTTGGTATTTCATAAACTGAGAT
>Ga0209454_1002382_pt1 | contig 12735 bp, 10 predicted proteins | sample WorMetHERISLAND1_2_FD_187400 | JGI IMG/M metagenome (GOLD analysis project Ga0209454, IMG submission 187400) | Marine gutless worms symbiont microbial communities from Max Planck institute for Marine Microbiology, Germany - Olavius geniculatus... | ecosystem: Host-associated > Annelida >...
TTTTTGCCAGCGGGATATTGCAAGGTAATTTTCAATAAACATTTGATCCCTTCTAATTCTGATGGCGGGGTAAAAGCGGGTTACATTATTTTGTAGATCCTTCCGTTACACTTTTCACAAGTACACAGGCGGCTGCCCGCCGATTTGATATCCCATTTCTGATTAAGACCTATTACAATGTCACCTATAAATACGGCCTGAGTCGTTTCGCAGGGGATTTGGCGGACGGTGGTCTCCAGGGGGCCATTGTTCCCGATATTCCGCCGGAAGAAGGCCGGGAGTATCTGGAGGTGATGCAGCAGCACGATCTGGCGCCGATCCTGATTTTTGCGCCGACGACCTCGCTGGAGCGCATGCAATATATTGACGCCTTCGCCGCCGGGTTTATTTACTGTGTTGCCAGAAAAGGCGTGACCGGCCAGCAGACGAATTTTTCGGATGAACTGGAAGTCTATCTGAACAAATGCCGTGAAGGAACCAAACTGCCGCTATCCCTGGGCTTTGGAATCAAGGAAAGAGCGGATATCGATTTTTTAAAAGGCAAAGTCGATATCGCCGTCATCGGCTCACAGACCATCCGGTTGATGGAAAAAGATGGAATTGATGCAGTTGGAGATTTTATTCGCGGGCTGAGATAAAGCAGACTTTCATATCACTAATTTTATGATACCAGCTTGTACCGGCTGGGTATCTGTTGATATGATTTAAACTGTTTTGATTCTTTTGAGACATTTGAATTTTGGAATTTCGGATTTGTTTCGTATTTCCGGTTTATCCGGAGTAGGCCCCTAGCAGAATGTTAGGCCAATGCTGGGATTCTAGACTATTATACTTTATGTCGGGCCTTTATCGTACTATGGGTGGAAGATTCGGCAAATATGGTGACCTCAAGCGCCGCAAGGTGTTGCAGCGTGGCCGAAGAGAAAAATCTAAGTTGGAAAGAGCCAAGCTGGGTGCACTGCGTAGTCGTGCTGGTTTGCTACCGCCCAAACAAAGATCGGTCTCCCCCTACGCCGCCAAATCTTATAAAACCGCGGTGGTGGTCATCCCGCCTGATCATCTCTGGGGTCCCATCCAAGGCCTGCGCAAAGAATACGACCGGAATTATCGGCGCTGGATGCCGCACATCACTCTTCTTTATCCCTTCCGGCCAGTCTCGGCCTTTGAGCAGGTAATACCCGCTCTGGTCCAGGCATGTCACTCTCTGGATCCGTTTGGGGTTCAATTGAACCGTTTCGATCTTTTTGATCACCCACACCGATACGCCACTATATTTCTGGTTCCTGAGCCTGCCAGGCAACTTAGAGCTCTCCAAAAAAACCTGCAAAAAACCGTGCCCGATTGCGATGATGTGAACCGTTTTGCCAGCGGATTTACACCTCATCTCAGCGTTGGCCAGTGCCGCAGCCAGGAGGCCCATAAACTTCTTGCCGGATGGCAGGCCAGTTGGAAGCCACTTGAATTCAACGTAACACAAATTCATTTGATCTGGCGCAATGATCCACCGGATGATGTCTTTCGAGTGGAATCTGTTCTGCCTCTTGGCGGGCAATGAGTTTGCCCCTAAGCCGCCGTAAAGTATTCCACGGGCAAAATGGTTCAGGCAATTGACGGCGCTTTACAGGCCATGATGCTACCTGCTTCTCATTAAATCAGCGACCACCAGTAGAGATGGGGTCCCTCGAAGGGGCCATAACAGCGCTCTGCTGGTGATCGCTGATTGATAAGAAGAATTTTGGATATCATATACTATTCCCGGGCAGCATGGGCGATAACATCTTTTGATCAGACTATCTCAGAAACGCGATTATTTGATTGGCCTTTTATGGTAATCAATGCACTGCTTGCAAGCCTGTGAAAAACACCAAATTGAGCCAAAATTCTTTTAAATAACTCCCTCGATAAGCCAACGACTCTGCCGTTGGCTTATCGAGGGAGTTATAGCTGATTGAGTATTCACGAATAAAATTACTTTAACCAATTTTGACAGTCTAGTAAAAAGTCAAAAAACGACCTTTTTATGAGAGTATTTAGTGTTTAGTGGTATAACATCTTGATATAACGAGTGAAGTGTTAAACCAAATACCAAACACGAAACACCAAACACATAATGAATTCGATTTTTTACGAATTCATCAATTTTGCAGTTGGTTTAAATTGTTGTAAAGGCTATTATAGGAGCTCTATCGAATAGGAAAAACAGCCTTTCGTGCCTTGGTGCAATATGAACCAAGAAGATTACCTGAAACCACTTGCCCGCTGCAACCTGTGTGAGCATCGCTGTGGGGTCAACCGCCTCGAGGGTCAAACCGGTATCTGCCGCATGACATTGCCGGCTGTGGCCTCCGCCACCCTTCACCCCGCCCCACCGGAAAGCTACACCGTATTTATGGCTGGATGTAATTATAAATGCTTGAATTGCCAAAACTGGACTATTGCCCAATTGCCCGATAATGGATATCAACCCAAGATATTTGTTTCAGCCAAAGAGTTGGCCAGAAAATGCGTTGCTCAGTTAGACTCTCCTGCAGCCAAGCTGATGGGTGCAGACAGAATTTTCTTCTCCGGTGGCGAGCCCACCATTCACCTGCCCTATATCGAACAGGTCGTTGCCGAAGCCCGCAAACTGTCTCCTGATCTGAAAGTCAATTTCGACACTAACGGTTACTTGACAAGCGCCAGCCTAACGAAAGTACTGATATTCACCACCTCCATTACCTATGATATCAAAGCCTTTAACGATGAAGTGCACTTAGCTTTAACTGGCGCCTCTTCGGCTCCGGTACTGCGCAACGCTGAATACATCGGCCGTTTTGCCAAAGATAAACTTTGGGAATACCGAATCCTGGTGATTCCCAAAATCAACGAAGAGGAGATCGACCCGCTGTGCAGCTTTATTGCCAAAATCGATGCCAGCCTGCCAGTGCGCTTTTTGGCCTTCCGGCCGAACTATGCGCTTGAAAATCATCCTGGCGCCACCGTCGAACTGGTGGATCGTTGCGTTAACATCGCCCAAAAGAGCGGACTGAAAAATGCTTATTGGTCCGGACATACTGGAATTCCCGGTTTATTATCAGCCACCTCCAAAATGGTCGAATCGGATTACCGAATAGCCGGCGGCCGGCTGGCCGGTGCTTATGCGTACGCGGCCGGATGCCGTACTCATGTGCGAAATTGCGCGGCCTGCTCTTCTCACCAAGCTTGTCCGGTCAAAGGGTATGTTCCGCAAATTCAGACATAGATATGACAACCCGAATCGTCATACAGCCTTCTGAAGGAACCCACAAGGAGTTTGTGGGCAAGGTTCAATCGTGGGCAAATGAAGTTTTAGATAAAAAAGGACCTTTAGCTGCTCCTGCCGTTATATCCATAAACATTTGGAGACATATGAATGAATTGCAATCCTTTTATCAGCAAGAAAAACATGAGCTTGGGATAGCAACGGGAGAAGAGATGGATTTTCTGGCCACTCATGAAGCCTGGAGAGGTGATCCGCGAATCCATATCTGTCAAGAAAGGGTCAAAGACGTGCCCGATGTCGTCCTGCAGGGCGTTCTGCATCATGAAATTAGCCATGCAATTCATCACGGAACTCCGGAATTTTACACCTTTCGATACTCAACCAAATTACAGGAAACCGGACGGCTTTGTGGACTGGATTTAGCGCTTCTGCAGCAATGTGTTTACATGATTTCTTTAGCTATCAAAGACTATGACGTCGTCACGTGGCTCACTGACATAGGACTCGGTCACGGTCAATTGCACCTTCTTGATTATTTAATGTCTGACACAGAAGACGAGCGCCGAATTTGGGAGTTAGTTTGTGCTAACCCTGCTCCGCGCAAGTTAGCATCGGCTCTATTTTTGAAAACGCTTCTTCCTATTGAGGCTTTGGTCTCACTTAGAGTTGAAAGATCTGATATCATCAAAAATCACTGGAAAGAGGCCTACCGTTGGCTTTCTGATAAAATACAAGAAGGACTCGTCTCATTCGCCCATAGCACAATGGCCTATAGCGATAAGCCTTTTCAGCAACGATTGGAAAATGTAACCCTTAAGCTAATAGCAGAGGCCTGGATTTGAGAAATCCTTCTTACGAATTATGAAGCGTTTCCAACCTCCTAAATTTGATCATGGCTTTTGAACCACCCAACAAAAAAGAAATTATCTCGGCCATTGGCAGCAAGAATGATTTGCCAGGATTTAATTTTGAACAGAATTGGGTCACCAGGCGGTTGAAAAAAAACCAGGATTCCAATTATGGACAAGATTGAACCAAAATCTGCTGGCTTCGATCCGTTAGAAGAAGCGACGTTGGCAGCCCAGGTGGTTTGCAGGGGAGATCGCAGAAAATACTATACACAGGGACTTTTCAGAACTTGAAATTGAAGAGCTTGTTGTTTATGGTGATTTAGAAGAACGTCTAATTAAAGCCAATCTCCTACACTAAAAGATCGAATTCTTCAAGCAATTGGGAAACAGAATCCCACACGGATGAAGATGATGAAAATCCCGCGACCTATATCCGGCGGCTTAATGTTGTCTTACAAATGCCAGGCCGAGTGCCGGCATTGTATGTATGCTTGTTCACCGAAATGGGCAGGCGATTGGATCACGGTCGATCAGCTCGAACAGTTTTTACCGCAACTGGCAAAAGTGATCGAACCGAGTCCACACGGCCGTCAACATATGAGCCTGAACCACGGGTTGCATATTACCGGGGGAGAGCCTTTTCTAAATGTAAAACTGCTGCTCCAGGCAATTGAAATAGCAGAAAATCTGAAGATTCCGTCTACCTTTGTCGAAACCAACTGCTTCTGGTGCAGTACTGACGCGCTGACCAGAGACCAGCTCAAAACCCTCAAAGAAAACGGATTAAAAGGGATCATGATCTCGGTGAATCCGTTTTATGCCGAATATGTCCCATTTGAACGAACTGACCGCTGCATCCGGATCAGCCAAGAGGTATTCGGGCAAAATGTGATGGTCTATCAACTGGAATATTATCAGCTTTTCAAAAAACTGGACCTAACCGGCAGACTTTCAGTTGATAAATATTTAAGATTGACCAGGGAAAGATGCGTATCCGACAGGGTCGAGCTTTTCTTAATGGGGCGCGCAGCAGAACAGTTGAAAGAACTTTACCCTGGCTATCCAGCAAAACGGTTTTTTAACACTCCCTGTCAGCCAGACTTCCTACGCAGCTGGCACAATCATTTTGACAATTATGGCAATTTCATTCCCGGCTATTGCGGTGGGATTTCATTGGGCAGCTGGTTTGATCTCGATGGGCTTTTAAAAGCGGGAGTAGACCTGAAAAACCGGCCGGTTTTAAATTACCTGGTTAAGAAAGATATGCGTGGGCTTTTTAAATTTGCCTTAGATGCGGGCTATCATGAATTGAACGAAGGTTACGTATCAAAATGTCACCTTTGCTTGGATGTTCGGAAATATCTTGTATCCATTGGTGACTATGTTGAACTCCAACCTAGAGAATTTTATGAGCAGATAGACTAAGACAAAACCGCTGCGAATTCAGAACTTATTTCAGAAAAGGGCCCATTCCCAGGATGTGGCATTTGTCAATTTGGTTCCTATCTGAATTTTAACCTTTTTAGCTGCCTACACTGCCAACAAGTACAAACCGCACGTCGTAACGGGCGCCAATCTGGCTCGGTCCTATCTGTTTCTGTCTAAATCGATGCCGAGACAGAGCCCTCATAACGGGCAGGTTCGAAAAACGGGTTAGGGCAATTAGAACCTCTTTAGTTTGATCTATAAACTAGAGATCGATAGGTAGATTTAATAGGGGAATAATTCAAGAGGAGATATTTTATCATGGAACAAGCAAAAGAGATAAGGGATATTGAACAACTTATCGTTGACCGTTTGCCGAAATCGGCGGAGATTCTGGAGAGAGCCAAAAAAGTGCTCCTGTCCCCAACGGTAACCGGTCCCTACAGGGCCCCGAGGGGAGTTGCCTTTATAAAGGAGGCCAAGGGATCGAAGATAATCGACATGGACGGAAACGGGTATGTGGATTTGACCATGGCCTATGGCCCCCTAATCTTGGGACACAGTCATCCGGTGGTTGTGGACGCGATTCAAAAGGCCTGCACGAAAGGGACGGTTTACGATATAGCCCATGAACCGGAAGTGTTGATGGCCGAGTTGATGGTTGACGCCATTCCCTGTGCAGACCGCGTGACCTTTAACAACTCGGGTACAGAAGCGACCATGCATGCGCTGAGAATTGCACGGGCGCGAACGGGCAAGGACAAGATCGGGAAGTTTGAGGGCGGTTACCATGGCGTGCATGATTGTGCCCTCGTCAGCAGCGTGTTGGCCGGTCCGAAAGGCCCTGTCGAAGATCCGGTAAGCGTTCCCGATAATAAAGGCATTCCGCAGGCGGTTGTGGACCAGGTGATTACCCTGATTTTCAATGCCCCGGAGTCCCTGGATAAAATAAGGAAACACAAGGATGAGCTGGCCGCTGTTATCATTGAACCGGTACCGAGTATGTACCTGGTGGAGATGGGTGATTTTCTTAAGGATCTTCGCGAGGTCACCAGGGAATGCGGCGTGCTACTCATTTTTGACGAGGTCATATCGGGTTTTCGGCTCGCCTATGGCGGAGCACAGGAGTATTACGGTATTATACCTGATATAGCTACCTACGGTAAGATTATCGGGGGTGGTCTTCCGGTAGGTGCGGTGGCGGGAACTGTCGATGCCATGGATCCCATTATCACGACCGGTGATCCTTTAAAGGATCTGGCGGAAAAGCTGCTGACCATAGGGACCTTCAGCGGAAATCCACTGACCATGTCCTCCGGCAGGGCCGTACTTGAGCATTTACGTGATAATCCCCAGATATACAAACATATAAATAGCCTGACAGCTCGAATAAAACGTGAGGTGCATGAATTCGCACAGGAGAACGGATATGAATTTCAGCTCATCGGGCTTGGATCATGGTTTATTCCGCACTTTATTTCAGGCGCGCCGAAAAGTCCCAGAGACCTGAGAGGGCTCGAAACGCTTATCATGCAGGAGATTCTGTGTAACTACCTGAGGTACCACGGAGTCTATATTCCGGATCTGCATACGGGTTTCCTTTCCTCGGCTCACAACGATGAAGACGCGGACAAAATTATTGATGCATTTAAAACCTCTCTTCAAGAGATGAGGGAGGACGGGGTCATCTGATTTATCCCGCATTGGTATGGGGTCAAATCTGTTATTGACTCTTGTCAATAATGACCAAGAGTCAACTGCATATTTGCTCCTAATGGATCAGCTTCTTATTTACAAAATCGCGTAATAAATTTTATCACGAAGACAAAAGGGGGGCATTATGATTGACAAATCCAGCAGTTTCCGGGAAAAAAGCTTCTGGCTCGATGAGGAATATACCCCAAATACACAGGTTGCGTCAGACATGAAGGTGGATGTGGCCATAGTCGGCGGAGGTTTCACGGGCTTGTCATCTGCCTATTTTCTGAAACAGGCAGAACCGGACCTCAAGATTGCGCTTATCGAAGGGGACGTGATCGGTTATGGTGCCAGCGGCAGAAACGGTGGATTTTCAATGTCCCTTTTAGCGGAAAATGCCATGGAGCTCGTTCGGTTTGCCGGCAGCCTGGAGGCGGCCAAAGCAGCCCACTGTTTCATGCGGGAGGCCGTAGAGCATGTGGATACTATGGTCAAAAAATACGACCTGAAGTGCGATTACGAAAAAAACGGGCTGATTACGGTAGCCCTCAATCCGGCCCACATTAAAAAGATGCGGGAGTATGTTGAAACCTACATCAAGTTGGGCAGCGACTGTGAATTTCTAGACCAGGCTGAAATTAGAAAACGCTTCAACACGAACGCCTTTTACGGCGGGCACTACGACAAGAACTGCGCGATTCTCAATCCGGCCAAGCTCTGCCGGGAAATGAAGCGCATTGTTGAAGACCAGGGTGTCGAAGTATTCGAACAAACCCCGGTGGCAGGCTACGAAGCTGATAAAACCATCCGTATCCAGACGCAGGGCGGTATGGTCTCGGCCAAAACCATGGTCGTGGCCACCAACGCTTTCAGCACCAAACTGGATAGGGAATACGCCGATCTGGCGGTGCCGGTATTTACTTACATTGTCCTAACCGAGCCACTGACCGATGAGCAGTATCAATCAATCGGATGGCAGGGGCGCGAAGGCATCGAAACATCTTTGTCCATGATCAACTACTTCCGCCTGACCACCGACAACCGTATCGCTATGGGGGGCGGCGATGCTCTCTATTTTTACGGCGACAACCTGGACCACGACCAGGACCCATATGCCTTTAGTGTGGCCTTCAGGGACCTTCTACACTTTTTCCCGCAGCTCGAAGGCATCAAGATCACTCATCAGTGGGGCGGGCCGGTCTTCATGGGTCTGGAATGGATTCCGTCCTTCGGGCGCACGGGTGCGCATAACAACATCATTTATTCCATGGGCTACTCCGGACACGGCGTGGCTGCGGCCAACTATGCCGGCAGCCTGGTGCGCGATGTTTACTTTGACAACCAGGAGCGCCTTGAAAAACTCTTTTTCAAAGACTATCGCACCCCCTGGTATCGTGGTGGATTCCTGCTTAGTTCTAACTGGCTGCGGTGGGTGGGTTTTAAGGCTAGCGTGGCCTACATGAAGTATTTGGACAACCGTGCAGTCAAGTCCATAGAAGATTCCCGGAACCGGGAATATTATTTGAAGGAGCGCTTTGCGCGGAACCGATAAATAAAAAGAAAACTATGTGCCTTGAAAGAACAAACTAAGTGGGAAACTCAGGGTCATAAAAAAATGCATTTCCAGCATAAAGTAATTAGATATGCATATAATCATGACCGTCCCCATTAACCCGCCTGGAATTTATTCGTTAAAGCGACTATCAGAAGTAATATGAGAATCCATGTCAATCTTTCAGTTTGAAATGTTGTTGTCGTAGTTTTGACGACAGTTGTCACTTATCCACAATAACGATTTCGGGAATTGAAACTCTAAGCCTAAGCCCTAAGCAAACATCTCAATCCTATTTTCTATTTCTCTTCATAGCTATACTCAACAATCACAGATTCGGTATTGCCAACTAGCCTCACAGTACATCATATGTTTCAGTATGAGGCTAACATAAAGAGCCTGTCCCTACTATTGTCCCTACTATTCTACTATTCCTACTATTCTACTATTGTCTACTATTGTATGAGTAAACAAACTCAAAGTATTTTTATTCTCCATCCTTAGACTTCTCCAAAAGATGAGGACATTTCTCCTTTATCTGTTTTTTAAGTTCATAATCTAAAATGGCTTTGTAAAGAGTTTTCGCCTCACATAGCTGTTCAACGCGTAAATTTTTGGCTCCCCGCAGGTCGATTTCCTCCAGGTCGGCTTCCTTCAGATTGGCGTTCCTCAGGTCGGCTCTGCTTAGTTCGGTTCTCTCAAGTCTGACTCCCCTCAGAGCAGCTTCCTCCAGATTGGCTTCCTCCAAATTGATTCTCCTCGGATAGGCTGGTCCCAGATTGGCTCCCTCCAGGTTGGTTCCCATCAAGAAGGCTTCCGTCAAATCGGCTCCCATCAGGAGAGCTTCCGTCAGATCGGCTCCCATCAGTTTGGCTCTCTTGAGTTCAGTTCTCTCAAATCTGACTCCCCACAGAGCGGTTTCCTCCATATTGGCTCTCCTCAGATAGGCTGGTCCCAGATTGGCTGGATAAAAGACAGTCATATCCAAATTGGCTTCTCTCAGATCGGCCCCAATTAGGACAGCTTCCATCAGTTTGGCTCCATTTAGGACGGCTCCCATCAATTTGGCTCTTATCAGTTTGGCGAACCTCAAATCGGTCCCCATCAGATCGGCACTCGTCAGATCGGCACTCGTCAGATTGGCACTCGTCAAATTGGCTCTCGTCAGATTGGCTCTTGTCAGATTGGCTCCCAGCAGATCGGTTTCCTCCAGATTGGCGAACACTAGATTGGCTCCCTCTAGGTCGGCTGTCTTCAGATTGGCGTTCCTCAGGTCGGCTCTCGTCAGATCAGCTCCCATCAGATCGGCCCCCATCAGAAGATCGCTTCCCAGATAGTCCCCAATACGAACAAAATCCGCTTTGACCAAAAAAGCACCCTCCCCTTTGGCATATCGAAGATCCATACCTTGAAGTCTGGCTCCCTTGACTAAGTTAATCTCCTCCCCCGTCCATTTTGTTGGCTTTTCGGAAACATCTTTTTCCCGAAAATCTGCAAACACGTCATATCCAATATTCTCAAAAGCCCAAGGAATAAATCCTTTAATACCTTCAATTTCAAGGACATACTTTTTTTCTTTTTCTGACCAATTAGTAATACCTCTATGGCCATTTATCGCACCATAGGAAATCAAAGAAAATAAAATACCAACAACAACAATGCTTGTTGCATAATAAAAGCTTTTATCACTCCAAAAATACTGAAATCGGAAAACATTTTTCTTTTTTCCTTGCAAAGTCGATGCGCACAATCCGTAAAAAATAATGGCGAATGCAATCGAAACTACAATCAATCCTATATGCAAACATGTGCCTATCCAATCATGTCGTGGTATAAACCGCAGCCAGAAACCGATCATCGTAAACGGAACGACAAACCACGCTAGAATGATTACGACATACTCCTGTAAATGTGCTATAATTGGTCTGCCAGTTCTTAACCGCTTAAAGTATCTTCTGACAAGTCTATTCAACAACCAAGGATAGGCTCTCTCATCAAGTCGTTTTCCATCTGGAAATATAGCAGGAAGTCCCGCTAAACTTTCCCATAGGCCTTGTAAATAAAAATGAAAATATAGGTAAAGTGCAATTAAAACCAAAGGTGCAGCAATATAAAACCAAGCAATAGGGATTTCAGTTCCAATAATCGGAAGTGGCGAAGAAGCTGTATTTGTGAGAAGTCGCACATCTGTGGTGGTGGCGATTGTCAACCAAGAATACACACAACCTAAAAGCATTGCGAAAAAGATTTTACGGGCATTTTGGGAGGTCTTTTCAACAATGTCTAAAGCTTTGAATTTTTCAATATTTTTAGGAAGTTTCGTACCGGTTAAATCAGCTTGAGCAATTTCATCACCTAAAAGACCTGTTGCACCTTCTAAGTTTGCGTACTGTAATTCAGCTTCTGATAGTCCCTGGACACCGTCTAAAGTGGTGTTTCGCATATCTGCTCTTGTAAGATTAGAACTCTGCAGATTGGCATAATAAAGTTTAGCGTTTTGTAAGTTAGCTTCAAAAAGATTTGCATTCACCAGATCAGCTCTAGTAAGAAAGGCTTTATGCAGGTCAACATTATGAAGATTGGCTTTTTTCAAATCAATTTCAGAAAGAGTAGCATTTTGCAGACTAGCTTGATGAAGGTTTGCCCTTTGTAAGCTAGCTCCAGAAAGATTAGCACTCTGCAGATCGGTTCCTATGAGATCAGCCCTTTCCCCTTCTTTCCCATCCGACTCCAACCATTTTTTATGATCCTCAAGAATCTTCTTTAATTCTTCTTCTGATATTTCACGAAGATCGGTTTGAGTTTCATCGGAGGGTTGTTGTTCCTCTGTGGACTGATCGTTTTGGTTGTTGTTGGATTCGCCCATTTTTTTGAAAATATTCCTATTACTCGGGTTTGGGATTTGTAAGTTAACGAATCGACGCTAAGCCGCACCAGCGCAGCATTTTCTTGAATGAATGAAATTCAGCGTGTGCCTACCCGTTTTTTTGGGTTTCGCTTAGTTTTTCGACGGCCAAAATCTCCTTAGGTGTAGGAATACCATAGGTTTTCAACATCTGAGATATTTCAGTCGTCAATTCATTTCGCCGGAAAAAGCGGTGTTTTAATGAAAAAAATTCTGTCACCTGAAGCGTTTGCAGTTGGCGCCGGATTTGGGACCAAGGTTGTTGGCAGGCAATCTCTGCAACCCGCTCGATGAGCAACGCCAGCACACAAAACCTTACATGGGTTTCAATCCGACGAGGAACCCAGTGGAACATCGGACACATTTTAATCTGCGTTCGTTTTAGGGAGCGAAAACAACGTTCGATGATCATCAGCCCCTTATAGCCGTTGGCCGCGTCTTGCATTCTGATGCTGTCATCGTTGGTTTCCAGTACCCATTTACCGTCATATTTTTTTGCTTCGTGGCATTGGGTCGGGCCACGGTAAATCGTTGATAATTCGTCAAAAGCGCTTAATAATAGGCCGTTTATGGGGCTTAGCGCCATCATTTTGAGGGTGAAATGGGCGGTTTAAGGAATATACAGGTAATTTGCTGTCATGGTCATGGTCAATTACAATTGATAACCCATCATATAAATCGCCGTCAAGCTGTGCTGAGGATTACTATCTCAATATTCAAGTGGCAATATCCCAATAGTACCTGTTGTCAGTAGCTATCTGGTGCAATTGGCCATAAGCAACTGTTGGCTCTCTCAACTGATAGGTATCGCCGTTCTCCTTTATCCTACGACCTTTGGCCCGAATTCCGAGCCGTCCTTTGATCTTTTCAAGAAAGGATTTATCTCCAACGGGAAACTCACGGTCATGAAAAAATGCATTTCCAACATAAAGTAATTAGTGCCTGAACGAAAACTCGGAGTTTGAGTGCGACAGCAGGCCGACTAATGCGCATTCATTAATTTACTACCGTTTAGAACGATCCAAGTCGGCACTATTTTGATACTGAGCAGCATTTGCCCCAA
>Ga0209454_1002384_pt1 | contig 12730 bp, 5 predicted proteins | sample WorMetHERISLAND1_2_FD_187400 | JGI IMG/M metagenome (GOLD analysis project Ga0209454, IMG submission 187400) | Marine gutless worms symbiont microbial communities from Max Planck institute for Marine Microbiology, Germany - Olavius geniculatus... | ecosystem: Host-associated > Annelida >...
GCCCCTGGTGTCGTGAGTGATGTCACAATATTATAATCAGAATCACGCCCCACGACTGCAGTATGCATCGGCAGTGTTTAGTTTAGTCACAGAAGGGATGACGGTAGGTAAGGTCGTGGTCATAACAACGAAAAAACTACTGCTCATATCAGTACATTAGTGGCGTTTAGTAACATTTTAGTCGTTTACGTGTTGTCTGTGTGAATACAGACAGAACTCGTATCACAGTCGTTCGTACGAGCCTGTCACAGAATCGTGTTGCATTTGTGGCCACTGCTTGATTTAGTGAGTTGAGTTGACTTTTAATGCATTGTCACAGTCAACAAGCGCCGTGTTTGCTTATAAACCCGTAGCACACGCAGTTTGCAAGACATCACAACGAGCGGAAAATTATACTTCTGTTTCACGTCTCTTAATCCGCTTTCTTGACAGAAACAACAGCCTCTGAAAGGAGAATGAAAGTACTGAAAAGAAATCTTGAGGCGAGGGCTGCTGCAGGGTAAGTAAATATGGCACTAGCTACTGCGAAGACGTTGACCAGAAAGTCATCTGGCGATCGCTCGGAAGACGATGGCGAAGCTGAGCTGACGGCGACTGCAGCAAGTTGAAGCAACTTGACTTGACGCGAGCAGCAGCGCAACTGATGTGGTCATCATCATCATCAGCGTCTGTGTCATCGTCGTTGTCGTCGTCAGGCGACGTCGACAGCGGTCTGAAAAGAAAGTCTGCATGAGGCACGCAGCGACATCTCGGCTTGCACGTGCTACCGCCGTTCGGCTAAAAACAACAAAATAAACTGCTAGTGCGTTATGCATTATGCATTCGACAAGCTAGAAAACTGGGTGGTAAGTAGAAAAAGTGCCCCACGTTAGTTCACACATAAACCTACGTTATAAATATAAATGTATAATTTATAAATAATAAGTTTATATATTGTGTTGTTATACCTCAACCCAAAATACTCGCACGCGATTGGTCCAAATCTCGTCACGTGACGTTGACAAATACGCACTATTTTTCAACCGCCCAGCCAACCAGTCAATAGTTATCTCAGTATTTCCTCGAAGGCAATATAAGAATAACTATTGACTGGTGACGCTTCGTTAATATTCAAGACGTCTATGACCACTCCGACGACAGACGACTGGCTAGCTGTTTGTGGCTAAACTATACGTCGTAGTGTTGTGTGGCGCATATATCGTAGCTAAACCGTACGTTGTACGTTATTAGCAAACGACCATGTTGCTTGCTTACTTTTTCGAAAGGACTGTAAAATACAGTAATTTTGCGTTGAAGTATAACAAAACAAATAGCAACTGACGTCATCGATCATTATTGGAATTTTTTCCCTCAGTTCGTAAAATATTGCCCTCGGTCTTCGACCTTTAAAAATATTTTACGAACTTCGGGGAAAAAATTTCCAATAATGACCTCGACGCCAGTCACTATTTGTATAATATTTCGGATTTTGTGCTCATTTTTGTTGTCCCTGTTAATAAGTTTAATTTGAAACCACGATTTTTAATCCTGAATGCTCTTTGTTTCCTGGGACAGCGCCAGCAGTTGTTCGGAATCTTCATAAGTTTTTTCCTGTACTGTAGGCTCGTACACGGCCAGGCTGGAGGACACGTTAAATTTATTCATACTACAGATATTTTATACGACACTTTAGCTATTGTAATTTAGCATCTAAACAGTCTAGCTTTCAGCACGCATAGGCCTAATTCAATAGCGAACTTCTAACGCTAAAAATTTAAGTGTTATATTTAGAACGCCAGTATGAGCGAGAAAACTGAAACAAAAACTGCGAAGTCAAAACTTTAAATGGAAACTAGTGTTTGGAAATTGGCTAAGCTATTCTGGAACTAATAACGAAGCACTTTCCGGGTCACTTTCGCGGGATGCAAGGGCTAACACTCATAACACTAACACATAGGCCTACAGCATTATGTGATGTGCAAAAACAAAACTGGTATAAAAAGCGCAAATAACATCAGTAAGCTACTGATAAAACATGCGTAAAACTGTTTAAAACTAAGCAATCTATCCAAAAATAAAGCGCCCATTTAAAGCATACTAGGCGTAGAAACTTGCTAGAAATAGCAGGTAAAATAACTCGAGCAAACAGTTGATTAAGTAAGCAAAACAAGTCCAGATAACTGTAAACGACATCAAAATTACAAGTAATGTCGCAGCAATGCGGAAGAAAGCGTGTTCGTTGTGACAATTACATGTTTTACTCAAGATCGAACGAATTCAGAATTAGGCCTATTTCCGGTTAGCGGAGCGCTTGCACACGTGACACCCTCCCAGAATTCCAAGACTTGTGGTGCAGAACAGATGGCAGCAGCATTCGTTATAAGTTATAGCTCGTCACATAGATCGAACTCGAACTGTCTTTGAGCGGCCTGCCTGCCTGCGGCGCTCTTTGTGTCACTGCAGGCATGATATAAACCAGCGCCGCCGGCTGCATGGGCTGGTTCTGTACGACCAGCGACTTGGCGCCGAGCGAGTGCTCACGAAAGTCCGATATAAAACGGTCGTTTGGCACAACAGCGCCGGTCAACGACAGTTGGTTGAGGACCGGTCCCGCTGGCCGGCTGGGAGGCTGACCCGGGCCGGGCCGGGCCGGGGCACGGCGGCGCGTTACGGTCGTCGTCTGCGGGGCCGTTACACCGGCGCGAGGCGAGGACGCAGCTGCCACGTCGCTGATATCAATTGCCGTTTCGCGGCATCGAAGACGACCGACTGTTATAAATAAACGATACGCGCGGGAGAAGCGAAGGAGACTGACTGAGATACGGCGGAGACAGACAGACAGACTGACAGACTGACTGACTTCAGTGAACTGCTGCTGCTGCTGACGACGACGCGCTTATCACGGCGCGACGAGAATTCGGCATAAATTATTGATGCAGATGGCGTGGCCTAGCGGGCGACTGGTCAGCTGGAGCTCTGTGTTCTATGATTGCTCGTTGTACGTCTTGAGTGCAGGCCACGACACCCACGACCGACGCTGCACGCTGCCTCGCTACAGACTCCAGTTTAACGAGGATCGATGGACTCACTTCGGGTTAGCACAGATGCCACCCTCTCAGAGTCTAGAGTCCAGACCGACTGACTGGCCTTGGATGTATCCTGTCAGTCGATCTGGTCAAATAAAAGTCGATTCGGCAGGCAGTGTTTAATCAGCAACGGCGGCAAGAGACGCCAGAATAGTTCCGCACGTCGAAACTTCTGTCTTCGACGTTACTAGGCACAAAGAGTTTTCCGCACTGGCTGCCAAATTTGAGTACCCGTTCAAAATGCGCGATGTCTGCTACTATCCACTAATTTACCGTGAAAACGGTTAGGAGTATGGGAGTAGGCTTATACAGCAGCTGTATTGAGCCCGCTGTGTTTCCCAGGTGACAGCGACATAATGACATTCTCGCTGGAGATGTGGAAGCTTGCTGTTTGCTTTTACTTCTGGCTATTATTCAGGCTGAAATTATGATTAATTTATTATTATTATTACGCATGCTTGCAAGAACGTGCAAACGCGCAGCATGCAGACACCTCTGAGAACTAGCTGATCAGACTCGAAGCACCATGTATGCGAGTATTTCATGACTGACTGGTTGATTGGAAAGAAAGCTATGGCGCCTGAAACTGCGAAGCTGTGACGATAAAACTGCGTCCTATTTGCCGAGTTTGCGAATCTAGTTTATCGTGTTTTCAGCACGGCGTCAAAGGTTAGCCGTGGAGTCAATAATGTCCAATAGATGGAGTGCGGTGGCGCGGTGTTCTGCTGTCGGCTGCTGCTGCTGCTGCTGTGGCGGGCGGTCTTGTGACGTCACGGGGCTGCAGGGACTAACAAACGCTGACATTTGGCAGATCGACGACCGAATAACCCGCACAGCATGCGCGGCGCCGTTGCACTGAGTCAAGAAGACCTTCATAATTGCTTGAATGGAAGATCTCCTTGACTGAGTCGACGATACGAAATGAAAGACCACTGCACATTCAGATATGTGCAGGCTAGCTGTCAGTAGTGGATGCCTCCTACCTTGGAAAAATGAAAAGTAAAAAAGCGACAACAAATCACACCAAAAGTTGTTAAGTAAACTACACTTTGTAAAAAAATCACATCAACATGGTACAAAAGAACAGGATATTGTCCAAAATTTCTAGTCGGTTTTGAGCAAATCACAAACGTGATGCTGAAAAAAATTGGGATCATTAAAACACCGGCGGTCTCGGCTCTGAGAGTATCTAGGAATTACGCAAGTACAGTACTTGTATTTTCGGAATAAATCGATGCATTTAAGTGATTTCACATATAGCTAGCTATATACCCATTTCTCCTTAGCGCAATCTGCCGTTTGTCTAACATTTGTCACAACCGTGCACCCTACCAAAACCGTTCGATTGATTTACAATATTACATGTAATATTTGGCAGACACACGTGCGGGTCCGGTGACACACTGTGTTAGATGGGGTCCCTGGCCCCACGGAAAAAGAGATTTAGGTGTTACACCCGCAGCGAAAATTGCATTAGTCTACTTATGATTTACCAGGGGCAGCAGTGATCAACGATTTCGCTTTTTACCGAATTACTTTGGTCACTAATAGAACAATACCTTGTCAAATCGAGTTAAATATGGTAGTATTGTTGAGTTTAAACACATTTAAAACGAGAAACATAATCATGACATTTTCATGAAAATGTGGACGCCCCTGGGCAACTGCCCATTTTGCCCATTTCTTAATCTGACCGTAGTCTCCATGCTGTGACGTCACCGCATGGCGCGAGCAGCTGCTGCAGCGAGCACATGTATCTGGCCGCTGGAGCCACTTCGCCCTGACAACTAGCGCTATTCAGTCTGACGCTATAGCACCAACATATCGCCCGTGACAGTCAGTTACACGCTGGACGTGATGTTGTCACTGTCCACGAGATTTTTTTTCTGTGACCGCGATAACTCATGAACCGTTGCACTAATCTTGATAAAATTCTGCACGAACATGTACAATGATAACCTCTAAAAAGCCTATCGAATAGCAAGGTCATAGGCCGAAGACCAAGGTCACATGGGTCTTTGTGTTTTAGTGTGCATGATACTGCGGATACCCGCGGGCAGTATATAACTTTGAGCAAGCCTTGACAGTTGACAGTCCTGCTTTTACGAAACAGTAGTTGCCTCTTGCTACCAAAAAGATCATAGCCTACGCTGGTTCCGTCTTTATTCATTGCAGCGGGATTCTGTGTGACCACAGGAAATTAGGTTGCATCACGGTTAATTCTGGCAATGACCGCTTTATTCTGTTGAGCTTGTCGTGCTTGACAGTACCATAAGAGGCTATTTTACCACAAAAGAACCACAGCTTCATGTATAGTTATTACATAGCAAAGACTGTATTCACTCAAATTATCGGTTTACTGTTGAAAGGTATAGGCCTACACACCGCAGAACCATACAGTTTGATAGATTTTCACAGAAGCTACGTCTGCATTCGCTATCCGCAGCAATAAGCCCCCAATTAGAAATTAATTTATGGTAGTAGATTTACTAGAGTTACTGAATTTTTACGTCATAATACGCAGTGACGGCGCAACAGTGCAGCAGCAGCAGCAGCAGTCACATACAGACAAAGACATAGCCTTAAGTACATGTCTGTAAATATCCATTATTATCGTATGGAGCAAAGCAAAGCAGGTACGATGCCTCACGGCCCGCGGCTGCAGTGTCGGCTACTGATAGTCTTTTATCGTCGTCGTCGTCGTTGCGCCAACTCTCGCGGCGCGACGCGAGACGATACGAGATCTCGCAGCACGACACGGCGGCGGTTAACGGGCAGTAGATCGCGCCTTGTTACGCCAGCGATCAGCGCCCAGCCCAGGCGTCCTCGTCCTAGTGCCGTTATACGATGTGTGCGTGTGTGTACGTGTGTGCGGCGGGACGCAAAACATAAACGTCAACTTTCCTAAGGTGTCGTGCAGCTCGGCGCCGCAGACTAGTATAATTCTCGGCGTCGTATATTGCTGCGCCCGCCGCGTTTAATGCGATGTCACATTAAAATGTCTCCCCCATTAAAAATCCGCCCGGGGAGAGATAATCACGGAATTGATTTGTCTCCCTCTTATTAAAAAAATCGCCGGCCCCATAAAAAGTCTCCCCATTACAGGATCGCCCACCAGATCGCCCCACCCGGGCGGCCGCCTGGCGGGGCGGATTTTTGCCGCTAAATTATCGGCCAGGGGAGACTTTTCTCGGGGGCGATCCTATAGTGGGGCAACGGCCAAGCAGCGAATGCGACGGTGCTGCGGTGCAGTTTCATTCGTCCAACGAAAGTGAACGCGTTTTACTAGCTCAGCTTGTTGCACGATGACATTAAATGCGTTTTACAACCACTTCCGTTGAACGGTAAAAATTCCCGCATCAACGCCGCGCTTTTACATCGGCAATTTTAGCCCGCATGTGCGTATCAGTGATCAATAGCAACCTCGGTTCTATCTCTTACCGACTCCGAGATACGGCGACTTATCGGTTGAAAATCACCAGTTTTTCTCTACCTCTCCTTTATTCTGCCCAGTATTTGAGGATGTTTCCCTTGCAGTAGATTAATGAAGTTTCGCAGGCGGATAGCTCACACATCGCGCTAATTAACCGTGTAATAAAATTCGAGGTAGCCCAACCCATATGATCACAGTCCATAAACGTTACACCCGACAGACGGACAGACAGTCAACACACCGTACGCTGACATTACCCGTCCACGCAATACCACGGCGCGCTTAAAAATCAGATATTTAAAAAATACAAACAACTGACAGACTGCAATTGCGTGGTGTAAAAGACGATACAAAAAATACTGTCAATAACTTTGATAAAGCAAATTTATGCTTAAAAAATTGATACAATATACAAGTATATAAATGCATTCTGTTAGATTTAGTGAGTACACGCTGCATGCAATAAAGTTTCGTTTAAAATTAAACACATGTTTTCACAGTTAAATAAGCGTAGCATTGTAATATACCATTAGCGTTTTCGGCTTGAGAATGGCATGTTCGCTATCGTCTTGCGCGGTATCTTCTTTTCTCCCGCATGCCATTGTCATCTGCAAAAACACACACAAATCGTAAATTTACGACGCCGTCGATATGCAAAAATAACAATACATGTATTCCTTCAGAACACAACCGTAAAAAAGTCGGCTGACATATTATCAACAGTGTGAATTAGCCTACTATATAGGTCGATGTGATTTGCACAGCGTGCGCAGTCATGATACCATGTGCTGGAAGCGTTTGTTTGTTGTGACGGGAACGCAAGTGCTTTACAACGCTGTGTCGACGCCGAGCCTTCCCGTCATCGTCCAGACGAGAAATACAGCGGGTTAATGTCCGCTGAACCGTAAATTTCCCGGCAGGCCGCCGAAGAAAGAAAGTCATTTCCGCTATTCGGTCGTTGGTCGATCGAGCTAGTAGCGGTGACGACAGACAAGCTGGAGATTAGATACGGTAACGCGTTGTTCATAGTGAGTGGCTGGGGGCGAGCTTTGTTTAATCAGACCGACCGCCGGTGTACATCATTCGCCGTCGGTGCACGCGTTGTTTTACGTCGGTGTACGCGCGTGCACTGCGTAGCGGACGCGCTGTACGTGCACTGCATGGAGCGGGTCAGTGCACCTCTCCGCGTGCGCCCGATAAAACCTGCCTATGTCGATAATTGGACCGACGGCCGAACGGTCATCTAGATGGCGATAAAACGCAATCCGCCAAATTGGAAACGCCGCCTGTCGCCGGGCGGCCACGGGCCACTTGGAGGACTGAGACTGAGTCGCGGCCGAGCGGTCTCCGCAGGTCGCCGCCGGCCGAAATCGATGCGCGGCTGCAGAGTAGCCAGAGTCAAGGACAAGCGACCGACCGACCGACGTCTCGCGACGACGCAGCCTCTGAGTAATGGAACAACTTCCCGGCTGGGTTATAGCACTGCTAGAATCAGTGTTAGCAGCGGCAGCTCGATCGACTCTGGAGTGCCGTATACACGGAAAACACGCTCAGCGCTGATGGACTAACAATCACAGTCGGCGACTACGGGGATGTCTACGTCAACGCCAGCCGCAGGCAACACCACACATCATCCGATTAGAGATTTACCGCCAGCGCAGCCAATAAACTATAGATGATATGCTGACGCACTTACACAGCGCATCAGTCGATTATCGTTATTATACACTATAGTCTGTACGAAAAAGTGAGAATCCTGAGCTACCACTCGTAACTATGACAATTTACTGTGGGGCTTAGGAAAGTTACTGCTAATTAGGTCCACTGCTATGAAAATCATTATTAGATAAGGTATCTTTCAATCTCTGAGACTCTGACATTTGCACCGTGTTCTAAGACCTAAAGTTCAGAGACACATTTATAATTAAAGCAATAGGACCAGAGGATATGGGCGACAAAGTCCTCCAGAGGTTGAAAGCTTTTTTCAAATCAACCAGTCACCCAATAGGCAAATAGGCCTACGTATGGCGCCCCTTAAACAAGTGTTTTCAAAGGCGCTTGCTACAAGTTAACTTATATAGATTTTGACGTTTCAGGAAGCAAAACTGCAAATTTCCAGCGTCAAGAGAACGCCACCTGTCAGTGATGAAGTTGATAAATCGTTCTAGCTGAATGCTATTGTTAAGTTCCGCAGTGTTTAGCATCACTCAATTTGACTCAAATATTGACAGGCCCGCTGTACCAGGGTATTGCTGTGTACACGGTGATCAGACCCCTCCTGTTATGAAGTCAGCTAGCGTCAGTGATTGATCGGCCTCTATCTTCAAGCTGTCGTAGCCGCCGCGTTTATAATAGCCTAAGTGGCGTAAATGATGAATGGACTGACTCGCCTGCATCTTGTTGAAGTCGAGGCACGGTCGCTTGAGGTCTTCCTCGCCATGACGCTGTAGTCGGCACAACGAACTTTCTTTTCGTCCCTTGTCTTTCTGCTCCGTCTGTCTGGAACTCGCTTGGTGGCTCTTCGAGGTGATGTCTCTCGTGTCGGCGCACGCAGCAGCAGTTCGTCGCTTCGTTCGACGTCGTCCGAGGGCCGGTGTCTGTGACAGTCGTGGAGACGGCGGTCGGCACAGTAGTCGACTGACCTCCTGGTCGACGACGGCGTCCGACTGTCGACAGCGCTGAGCCGACATTGACAGTCGCTCGAGCTCCAGCCGGACAGCCAGCAGACTAACAGACGTCGTCGGTGGTCGTCCACGCTGATGGAACAGGTGTCTTTGATGAACGGCAACCATTTGCTGTACGGCCTCCAGCCACCCGGTCGATATGTCGTCAATAAGTTTATTCTGTGCGCTGCGGCTGGATACTACCAAGCCGTCTAGATGCCGATCAGTCGTCGTCTTCGTTGTTGTTGATTTGCGCCAAACGTTGACGTTTTTCATCGGACACGAAGCTGCATCACATTATCCATGCACCAGCATTACTTGCAACCACACGTCACGACATTCAACTGTTAAACTAACCAATCTACAGTCTCATCAAGGCAGCGTTAACAGCGGGTCTGAACAGTACTCATCACTATACATTCAGGTAGGAGTTGTTGTCCACAAATATACACACACGACAGAAGAACGTTCCTGGTTTACAGCACTGCATAAACATTTAAAAAATAAAAATTGTAACCCCATAAGATATGCAACGTTATGTCTCATTTGCTATCATTCTTATTGTAGCCTACCGGCAAAGTAGGCGTACGGTTTGCGGGCGTGACTGACTGCTCTATTCACCCCACAATGCATCAAATTTTTCGGCACGCTCAATAATCCTAAGCCTATATCGGTCATCTAAATTCCTGTAGTGCGAATCTGCAGATTCTTTGTTAACCTGTTTTGTAGACAGCAAGCATATAGATCGATTTTAGGCTTCTATAAGTCTAAAACGATGCAGATTATGTTCACACAATAGGCCTACTAGGCCGAGCATCCAAACGTCGAGTTCACGCACGCATAGACCGGCATGCACGGATAATCAGAAAACTTAGAACACAGCATGCAGCATCGCATCGGTCGTGTATATGATGTGAGTTTATGCTCAGTAAAAGTGAGCCTAAAGCGATAATTTCACAAATGAACTTTCTCTGCCAAGTCATGCAGTCGTCTCGAATCAGTGCGACGATTAGCGAACGGACGACGCGTTGCCGCATTATCGGACACTGCACTCTGATCATCAGTCTTAGAGCGGAGCGAACGAAGTCGTCGTCATCTTTGTAGTGGGCGAGATTCTCTATCGACGCGTATGAATTGCAAAAGAGGAATAGAACCGTCGAGAACCGCGGCGTCGCAGCGACGTGCTACGACAATGCGTCATGGCGAATTTCCGCCACCTGGTCTGTCCTGATGTGGCCATTGCATGCCGCATGACCGTACAAAGCGACGCTCATCACTCTCCATTATTCTGCGGCGACGGACTCACTCGCTGCACATCGTCGCACTCTCTTAGCCCGACCACTCATTTGCCGCCCGGTGCTCCATTATAGGATCGCTCGCATTTCCCCCCAGAAAAGTACATCCCTCGGCCGACAATTTGCCGGCAAAAATCTGCCCCGCCCGGCAGTTACCCGGGCGGGGTGTATTTTTACCGATAAATTGTCGGCCGGGGGAAAACTTTTCCGGGGGCGATCCTCTAACGGAAAGAGACTTTTTATGAAGCTGGCAATATTTTAATTAGGGGGATACATATCAATTCCGTGATTATTTTTCCCCGGGAGGATTTTTCTTGGGGGAGACATTCTAATGTGACATCGGCAGCAGCAGCAGCAGCGCGTGCTGAACGTCGTCAGCGTTAAGTCGATTGAGTCGCTTCGAGGACGGCGTCAAATTCGTCACAGTTAACTAAGCTTGCTGAGTACCGTGACTACGCTTATCTGCCAGCATTGTTAACTGCCTGGAAAATTATGTGGACCGGAAATTAACCGCTTGCTAACGACTATTCATGCTTTTGTTCGCTATAACCTGTTAATAGCGTGAACAATAATGCAAAGCAAAAAAAGAGAATTATTAGGCGGAATCGCTGCCGACTATTGCTATACATTTATCCGTTCGTCCGTCTGTCTGTCACAATCGTAAACTTTGCTCGAACCGCTCAACGAATTTACATGTCATTTGGCACATACACCTGTGGGTCCAATGATCTATGATTCATTGGGTGATAGATCGATCAGCGATTTCGTATTTTTACGAAATTACTTTGGTTCTGGTTAAAATCATATAGCGTTTGACACAGTTAAACTTATCTCCCAAAAAGTGGCACGTTTTAAGGAACGTTGTAACGCGGTGTATATCGACGAAATGATTTTACGTTATAAAGTTATCATTATGCAAGCCACTATAACGCTCGCAAAACTCCATGTAGCTTCACAAAACGAATCCGTTAAAGTAAAATTTTACGTACAATTTTACTTTATGTCGGGTTAATATGGGCGATGTGGCTATACTGTGTAAACTGCAAATAAAATGTTGAAAACGAAAATTTTTTCCGAAACCTATAGGGCACCGCTGATCACCGTTTCCTTATCCCTCAGTCAGACAACAGTTTACACTGTCGGAACGCAGATACGGTACTGGGTTAGTGCATCGCGCGGTGTGCTTCTTTACGTTCCACTTTCGCTGATACTCAATGCGCCTAGCCCGAAAAGATGGCCAGGCTGAGTCGACCTGCATGGGGACTGCAAGTTACGTAATGCATTCATACGGCGAAAAACATTGATGTGCAATTTGCCTCTAGCGCTTTTCGTATTTTTTACTGCAAATTGACGCCGTGAATCTACAGTCTAACCAAATATACTAGATAAAAAACAAGGTGTAACAAGCGTTACTTACCAGCCGACAGCTACGTTGCAGAGTGTTGTCGCTGAGAACTCGTTTCCTGGCCCGGACGACTACGACGACGACGACGTCCGTGTTTCCGCTCTGTGGACGTTGTCTACAGTAGTCTGTAGGATCAACGCAGCCGACCACGACCACGTACGCAAGTCGCTGCGTCGCTGTTTTCAGATGACGTACGTCTAGCGCATGTCCGTGTTACTGCCCGAGCCCGTCCGTCTGTCCGTCCGTCCGGCCGTCGGTCCGTCAATCCTGGCGCGATTAAGTATCTCTAGGTGCCGCTGCGTGCGTGCGTGCAGGAACCGTCGGTCTGGCGCTAGCTGCAGCTGCAGCCTCCGAGGTTCTGACGCTCGGTCAATCCGCTGCTCTGCACTGCGTGGAAGTGAACTGGAGCGATGATCGTTTTTTATACTGCGGACTCCGGCGAGTGAGTACGTGACGCAATTATGAAGGGTCAGTGTATTCAGAACGCGATGTCGATCGGACGCGCACGCAGCGCGTGATGTGCTGCGTCGATCGTCTCTCGTTGTCATCATCAACCCATGGATATCTCAGCCTGCAGTGTAGTCCTGGAAAGCAGGTCAATGGGTCAATGGTCAAAAGGGCCGGGGACGAGTGCTCCCCCAGTTCAGAAAATTTTATTCTTATCGAAAAAATTTTTTTTCACCAAATACAAAATGTAATGCTATTTTGCTATTATTATTTTTGTGTTTTTTTCTACCATGATCGGTGAATTAAAGATTATCAATTTTGGGGAAATTTAGGCAACGGCGTCGTGTGTTAAACAAAAGAAGGCGGGACAGGAAGTTGCAATAATTTTTTCGACAGACACTGCAAATTTCTGACAAAATAGA
>Ga0209454_1002388_pt1 | contig 12725 bp, 7 predicted proteins | sample WorMetHERISLAND1_2_FD_187400 | JGI IMG/M metagenome (GOLD analysis project Ga0209454, IMG submission 187400) | Marine gutless worms symbiont microbial communities from Max Planck institute for Marine Microbiology, Germany - Olavius geniculatus... | ecosystem: Host-associated > Annelida >...
GAGTAATGTTTAACGTCCCACCTGACACAGTATAGGTCATTTTGGGGACGGTCTTTCCAGGCAGAATGCACACATAAACGCAAAATAACGGAACGAAAAAATTCTATCTTTACAGAAAAAAAACACAATATGGAAGCCTAAAATTGTAAGAACTGATCATTTTGACCGTGCATATGTAAGAGAAATGACAGTTCTAATAATCTTTCCTGTTATCCTTCAGACAGTCATCAATGTCAGAATGCTGTCTACTGGAGGACAGGGGTAGTTTTTAACACATTAATCCAGATTAGGCTTCGTCCTCAATGGTGACATTTTTGGAAAACTTTTATGGGCTAATGACCCAATAATCTTACCCATTCAGCAGCATCAAAATACTGAAGCGATGCTGAAACGCAAAGTGATGGAGATATTGTGTTGCAGTGTGGTGAATATATTTCAAGTCACTCGTGCCGCGGAGTACATTGACTTCAGGTCTGACGTCGGCAATGTTCGTCTTCTCTCACATGCATCTCGTGTTGAGAACTTTGTCGGCATTCTCTCCAGGTTTCATCTAACTGCATTTTTGTTGTTTTCACAGCTGCTGCGTGCATGAAGAATTTTGTCCACATTATCTCAGTTAGAGAATTGATCTGTTGCCTGGAGAGGACGAATTTTGAACATTTGTATTATCAGATTAAGAAACTGTGCTTTGTGCATAATATGCTGTGTTCGGACAATAGCATTATAGTCACTGTGATGAGATTGTTTATGCAGTCCAATGAATATATCAAACTGTGTCAATTTGCTGATGTTACTCCACATAGTAACATTTCTTGTATAAGACATCGTGTCAACCTGAAATTTATTTCAGCTTGTGAGTAGGCCTAACTGTATGTACATGGTATTTCATAAAAAAGGACCCCTTTTTGTTCTTTTCATAATTCACTCAGGTGATGATCAATTTACACAAAATTTGTACCAGTTTAGCTGGAAAAAATACTAATTTAAAATATTGCAACAAAATATGGTAGATGATTAAATATTCTTTGCTAGACCTGACGTAATACTGGCGTCCTAATGTGTCATGGGTACAAACTGGATAGTCTCAACTGGTGCTGTCAGTTGCTACCCTGCTTCGATGGTGAGCTTAATCTGGTTCGCTAATGAAAAATGTTTATCGTGTCAGCACTAAACAACATGGGGACATGAAATCAGGCGTCTTGCGATTCAAAAATGCAACCATTTTGCAAGCTCGGTGTGCTAGTGCACTGTCTTGCTCGAACGTGTAAAAGTCCAACTATTTCCACAAACACGTAAATGTCATCGCTTTGCATGTTTTTGTAACTGTAACTGTAAAACTTCAACAATTTGTCATGAATGAACCAGATTTTTCACCATTGGAGCAGGGTAGCAACTGACTGCACCAGTTGAGACTATCCAGTTTGTACTCGTGACACATTATGACGTCAGCATTACGTCAGGTCTAGTAAAGAATATTTAATCAACTGTGATATTTTGTTGCAATATTTTGAATTAGTATTTTTTCAGCTACAACTGGTACACATTTTGTGTAAATTGGTCATCATTTGAGTGAATTATGAAAAGAACAAAAAGGGTTTTTTTATAAAACACCGTGTACTACTGACCGTATGATGTGTTTTTTTACTATTTTTAATTGTATGCATTTTTGCGAAAATAAACTCATATTGTCACTTGAAGTGTAATGAATTTTGTCATCATTCTTTCCACGTTTGATTTAACCATAATTTTTATGTTGTTGTGAAGAAGTTCGTTACCATTTTCTTTTTAATTGTCATTATTTACCTGTACTTTTGTTTTGCCGCAGCTGTTGGAGGTTTGAGATGCTGTGTTGTATTGATATTTTGGCGCTACAACAATATTTTGCATTTGTTAAACATTTCTCTCATGTTTTCAGTTTCTACTCTTTCACCAGCTGCACCTTTAGTTGGGATCGAACAATCTTACTGTGAATATCTGGAGAAATTTTTCTTGGTTAAAGCGGTGCAAAATTGTTCGGATTGGTCTAGACTTGTCAGAAGTAAACTGCAGAGTTTTTGACAACTGTACATATTATCGGTGTGTGTTATTTCTTGGCACATTTTTATCATATTCTTTTCTGTATTGTAGTTTGTTTATTCATATTTGCAACTGTTGCTGTTTTGTAGGGGTCTGCTGCCCCCAAAAGTGGTTGTCGAAGACATTGGGGGCACAAGAACGGATGCTGGAATGCTCGGATATGGCATCTATTTTGCCGACTTAGCAAGGTCTGTTTTTATCATTTTTGCATCATTTTACATCTGATGCTGTTTGTTAATAGATCATTAACATCGATGTGAACATTGCATGCCATTTTTTGCAGAAACGAATTATAAATTATGAGTACTTGTTAGTCTCATTGCAGGAGATTATGTTATATGTTTATTTATCTGTCTGTTGGTTTGCTGTATTTGTTAGCAATATTGTGCAAAAAATACAGGCGAATTGGGCTCAGAATTTCAGGGAGTGTTAGACTTTGCCTAACTTAGAGATAATTAGATGTTGTTGGTGATCTGGATCAGCATCTGGATCCAAGGTGGAACTTAAGGATTCTTTGCCTTTGCCAGATATGGCAAACCATCAAATATAATGCTGTGATTTTGGCAAAGGCATCAGAAAAAATTGACATGAGTTGGTGGAGGTCTGTGCTCTCACAGTGCGCTTTTAGTTTAAAGAATTATGAAAAGATTTTCACGGAATTATTTGTATGATGAGGCATGGCTGAAGGAATGATAAATCCGACTTCTATGGCAAACTTTTTTTAAAGATTGTTCATTTATCAGTAACATGTATACTGTATAGTAGTATTTACTGCTATTTGACAGCAATATCAGCCAGCACATTAATGTCAGGACAAAAAAGGCAGCGGGATGAGTCTGAATAAATTAGTAGCTGTGTTGCAGTTTGAAACTAGAAAGCAGTCATAGCCCGCAGTTACCTCCACCAAGGCAAAGCTATTCGCCAGGTGGCATCATCATCTTCAGTTTTGCAGCGGTTCCCTTATGCCCCCTTTAACACAATGGTAACGAAAATTTCAAAGTGATCCAGAATCCAGGATTTCTGCCAGATCACGCCCAAAATGGAATCACTGGTAGTGTATGCCATGCCCGACATACCCTCAAAATTTCAGAAAGATCCATCCATAACTTTTTTAGTTATCTTGCTGACTTACAGACAAACAAACAAAAACCGGCAAAAACATTACCTCCTTGGCGGGGGACGCTGAAATCGCGAGACCTGACAATGCGGCACCAGATCGCAGGGGTAGACATAGCGAGACCTGACAACGTGAGACCTAGCTGTGCAAATTGGTGCTAATTGAACACCTACATGTATGACTACTATGAACGACGCCCTATGAACTCCCCCTTACTTTGCACTTACAGGATGTGTTTATATCACATTAGGCCTACCCACTGTTGTGCTATAGACAACTTGATAATTGTACACGCCGTCTTACACTGGACCAAACTAAGTTATATGTGACCGACATGGAGCAGGAATACTCAACAATTAAGAAAGGTTCCGGCGTATTGTACATGTGTGCGAACTTGCTTTATCACCGAGTTAGAACAACCGGCAATGTAAAATACCTGAAGTGTAATGTATCCGGCTGTGATGGCTCGGCGAAGCTTGTTGGAGACAGATTTTTCCTTGGAGTAAGTAACGAATTTGTTATATTTTTTTAGTCTAAATAATTTGTTTGCTTACGGGTGTCCTAATACGAATTGATCTGGTTGTCTGTCTGTCTGTCACACTTTGGAATGGCTCTACTGGATGAGATATACTGACCAAGATTTACTTGCGCCATGAAACGTCAACGTTAATCAATTACTGCTGTGAAGGCCCCATATTGTGCCGGCCTATTATAGGCGCCAAACGACGCGGTCTCGCGCAAGGATGTGCCTTTTGGGAAATAAAAAATGTGCACCTAATATAAAACGTATTTAACATATTAGTGTGTCCATGTGTATGTGAACACAAAAAATGCCGACCGCTGGTCGTATTGGCTTTATTCAAACATATCTAGGTGCCTGTGGTGTGCAGTTATGATCCCACATAGAGCAATTGTTATATTGTAGCGTAATAACAATGATCCTTTTTAATTGTTTCAGCATCCGCACATGGAACATCATAATGCTACATATGAGATTCAGCGCATGGAATTAGTTCAGCGGTGCAAACGACGGGCCGAGAACGAAGATGTTCCACTCCGTCAAATATTCGACGACGTGTGCCGCACTTCATCCGCTGCAGCACAGCAACTGTCGTTTGCCGACTTAGAGGCAGCGATGTACAAACGACGTCGTCGCGCACAACCGGCGCTGCCAACGTCTTCTGCTGAAGCCGACTATGCAGTACGCAGCAGTCGTTATGCACAGCTAGAGGACAGTGAATTCTACCGAGGGGTTGTCGATGCTGGAGACAACGGAGCGGCGCTTTTCTTCGCGACTAACGCTCAGCTGGAAATGCTGTCATCGGCTACTCAGCTGTACTTTGACGCCACTTTCAAAGTGGTTCCGACGATTTATTATCAACTGTTTACTCTGTTCGTCCCCTTCGCTGATTTCGCGTTTCCTGTGTGTTACGCGTTGATGTCGCGGAAGACGACCGAACTGTACGTAAAAGTATTCCAGAAAGTGCAGCAGCTGGTGCCGCAATTCGCACCGACGTGTGCGATGGCAGATTTTGAGGAGGCGTCAGTGGCGGGATTTCAGCACGTCTACCCCGATGCTGGAGTAGCTGGGTGTTGGTTCCACTACGCGCAAGCAATTATCAAGCGAACAAATAAGATCGGCCTGAAAGAGGCGTATGGAAGTGATGATGACGTCCAGTACGTCGTTCAGTGTCTGATAAGTCTGCCGCTGCTGCCAGCAGAAGAAATCGTTGCCGCGATTGCTGACGTAGAAGCGCACGTGCTTGTCGACAGTTCGCACGAGAACCAGCTGCGGCAACTGATCCGATACGTAAACCGGCAGTGGATTAACAAGCGTTCCATCGGCCCGGAGCGTCTCAGTGTGCGCGATAACCAAAGCCGAACCAATAACGTGCTTGAGAGTTATCACGCCGCTCTAAAACGCAGGGTTAAAGTCAGCCATCCCAATTTGTATTCGTTTCTTTCGCATCTACAACAGTTAACTCTGGATCAGCTGAACGACATCGCTCGTCTTCGCAACGGACTGAACATTCGACGCCCTAAAAAGAAATCGAACATGCTGAACGACAAGCGGATCAAGTCCTGTTTGTCGAGATTCGACAACGGGACTTATAGTCGCCTCCAGTTTCTGCATGCGGTAAGCCATTCAGTCGGCGCCCATACGGAATGTTTACAGCCGCGTGACGACAACAGCAGCAGCAGCAGCGAGGACGAGGACAGTCAGAAGCCCGTGCCAGCAGTGACGACTTCAGCGGCGTCGGAATCGTCAGCTGCATCAACCTCTGACGACTGCTGCAAAGTGTGCCTCATGGCGCCACGTGCTGGCTTCGCATTGGTGCCGTGCGGACATGCGCGCTTCTGTGAATCGTGTTCCATCCGTGTGTCAGAAATGGCTGCGGGATGCCCTGTTTGCCGTTCACATATCGATATGGTAATTCGCGTTTTCTCTTAGGCTATGCCCACCCTCACTGGACACTTTTTGCGTGAAAAGTGTATCTTCTGTGGTGTTTTTATGTGGTGTTTTGCATCTTGATAATAATGTGTATTTCTGCATTGTCGTAACATTAAATTGTATTTGACGCGTTATTTACGGCTTCTTTAAACATGCTTCGTTAAACATAACACGCTTAAACGGTATACAGTAATGCACAGATGACTAAGAAAATTAATACAAACTGCTACCTACAGTTCGTATAACGAAAAAAATTATCATTGAGCAGATACTCGAACATTGAAACAAGTCTCGCGATGTCCACCCCTGCGATCTGGTGCCGCGTTGTCAGGTCTCGCGATGTCCACCCTTGCTACATGGTCTCACGTTGTCCAGTCTCGCGATGTCAGGTCTCGCGTTTTCAGTCGCCCCGATCAATGTAGTAACAGTAGCAAATGTAGGCAAATGTAACATTTTGCTTTATGCGTTATTAATGCAGTATTTGTTACTTCTGTTACAAGTGTACCTTTCTCTCGCTTACAGCTCCCCACTATAAACAGAAAAGCCAGTTATCAGCACCGCAAAATTAAAGTTCTCGTTTCTCTTAAAAGAATAAATAGTTGTCAACTCAGCTATTTGTTGACGTTACTACACTTAGTTATTTACATTGAACTGAAACAGAATCTACTTTATTTTAGGGCCTTTCTATATTTAGCGGCAGTCTCCGACCCTAATCACCCCGCTCCTGACTGACCTTCGTAGAGGGTTGCATTGCAGTCACAAGCAACGATCTGGAAGGTGTCATTGTTCCTGTAGCCGTCCTGGAGTTCGTCCCAGACACACTGGCCGTGGTCAGCGCCGCTGCAGTTACACAGCTGGACAATGAGTGTCACCGGCGCCGCAGCCTCACGTGAATCATTAGCACTGAATCTAACACAGCCAGATTAACAGTCACTATGCCGTACAACATGTCACTGTAACATTGCCACCTATGACTCCTCCGGGGAGAGACATTTCAGGGGACGGTCCTATAATAAAACGATGGCACATGTCCCTAAACAATTTAAGCACTTTTCAGACAAGCAGTTTATGTAAATGTTTGTTGAAATTGGCACATAATTAGCTAAGAACTTATCTCGGATATGGTTATGTTAAGAGTGCACCAAATTGCATTACTTCTAGAGCTGTCGAAGCGTTAATTTTTTAAACGCATGCGTTAATGCGTTAATAACGCATCATTAATAATGTTGATACTGTAGGTGGACTATTGGACCACATCAAGAAATGAGAGGAATGAAGCCCACAAAATCATGCCTGTGTCACAAGGCCGTGACAGTAATGATGAAACAGCAACAAAATAATTTCTAGTTATTTGAGCATTATTCGATCGACAAATAACCAAGGTTTAATGGACAATTGAAACTCCTGCTTCATAGAATTTATTAAATTTTCGTATGTGCGTTATTTTTAACGAGCGTTAGTTTAGTAACGCGTTAACGAGTTGAGTTAACGCGTTAATTTGACAGATATAATTACCCAAATTCGCCAGAAAACAGTTTCTTTCTCAGTAAAAAGGGGCCACTCTGGACTTCATCCCCTCGGCGCAGGCGCCTCAGCTCCGGTGTTCCTATCCCGCTTTCATTTAGAACTCTTTATTTGCGCCTGCAGACTGCGATACTCAGTGATGTCTAGGTGAAAACTCAATGCAATGTAATGTTTTCGGTATGCCACTCACACTAGTTCAACGGGATCCATGTTCATTGGTGTCCATGCAAACTGCCACGTGTTTGAATCTTTTTGCGTCAGAGTGGATCCTGTCGGCAGAGGCTCCCAGCCAAACACCCATACGTCCTCATTGTCTGCATCGGAAGTTGTCAGCGTCACTGAACCTTGCTCTGATACAGTCCACTGTGTCGTCAGCGATTCATTTCCATCATTTCCAGTTCCTTCTAGAGATACGAAAGGTACGTTGTTTTCTGCAGCCACAAACATCGCAAGTAACATGATTATAAATGGGGTGTCGCCTGTAAATAGTTACGATTATATTTGAACTCAGAGTAGAGGTTTGTGGGTGTTGTGTATGTTTCGTGAATAGTTTTAATCACGACATATTAATACTAACAAAGACATTTTAACATCCATGATTCATCCTTATTTTATTCATTCAAAACATGACAATGATAAAGACAGTGAAGACACGATAATGTATGTCCACGTATAAATTGAGTCCCTGATGGCAGTAAGCTGTCAACATCAGTCACGATGAACTCCCATTCAATTCACGTCTGAAATCGTGGACAAAAGTCCAGTATAAATTATAATGATAGCGCTGTACAAAAAGTACACCACACTGTTTATTAATGCTTTGAAAATTAACATCAGAACTATTACTTTACCCCGTAAAAACGCCATTCTCAAGCTAAATTACCATACATGTACTAAATACATGTATATGTCACTTCTGTTGTTGTTGTTGTTTAGCCCGCTTTCCAGACCCGCGGGCCTCGGCTGATCCACAGGCGGGATAGAGAAGGGAGAGTGTCCACTGACTTTGCAACCACATCGTTTGGATGCAGCTGTCATATGCACCTCTTGAAAGCTCCGTCTTGTGATCCAAATAACTTCTGTCATCAGTAAATACTGCTACACTATGAAAACATTCAGCTGCTTTCACAAATTAACTTCTTACACGTAAATCGTCTTGAAACAAGTTTGTCAGCATGATTTCGCCCCGACCCATGACCCCTCAGCTCATCGCCGGAGAGGAAAATGGAGTAAATTTTGGAAATAGAAAAAGGGTAAAACAAAAGAAACGAAAATAAAAAGAACAAACTTTTTACTGTTTACATGCCCATAATAGAGGATACATCTACTTCGTGATTACATGATCATGCATACCGTACAAGTTTTTTTTAGAGCCGCCGGCGTTTTGCCGAGCAGGCTAAAACGTTTTGAACGTAATATACTCTGAGACATTAACTAGCACAGATGTTTTAAAAGTAATTATTCATTCAAAACGAAACCGTTTGACTGCACTCAAGCAGGCGACAGCTTAATTAATAACAAGACGATAGCAATATGATGAACAAACCCAGTCTGGCGGAAGCGGTAGAGAAGCTGGTGCTGGCCGCTAGAGTGTCTCGGGCAGTGCGCGCATTACCAGTGGCGTAATAGTCATAGGCACAGGTGTCTCGCGCATTAGACACGCCATTAGCAGTGCACAGCCGCTCAGCATCCTGACGCTGCTGAGCACTAGCAGAAGACACGATGTCAAAGTCCGGTGAGTACGATCCTTGACTGTTGTAATAGTCAAAGTCTCGCCCGTTCTCGTAATAAAACAAGGATTCAACCTCCGAAATTCGATCTACACAACAGCGACAAACATACAAATACGATGCCTGTACATTGCACAGAAAACACGTCGATAGTGGGTTGCAAATCAAACAAAGCAGAAGACCGAAGTGAAAGTGGCATCAGTCATGTACCAGTAAACTCATGCTGAGTGACAAGTTGTCCCACGTTTTCACAAAGTCGCGAAAATATGCACATTTGTGTAAGAACTATCGCTTCCGAATGGAAGTAATATATTGCGCACAGAAAACCAGTGTTAAAGTAATTCTGTCTAATCAATAAAAAGCGATCGACAGCAAAACGGTTTTGATTGTTAAAATTTCTGTCCGTAGACAATATACAATACAATAAATCTGAGCTAATGCTCATGAGACGCGCGAAAGCCTGCAGCAGTTTCTGTTAGTAGACAATCTTGGTCTATATCCATCCATCTCGTCGCAATTCACGCTTTTGCAGCCAAAAATCGCAAAAAAAATCATTAAAACCTTTATTTTCGAAGTTCAAGGTCGTTCAAAGTCATCGATGTTGACATTCCTAAGAAGCTCATCGCCAGTGCTTGTTATAATAAGCAGCATGTCTGTGACTATCTGCAAACGTTATTACGCTAGACCAGCCAACAGCGGTAAAATAACCACTTTTTAGGGGAATATCCCTTTTTGACTCCCACGTGCGCAGGCCTCCTTGAATCTAGGGGGTCGGGAATAATCGGTCTATCATCAGCCATTTAAAAGGAACGTCTGGCTCACCTACCAGAGGGTAGTTGTCAAGCAACCTTATTTACTTGTTCAGACAGTTTTCCAGTAAACGGTACCGTTTAGCCATAATACATGCGTTACAGAGAACAGACATACAGCAGACGACAGAGAGAACGCAGTATGCAAGGCTCGATCCAAGGCTCGATCTTAACGGTTGGCCAAAAACGTGCACATGGTGACGCAAGTGCACAACAAAAGTTTAACAAGTTAATAAATTATGATATTTTGTACACTACGGCTACATAAGTCTACGTCTACAAATGTGGACTACTTACTTATTACTTACTTACGTCTCAAAAAGGTCACATTTACCGTCAAACGTACCAATATAAGAAAAATCTTTCGGGGCGCAAAACAACTGGGTCTGAACGGTGAAATCAACTCACACGTTACGCAGAAATCGTTGTATATCGTTTCCTCGTTGGAATCGGATGGAATAGTTCGACCGTCACTGCTTGTGAGATCATCCGACGGATTGCCGTTGTAATTCCCCATCAGGCCGCGCATGTTATTCTTCAGCTCAGGCGGCAATTGCACGGCAAAGCTCAACTGATATCCACTACCCAGACTTACCTCAATAGTCGCATCTTCAGCGCAGCACACAAAGCAGTTAACAAAATAATTACAGCAATATACTACAAAAAAAACAAGCTAGAAAGAAAGCCAGGTTTTAGAATCTGCCAAAAAAATACAAACGACACTAACTTGAAAAAGCGACATCCATCGTGCACTGATTCGAGTGCAAAAACTTGCAAAGTGACAAATTTGTATATTATTCATTATTCATTCATACAAGAATGATCAAAAATAGTTAAACCTATTGCAAGCCTCGTGCATTTACTCCGCTGACTTAACTAATCGTATTTTGGAAAGATGACCCAAAATATTCGTAGAAGAATTTACCATTCATTAAGTTAAGCTGCTGTAGGCTCATTGTAGCCCACTTAACGACGTCACACCTCAGGCGAAGTGTGAGTGTTGCAAGGACGACCATAAAATATATGGGATAGGGCAAAACATGACCCTCTCACCCTCAGCCAACCCTAGATCTCTCAAGCGATTGACACAAAATTTAAATGGCGTGATTACGTCGTGGACATCTACTACCAAAAATTAAGCTCAATCCGCCCAGGGGTTGTTGCTCCCCATATACGAAAAGTATAAGCCCCTACACTTCCTCTTCGAATGTTTACTTGACTTTTGGTTCTTGAACTAGCCTACATGCGAGTCCTTTGATCGATTTTGACGTTTAATACGTAAAACGACGAGGTTCTGCGCAAAAGTGCCTTTTGGGAGTTAGAAAATTAAAATTTAATATTTAAAATTTAACGTATTTATTCAACAAATTCGAAAAAAATACAAAATCGCCTTTGTGGCCGCAAAATTGTTGAACCTGGTTTATAAAGTCGAACACACTTCCCCTCATGCGGCAACAATTTACAGCAGTCGGTCGAAAGAGCTGGGAGAAAAAGAAATAATGAAAAAGAAATAATGATGATGATGATGATGATAATAATAATAATAATAATAATAATAATAAACTGCAAAAACATAAGCTCGTCGGAAACTACCGTTGCGGGCGGCCTAGTAAGCTATTCCAAACGGGTAACATCGAGGTCATAAAGACTTGTCAGAGCTATATCACCTTTGATTTACTTACTGTCTTAATTGCAAAGCGTGTTATTAATTTTAATTCAAATTTGGACGCGACTTGATATTTCTCAAGTTGCTGCTTGATATTATTGTGCTTGGCCATGTAACCAATGTTGACATTATATGAACAGTTTGCCAGTTATTCTTAACATTATTGTGTATGTTTTCTTTTCTTTGATTGTACATTATGTATCTTGTTGTCTACTTGTCTACCAGTTATGGTGAAATAGATTTTCACAACATCAAATAAAAAGACTGTTGACTATGTTAGTGATTACCAAACCAGAGTCAACATGTAAGGACGCCGTATACATAGCCCTATCTAGGGTTACCTAAATGATTTTTGCGGTTGTAGAGGAGTGAGTGTAAATGTGTAGGGTTTAACGTCCCACCCGACACAGTATAAATCATTTCGGGGACGACCTTTACAGGCAAAATGCACATACATACACATAATAATGGAACAGTAAGTTTAACCTTTACAGCAATAAAACAGAAAATTTAACATTTACAGAAAACATTAATGTGAAACATAACACACAGAAATAACCTAAACCTAACATTGTAAGAACTCGCCATTATAATAATCGTGCATATTATGTAAGACTATCGAAATTTTCAATAATCTTCCCTGTTATCCTCCAGACAGTCATCAATCTCATAATGCTGCCTCTTGGAGGACAGGGGGTGTGTTGTAGAGAACTTATATTAAAACTGGTATTATCATATCGCTTTTCACACAGTTTCAAACTAGTAAGTTTTTTGTAATATATTGTATTAATAACGCATTACAGAATAGCACTTAAATAACGCAATTATATAATACCTTTTACAAACGAGACGACAAGCGTTCGATTTCTTTTGGACAGCGTAACACCGTTATATGACTGCGGATCATCGTTTGTAGAAAGATACCAATCCGTCAAGTTAGTACTTTGGTCTATTAGAACGATCAGACCTACAAGAAACATGATCCAGTCTTTAGCCAGCATGTATACTACAGTAGAGAGTAGCAAGCCTATCGGCAACGTGATTGTAATGACATCCTTACTCGGCTTCTGAAAATTTTTCTCGGTATTCGATTTCCTTTTATCCTTGTTAACGGCACTACTTTTATTTCTTTTCACTCAACGAACACACTCAATACATCTCGTTCTAAATAAGTGTACGCCTCTTGATTTTTGACCGCCTTGAAACGGAATTTTATATTTCACTAAAATAACGACTCAGTAATTTGCTACATAACAAAATTCGCTGAAGACAAAAAGTCGCTTGCTTATGTTCAGCACTTGAAATACACGGACAAACAAACCTCTTCGACTTTCGCGTAAACAAAACGAAA
>Ga0209454_1002389_pt1 | contig 12721 bp, 9 predicted proteins | sample WorMetHERISLAND1_2_FD_187400 | JGI IMG/M metagenome (GOLD analysis project Ga0209454, IMG submission 187400) | Marine gutless worms symbiont microbial communities from Max Planck institute for Marine Microbiology, Germany - Olavius geniculatus... | ecosystem: Host-associated > Annelida >...
GTGTGATGCGGGCAATATCACCTTTTGTAATTTTTGCTGTTTTCAATGTGCAAGTCCTTAAATGTTGCCGTTAACAAGTGTATAAACTGATGTTTTGTTCATTTATTATAGAAATAGTAAGGCGACTACTTTCACCCGTTCTGATAGGCCCATCATGTGTTAATAAGTTTGCAGCGCACGCATTGCGTATAGTAGGCCTAGGACACGGGCATTTATTATGGTCCAATTTTATTTCTCTTATTTGCGTTACCGGTACATTCGTGGTGCACGGAATAAACGTGATTATTATCTTCATTTAGCACCTGTAGGGCTAGTGCACTTTTCATGTCGCAGCCACGCTGTAAACAGACTCGTATAGGCCTACATCTTTGACCAACACGCAAGATTTGTATGTGACGTGATCGTGACATAGCCGATGAGTTTGCTAATTCAACAATAGACCTACCAGCGCGCTGCTCGACTCTTGCTGCTGCACTGTTAAAATATTTATCCTCGTCTGACAAGATAGATATGCTCCAACTCGTAGGCCTATAAACGTAGATTGTAGACTAACTGGTTTTACAATCAAACAAACGTTTTTTGCCGTTATATCACTGAGATTCACGGTGTTCAAAACTCATCAATAACTTTTATTCTGAAACAACTTCTAATCGCTAGAATATGGCAGTGAAGGGATACAAATGATAGAATTCAGTATAATAGTACTGGTAGGCCTATCGAAAGTACGGTATAGCGAAAAAATGCTCCCACTTTCACGGCAGTATTTGCAAACGCTTGACATGCAAACCAAGAAATTCCTATTACTATGAAGTTAAGCAAAATTAGGCGAATGTGGACAGATTTGCGCTAAGCAGGAGCCAGTGAGATGGCAGAGCTCCGGATGATGCTAGCAGGTTGTGGTACAGCGACCTCGGTGATTGACGGGATGGGATGCTGCAGGCGCCATTTAGCAGCGATCGCGTGAAAGCAACATTCGCTCACGCATGTCACGGACACCCGAGACACGTCAAGTCAGCGAAGTAATCAGTAATACCCTGTTTACATGGCGAAGCAAACTTAAAGCACACGTCGTGCACGTGTATTTTGAATACGTTTGCTTCATATGTTTGCCTCATGTATGCTTTCTCGTGTAAATGGGGCATAAGTCTTCTAATGCACTATAAACTGTCAATATTTAGCGTTATGCTGCCCCGTGCCACTCTCGTAAAACGTGTGCCAGACAAACTTAACGTCTCAAAAAGTGCTTCTTGAGTTCTTCGCGTTGACCGTTTGAACGACTTAGCGCATTCATCAACGTTTATGTCGTCCGTAAGGTTTTATGTTTGACAAAAAATAGTTACTTCTGATCACTTACCCCACCCATTACCTAGGAGCCTTAACTTCTTAGCTTCGGCTAAGGTAAGGAACACCCTGAAGAATCGACCTTCCGCTGTAGCGCTATAATAATACATAATGCGAGTTGTCTATTTTGTCTACGAAATACGAATAGATAAAAAAACTCGACATGCGAGCGCCAGTTGATTGGGCAGACTCGCGAACTCTTATTGTGCACACCTCGGACTAAAGACATATTGGAACATAATTGATATATTTAAAAAATAGGTAGCTTATATAAGTCATAAGTAACTTAAGCCTACTCCACACAGTAACATAACGTCAACGTATCGAGAGTGCACGTATGTCACCTAAATTAGGTTTATTGCATTGGCTGCTCTCAGATAGACCATTGCGAACGTTAGAGGAAATACATGAGAATCTATTTGGTGCTTGTCTTACGGAGTTTTTCGCCGACCATGAGCCTTGGGTACGATGTGTCGTCTGTCGTTTGTCTGTCTGTCTGTATGTAATTCATGTATTGTGGCTAAACAGTACGTCGTAGGTAGTCGGCGATGGTACTGCAGGGCGATGACGATCGAGTTCCTATAAGCTGCCAATAGTAACCATATCTCTATCTTCAGCGGTTTGGCCGCAATTTTGAACGCAAAGTTTCTGCTTGCGGCTATTATCTGCGTGCGCCGACTTACCGTATCGTATCCTAGCGTTGACTGTGGCGTTCTATATAGCAGCGACACCGCTCATTATAGCAGGTACGGGACTGTAGTCATGTTGAAAAATCGCGGAAGTCGGACGCTGGCCTTCGAATATAGGCGGCCCACCCCAGTTCGCTTGGCTTCTTGTTTTTCTTTACATCAGTAGCATCATGGCCGAGAAAATTGCAATTTACTAACATGCGCGAAATCAAAAGAGCCTTAAATTAATCCCGTCACGTTCCGTTAACTAAGTTGCCGTGATGGCTAGCAAGATGACAGGCTTCAGGGACATAAGCTAATTAGCAAATACGAGTTTTTTGCTAGTAGTTTATTTTCTCTTTAGAATTTACACGCGAAACTGCGAAGCTGGAAAGACGTTCCATACAGTTCTCGAATTCGGCGAGTACAATGTTCATTTCCACTGGTGACACGTCCATATGTCTCAGATACAGATTTTGCAAGGTCTTGCAATACACGTGCCCCCCTCAACCGTGTCGCCGATTTGCCTGGCCACCGACTTTACGTTCTGCTGCCACCAGCCGTCTGGCAGTGCCCCCAGTCAAGTTGACAACCGTCGCCAACCAACCAGGATTTCCCGGTTGTCGGCCCACGGACCTGAAACGACCTGCTGGACGACGTGACATAGATCTTCGCCAGCGACTCAAAACGCATCTGTTCACGAAATCTTTTTTTAGACTATTTCTTAGACTGGATTGAATTTATTTTTTTTGTAATGTACATAGCAGTAGTTTTTATCACTTGGACCGCTTTATATGTTTTTGATCGATTGATTCGCTACATCTAAGTCTTGAGTTAGGACGAAGTGTGAAATACACGTTAGTCGAACGTTCGTAGCATAGTGTCTGTAACACACACACAAAAAAATTCTTTCAGCATCTTAAAACTGAAGTTTTTTTACTAGTCATACAACTATAATTGATATAGGCGTAGGCTACGCTTATGCACGTGTGCATGTGCATATTCGAACAGTGATGTTCACTACTATACATTAGGGCTTTCTTGTTAATATGACGTAACTGTAGCGAGATAATACGTTGCATGTAAGAACCTAACCGTACGGCACTGCACGGTAATGTCTTGAGTGCAATTACGTACGACATAGAATGGCATCAAAGCGTTCGACGCACATCTTTGCAGGAACTTGCACTTTCGCTTCGGTTTTTTTTTATCATATCTGACCTGTCTTTCATCGCACTGCTTGGCGAAGAAACGGCACAGTGTGTCAGGTTGGTGATTTGCCTCCGGCGACGACTGATGAAAGATGGCATACAGGAAGAAGCAGCAGCATCAGCAGCCGGCTGCAGCGACGTTCAGTCGACCTGTCGCCAAGCACTGCATGCGCATGCCACCGGCGTATCTCCACCATACATGAATCTTGAAGAGCAAAATTGCTCCGTCATAAAAGCAAGGAAAGGTTTTTAGCCGATCTGACGGTTGCTGTGATCTAAGAGGTTAAAACGTTAAAGGTCGTGATATAGCTCTTTATGGGAAGCTCTCTCAGAGCTACGGAGCGTCACCTACCGTATGGGATCACACACAGTGTAGTTCCCTGCCACCCTACGCAGGTGAACGCGTCCCGCCTTAACCCCAGCCAGATAGACCAGTACTCGATTTACCTACCCCAGAGGGATAAAAGGCTGAGTTGACCTAGGCGGCTGGTTACATGTACATACCGAGATGGTTTATCTGCCCGCAGTTCACCCATCTAAGTAGGCCTACTAACTCAACGAGGTGTAGAGTAATTTCCTTGATCGGATGAAACGCGTTACCGCTACGGCATGCCACCAATCCAAATCTAACCCAACCCTAAATCGCCCACACGAAATAACAGCGGTCGTCAAAAACATAAGATTTCTCAAAATGTTCACACATTAATTTTGGTTTTCAAAAACGCACGAAGTGTGGTTGCTGTAGCACAGCATACATTAGCAATTTTTTTAAAAGACATAGATAACTTTTTGTACGTTTTTTTCTGCGTCGTTTGAAAATTTGAAATCGGTGAATGCGTGGGAATATTAATTGGAGGCTTGCAAACTACGATGCATTGCGTCATATATGACATTTTAACAACTGGGTGTTGTGTAATAGTGATCACGGTTGAACCAGGATGAGAAATATTTTTCGATTCTGCAGGTCTCGACTGGTTACCGTCAGAAGTTTAATGCATATTCTCTGCATCGCTATTTTTTAGTCTTAATTCTCACGTTTTCCAGTTTTGCAATTTGTATCCTTGCATTGTGTTTTTACACTGTTATTGCTGCATTTCTGATTCTGATTGTATTGTTGCATTTTCCATTTTCTAATCTTGCTCCCCGAATTTTAATCTCGGATTTTTTCGTCTCGCATTTTTAGTGGTTTCGATATTTTCATGAAAAGAAATAATTACTTATTGAAATAGCTTTAAAGTTATGTAAAATCAACGAGATAAAATTATAACATAGCAGATTTTCAAACGTATAGGGAAATATCGCAGAATACTGGCAGGAAACCAAGTTCTTACTTTTACTCTCAGCATCATTGCAAGCCTGCATTCGGTTGTCTCACCAGGTTTTTTTGCTACTGGTGGCTTATAGGCGTCGTGAGAAATGACGTTATTAACGCAGGCGCCGGCGCAGCATCAGTAGCAGCAGCAAGTGACAGCAACAGATTTAAGAAAACGTTTCCATACAACGCAACACACGCGACTTTGCCTTTGCGTACTTTTTGACGCAAAAAAGTACACAAACAAGTAAGCAACGAACGCAACGCAGGCAGCTTACACAAGCAACGCAGCGGCAAAACGCAAGTAAGTAAGCAAATAAGTAAAATAAAAATTCATATAGCGCATATGGTTAAATTAATCTCTAATGCGCTTACGACAAAAATGTTTATTTTTGCGTTGTGGACGGAAATTAAGCTTAACAACTTATGAGTTTACCTCGACTGTCTGAGATACTAGTTATGTGTAAAAATTATTAAAACATTTTCACATGCAGACATGTTTAATGTTTTTTATGTTTCACACTTATCTAAGCTAAAAAATTTGCAAAAATGTCACATCGAACATTATAAGAGAACAGCGCACAGCTTCAAGTTAGAAAATGGTTAAACAAAGAGCGATCGATAGCCACTGAAACATTTTAGTAAATGAGTTTACAAGTGAAATCACAGTCATAATGACAATTTTTATACTGCCCCGTCTTCTCTACATCGACGAAAATTAACAATGATTGTAACTGCAAAAACAGATAAGTTTCAAGAATTGTAAGAGTTTTAAGAATAACACAAATTCAATTGTAAAACATTTTGCATTCGCTTTTTTGTTTTTTATGTAACTACAACATTTGAATCAACAAATTGAGAAGAAAATGATTAGGTCTTCGCAACAGCCTGTGTTTAAGCCAGCAAGTGAGCAAGGAGTTCATTTTGCTGTTAACTGAGCACACCGGGCTCAGTACATGCACTGTATAACAGCAGTGATTTTGTCATGACCGCGGGATAAGGCCACAGCCGCATCCACGGCTAAGCTTAACAGCATCTGCAATTTGCTTAGAATTCAGTTCTCATTTTAAAACACATGATCTTACTAAGGTTGTGGTTACATCTAACGCTAAAACATTCACAAATGTCTTGCAGAAGTTTTGTTTTTTGCACTTAACCAAGTTCACTTTTTTTCGAAAATGTATTGTAAGATCATACGTAAAACATTTAGATGTATTTAACGCACGGTTGTCGGCGGTTGCTAAAATTCTGTGCTCTATTTTACACATAACCATTTCCAATCTTTTATATCTTTAAGTCAGGTCAGAAAAATATATGCGTGAAAAATATGCGCCGGAAAGTTTACGGCTGTTAGACCTTCGTGCAGTTATCGAGAGCGTCAGGTATCGACGGTAAATTAGATTACCGCACAAGCCGTAATTACGTAATCGAGTTATCCGTCATTTTTTTTAGAAAAGTTTCTGGCGTTTGCTAGCCTTTACTTTTGACCTTTAAAACTGAAAAATGACGTACCAGTATTTCCATATACGACACGCTAAGTTTGGTTTGTTTGAAAAAGGCAGACGAAGACAACACGGACAATATGTGTAAAGCAACCTATAAGAAGGTCGCCGTTAACGTACTGTATTTTCGTATAAACAATTAATATGCATACTTTGTTGGCTACTTTTGGACGTGTATTTTTTTTCACGTCCTTTACGTGCCAAATGTTATCTCATAAACGTTTCCCAGCAGCTCGTGTTCCTAGCACAGCTTCTCGTCGCAATTTTAGCTCTGTGTCGCTTGAGATCAGAGCGGACCTTTGTCTACTGTCAAGTTTTTTTCGTCGAGTCTAGGCGTTACAACTTGACTCAGCGGCAGCGGCTGTATGTCTGTATACTGATGAACGTCGTTTGTCGATGTTTATTGGTTGAGTGAGCGCTTCAGTGTGCACCGGAAAAGATAGTGACGAGCATCGTCAAGCGGCAGGCAATGGAACGAGGAGAGGAGCAGAGATGCTGTAAAGCAAACCGCACGTACACGGCTGCTGCTGCTGCTACTGCGATTTTGGTGGCAATCCCGATCGATTCATTTGTAGAGTTTTAAAATGTTTTACCATTGCGAGATACTTTTTGCTGCAACTGTATTCGCTGGTGGTAAAACCATTCTCGGCGGAGATTTGGGATATCTGGTCGCTTTTAGTTTTTGTACCACGTTTGTTCGCTCGATCTAAAAGTTAAAGCATCAAAGCGATAGAAATAAACACTAAATCGATATAAACTAGACTGCACTAAAATGCGTCAGCTGAGTTGAGTTCATTTCTGTCGTTTCGTATACTTCTACGGCTACAATTTTTTGTCGACACGGCGCAAGTCACGCTTCGGTTTTTACGCTCAGCGGAGTAAAAAAAATTCGCTGCTCTGTCAGTCAGAGCGGTAATTATTGCCACTCCTCACTGCACACGTTCCTGCACTTTGCGCCTTCAGCCCCCAATCCTCGCTTATTTAAGACTCGACGTATAGCGGACTGCATTTCAGCAGAGATGTCAAAGAGGCCAGAAGGAGAACAAGACCAAAATATTGCTAAGCCAACAACTATGAGAACGACAACGAAAACGATACCGATGTAACAAAGCAAAATTTAACATTTAGTCTTCGACATAACAGTTGATACGGACTGATTTTTATTTTGAAATCATGTTTCCACTTTTATTTTCAACATCGCTGCAACTGACCAGTTGACACGTAAGTCGTCGTTGCAACATAATCTGCATGACAAATCAAGTTAGTCAACTAAATCGTAAAACTCGCCAATAAAAATTTCATTTCACATTTAGCGGGTGGCTCATAAAATTGGAGCATGCATGCGTTGGGTAGATTAAGCAATCGGTAAATTTTGAAAACGATCGATTAACTTCGATCATAGCAGTGAATTACGGTTAGTCTATGCTATACGCCGTATTCCCGTGTTTAACGTGACCACCAATATTGTACGTTATCCTGTACAATATGTCACCAGCTGCTATATTGTTAACATCATTAACCTGTTATTACAATAAAAATCACACTGAAATGGGCATTAATTAACACAATCGCTGGCTGATAAACCGCGATATTTGCCAACGCGATATGCCACCGATATCGGTATGCCGTGCAGCACTGACTGAAGTCATCTTTTTGAACAATGACGGACATGGTTCGTCACTGTTTTGACGTCTTATTTCGAGCTTGGCGTTTATCACTGTTTGCAAGAGTGTCTACATATATACATACACTCGTGACGATCGTTAATCGTAACACATTAGCCTGGTTGTACAAACCGGCGAAGCGAACATACGAATCCCTGAAACAGACTGCATAAATTCGGGAACTAGATCGGCAGTGCATATTTTAGAAAACATTACTATGAACTCACATTATCAGGCGGTTAAGATTAAAATATATGAAAACGCGTGAAAATGTACATTTAAAACTTGCACGGCAGGTCCCACTTATTGCAATGAAATTTGTGACTTGATTGAAAATTTTTACCTCCGCGAAGGAGGTTATGTTTTTGCCAGACTTTGTTTGTTTGTTTGTTTGTTTGTCTGTCTGTCTGTGTGTCAGCAAGATAACTCTAAAAGTTATTAACAGATCTTTCTGAAATTTTTTTGGGAATGTCGGGAATGGCAAAAACTACCAGTGATTCAATTTTGGGGGTAATCCGGAAGGAATCCTGGATTCTGGATCACTTTGAAATTTTCGTTAACATTGCTTTCAATGGGGCATAAGGAAAACCGCTGCCAAACCGAACATGGTGCTGCCACCTTGCGAACAACATGGCCTTAGCGGAGGTCTGCGGGCTTTGACTGCTTTCTAGTTATAGTATGTGTTTACGTTCGACGTGCTTATTAAACTACTGCTTACTTACATACATACTTACTTACTTACAATACGATACGACAAAAGATTTGCACTGAAAAAAAACTGACAAGTCAAGCTGTGAAGAACTAAAAATGTTTTGAATGAAAATGAAACGAAAGAAACCGAAATACTCGTATAGGCACTGTTATGCAAAACGGAAAAAAATCCAAAATAGATGGTTATGGAAAAGCTTGAAACCCGAAACGAGAAAAACTAAAGAGGAAAGAAACAGCGATAAGTAAAACTAGTAAAAAACTAAAACGGGAAAAACCAAAAGCAAGTCTGGTTACCCATGAAATTAGTTAATCAGACTGCAGAGATCTATACGTACATTTCTAAACACTCTGCTGACACCAATACGTCATAGATGGGGCGTGAAAGTCAACTGCCACTGCATCGCTGTGGCGTCGTCGTCGCAGTGTTCGTTCAGCATCCATGCAGCCACCCAGTCGGCAGTTGGTCGTTCGCCTGATCGATGGACGCTTCGTTCGCACAGTTAGCAGCACTGCAACCGCCGCCCGCCAGATTGCAGGACCGGCTGCTCATAGTGAGATGTGATTGCACCCCGAGCCACTCACTGCATGCAGCGCCAGCACAGATCGACACGTGCTCGACTACGTGTGAAAACGTGACATCAGTCTGCGTCGACGTGCGTCACGAAAGAGCAAAGCACGTAGATACAGTAAATGGTTGCCCGTCGTGTCGACTTTGTTCGTAACCATATAGCCTGTTTTACACGTAGCTTACGAAATATCATTCTCATACTAGATACTGCACTGCTGAAGTGGATAAACGAGTACGCACTTGTACCACTTATACCACTCCAGACAGTGCGGTATCGTACTTAAACCGCGCTCAGATCGCATAGACTACACTGCCAGCCGAGTGTGGTTTAACTACTGACACCATGTTTATACCGCCTTCGTAGCAATCATCACGTGGACGTTGATGATCTGAAAACATGATGGATGCCACAACACGAGAAGCAGTGAAGACTAGCGATGGTGCCGATTCAGTGGATATGTCGTCTACATCGTCCGATGCTTCCTCGAATGACTCCGGCTGCATGAACTCTCATTGCTGTAAGAATGCAGAAACAGTTACCTCGAGGCATGACGCGAGTATTTAGTGAGATCGTGGAAAATGTCGAGAGATAAAGACGTAGCCGATCCAGTCGATGTGGTGGTGCCGCTGGCGGTGAGCGTCTCCCCGAGTCGACAGTCGGCCGTGACGACGCGCCACCTGACGGTCGACACCTGCACCACGCCCGACGAACGACATCTCTGGGCGCGCCATTCTCCGCGGCCGGGACAGCCAGTCGTCGCTCGGCTGAGAGTCAGACCACAGACACAGCTGTCCTGCCCCGAAACGGACTCTGTGGCGTCGAGCGGGGCTGGTGGGTCAGTGGGTGTCAATGATGCGGTCGAGATGCAGCAGCAGCGTCAGCAGCAGCAGCAGCGCAGTCCGTCATCGCTGGACGGAGGTCTGGTTCAACATCGTCGACGTCGCCTCGTTCTCAAGACCAACAACAGATCGTGGCCGACCAGCGTCGGCGCTACTCCTGCTGCTGGCACCGCCGACTCACGGTCAGTGAAGCAATCGTTCAAAATCGATCAATCAATCGATCAGTCGATCAACGTTAAAGTAGTTGAACAAAATCCACCCATGCTCGTTCTCGTATTCGTACTCAAAAGGTGTGACGCTAACGAAATGTCCGCCGTCAAATAACAGAATCAGAGGGTGTGAGCTGCAATCATCAGTTGTACGTTTAAATAGAAAAACGTGTTTAAGTTTGAAAAAGCTGACCTGTGTTGATTTGCGAATATTCAAAAAGATGTAATGTTAGTTAAAACTGTCTGTCGATTTTGAACTTTTTACGTACCTTTGTTTTACAGTTATGACTCTCGCAAATAGTCGGCAATAATGTGGTCTTGCGACCTGCGCTGTTGACTTTTTGATTAAATCTGGTCCGTAAATTATATTACGTAATGCAGGCAATAATCAATTTTTAGCTTTTTTGTCAAAACAGACTTCCGGTTCACGTCCAGGTCGGGCTTTCTCTGTCACTGGTCCGATGACGTGGAACTATGGAACTTACTGCCGAGACACCTTCTTGATCCTGTTTACACCATTTTCGTCTTTGGACAATCACTTAAGACATTTTTAAAGTACTTATGTAAATAATGCATTAGTGCCTGTTTCTGCGTTGATGCGTTATGTAAATTTACGTTTTGCTTAGGCCTACGTACAAAATGTATTTGCTTTTTTACGTAATCGGATCGGTGAAGTGTATCTTTTTTACGGCTACCGGCTATGGCGTCTTGAAGAGAGATTATGTGCAATATCTGTGCAATAAACGCATAAAACTTTCTTCTTGAGTTATCTTTGTTTAAGCGTCTGCTATCAGCGTTTCTGCAAAAAACAATTAAGAATACTGTTCTGTTATCTCGAGGTTGCTCCACAGTCCACACACCCGCTCACTGAACGCTTTTTAGAAAAATTATGGATACTACATGTATAAGTACGTTTTAGAAGTATTGCAGTACGAAAATATTTATTGACCACAAATAGTGGGAAAACAACGAAAATAAGAAAACGTCAAATACATACACAAGCGTTGGCTAAGTTTTAACTGTACGACAGCAATGACTACATCACAGTATGCATATACAATTTTTTACAGATGTGTATGCATGTTTTGCCAGCTTAATCTTACAAAAGAAATACTTCTGGCTAACCTTGACAGTTTTTTTTATTATATATATACCATGACTGCCTCTGTTACTATTTAGATTTTACTTTTTGGCTAAAATGGTTTGAATTTTATTCGAGTTATTATAATAATATGGTTAAAACACGTAATTGAACTTGGTGTCAAAAAAAATTTATGGTAACGTTCATCGTGGTTGCACTATATTGTATAACCTATGTGCATTTAGAAGAGTCGCCAACTCCCTGCTACAGTTTTTGCGGAAGACCAAGGCATATCTCTTCTAAAGTGTTCCGACTGTCGTATTTCGACTGACCCGAAATCACCGTCGCGTTTTACCACCTGCTGATTGTTTACGATTACGACCATTATTTTTTTGTTAGTTTATGCTAACTGCCTTGCAACTTCGGGTCGGGTCAAGTCAAAAGCCATTCTTCAAAGAAAAAGCAAATGGCATATACGAACACGCGTTATGCAATGCTGTTTGTTTTTCGTCAGAAATAATTAATCAGAAAACTCGTTTCATTTAATGGCAAAAAGATTTACAAAGTTAAAAAGTAAATGCTGCTATTGTTTCTGATTGCAATTTAAAGCTATAGTATGTTTTTTAGTTAAAGTGTTTTGTTTTCTACACTGTGAGATGAATATTTTCAGTTGAACTGTTACGTTGATCCTAAAACCAGTCCAGTCAGTGACGTCTCTTCGTGACCGGCCTTTTTTTCGTTCTCCCGCAACAATATAGTGAAACACGTTGACATTGATGAGATGCGTGGAAAATTTGTGCACAAGTTGCAGACATTTACATTGCTAGTGATGTTAGCAGTAGAACTGGGGTGCGAAGTACAAGGATCAAGACTTTACTGTCGATGACAAGGCCTGAAGAAACGGCACTTGCATACTGAAACGTGCAGCGGTAACTTAGCAGTCGCGAGACTTCTGTGTCAAAAGTACGGAGTAAAGATTAACGTCAAAGCGTTAAGGGGTGTGTATAGCTGTTTATGGAAAACCTGTCGAAGCGCTACAGAGTGTCACCTGCCATATGGGATTAGGGATTACAATCACATAGTGTTACCTGCCACCCAAAGTTGAACACACGACCTTGTGATCATAAGTCCAGCCTCCTAACCGTTACGGTACCAACCCGCCAAATATCAGTGAAACTCTGGGAAAAACAATCACAGGAGGACATAACGTCTATGCTTCACTACTGCTATAGTTCATAGGTTATTGCGCAGATTGTAGCGGGAGACAGTTTGGTCGCGGTGCTGTTTGGGCGGCTGTTGGCTACACGCGCTTGGTTGTCCTGTTATTTAGTGCGGCGTTTGATATTCGCCATCACAGGCTGAACGGTAGTTCAAGCCCTGTGTTAACGGCGACTTCTCTTTCTTATGGGGAATCCAAAAATTCGACCCCCCACAGAATCAAAGCCCCTGGCCCGATTGAGATAAAATTTGGCACGGTTGATTACGTCGGCGAGGGGACCCGTCATGCAAAATTTTATGCAAATTCCTCCAAGGGGGGCTTCTCGGCAAATGGGTAAAATATACGCAAAAATTTTTGTTTCTATATGCCTTTTTTTCTTCCGCTTACCCACAGAT
>Ga0209454_1002394_pt1 | contig 12711 bp, 6 predicted proteins | sample WorMetHERISLAND1_2_FD_187400 | JGI IMG/M metagenome (GOLD analysis project Ga0209454, IMG submission 187400) | Marine gutless worms symbiont microbial communities from Max Planck institute for Marine Microbiology, Germany - Olavius geniculatus... | ecosystem: Host-associated > Annelida >...
ACTGTCTTATTGTAAGGAGTCTAATACCTTGACATTGGTCAGTTCAGTTTGCAAGTCGTCGATTTTCTGCTGCAGCAATTTTTTCTGAGTCTCCATGGAGACGACTTTCTCCCGCCAGCTGCCGTCTGACTTCTCCAGCTCTTCTACAGTCGCTCGGAGTCGTTCTTCGCAAGCCGTTTTCTCGCTCAATCGGTCTTCCAGCTCGATGTTTCTTCTGTCAGATCGCTCCAACTTCTGCTTCAGAAAAGCGATGACGCCCGTCGTCTGGCTGTTGTTCTGCAAGACGCGTTCTGAGTACTGGCAGTCGTCGTCGTCATCGTCGTCGTAGTTGCTGGTAAAACTCACTGCTGTCAGGAGTCGTTCGTCGAAGATGTCGCCCTGTTGGTCGGCCAGTGTTCGTTCCAGGTCGGCCAGTTCGGCTCGCAAGCCATGCTCCGTCGTCTCCAGCTTGCGTACGCGGCACTCCAAAGCTGCCTCTCTGCCCTCGAGCTCAGCATTGCGATCAGTGAGTTCGTCCACGCGTGCGGTGAGGATGTCTCGTTCGTGCTCGAGCTGAGACACCCAGCGACGGCAGCGTATCTCCGCCAGCTCATGCTCGTCCAGGGCGTTGTCGAGTTCCCGGCGTAGATCAACCTCGCCTGCACTGTGACGCTCGGCCCGCAGTTTCAGCTCACTGGCAGCAGCTCGCTGTACCCGATCAGCCTCTTCCAGGCGTCCCACCAGCTCCAGCAGCCCGTCGATACGTCCAGCCATCCAGTCGTTCTTCGCACGCAGTCGAGATACTTCGTCCGACACCGACTTCTCTGTCGTCTGCAGTTGCGCCAGACTCGCTCCGAGCTCATCGATTGTCGCCTCTCCACCACGAACCACATCACGCAGTTGGTCCCGCTCCATTTCTAGGTCGCTTATCTACAACGCATTTCAACAACATCGTTAACACTAAACAGTGTCACATCTAAGCCGCACAGTCAAACAATTTCAGAATACGATTAGCGGAAGGTAAAAAATAAAACGAACTCTGAGCTGATCTGAGTTTTAACATATTTAAACACAATTTGAAACATTTGTTTTCAAACGTAATTTAACAAGTGATCTAGAAAAGTGAATAAAGCTCATTAGCACACTTGTGATCGCCAACCGATACAAAAGTTAAATTGCAAAAACAAACGGTACAGATTGGAAAAAATCGATCTTAATCAGTTAAGAAATTCAGTCAGTAAACATGAGATAAATTTCACAAAGACAAAACAGTTGACCAAATAACTACCAACCTGTTGACGAAGATACTGTTCAGAAATCTCCAACTCACGATTGCGTTCCTTCAAGGCCCTGAGTGCCGGTGCGTCTATTTCCAAGTCTGGAGTGATTACCATGGATACAGTTTCATCATCATCATCATAGGCAACATCATCGTATGGATTCCAGTGAAGGGGCAGTGACAAGACTTTCCTATCTTCTCGCTCAGTGTCTTTGTCGCCCTCGCCCAGAGTAAGCGCAGACGAGTCTGTGATCACAGAACAACCGTCTGCCGATCTGTCGACCACAAGTACTTGTTTCAGTTCTTTGAAAAGCACTTCCAGTTCGTGATATTCTGCCTCGAAGTCTACCACTTCGAGATACGCGTCGTGATCTGACGTGTCAGGAGACTGACTATCCTTCACGCCTTGTTCCAGTTCGCGAACTCTTCGGTTGACTTCTGACTGCTCAGCTAAAGCTGAATGAAGCAGTTCAACGGTATTCTTGAGCGTCTGGCACGCGTGGCACTGCAGACAAATTCTGTCGCAGCACGGATGACCTACGACATCGTCGATCATCCTTTCCCCAACTTGCTCTATCTTCGTCTGATCACCGTGGCTTTTATTCTCGCCGCCATGCAGCTCCACAAAATGAGTCGTGAAAACCCGCTCCAGCTGCTGGAGGGTCTGAATCGTCTTGCTCTGACGGAATTCGTCAGCTTCGAGTATGTCGACCTGCTGTTCGAGGACCGCAATTCGTCGATCCTTCTCCTCGCTGAGCAACGCCATCTGATCACGTGCTCTCTGTTCACCCTCCACAGCTCGCATCAACCGTCTCTGCAGCTTCTCCATCCGACTCAGCCAGATCCTTTCCATCTGCTTCACCTGTACAATACGATGCTATATTCAACTCAAATCGTCATTCAATGAGCATTTTAGTGCAAAGAAATGAGCAAATAAACAAAAAGAAACGCGAAAACATCAGTAGCCGACGTTAAATTCACCTCTATACACTGCGTCACATGTGGGATTACCATAATTTTCCATGAATGCATTGACAAATTTTCATCTGCGATTCAAGATTAAACTGATACAATATCCACCTAATAAAATGCGCTATCACAATGAACAGCACATGAGGGTATACAGTAAAAAAGCAGTAAAATACATAAAAATAAAGTAATAAAATACAAGTGCTTATAACAAAATGCATCACAAATAGTCAGACGGAGTTTGAATATCAGTTGTACAAGTTTTTTTTTAACAAAAGCCTGTTATAAAACTGTGCTAACTGTTTATCGTATGCAAGACAAATATTGTCACATTTTTCACAAACGTTTACAGACGTTTTAAATGTAGTTGGTATTTTCCCGACGTTATTTTAATTTTTTTCATAAACGTTCAACGGTAAGTGTAAAAACGATGGTGACTTAAAATAATTATTTACGCAAAAATCAATGTGCCATTGAAAAAATTTGGGCAGATTTTGCATTTAGATTCACGTTAATTCTGTGTAATTACAAAAATTTGACAACATGAGAAACTGTATTTTCGAAACACAGCACTAGATTTAGATAACACATTAAGCAAATAATGTCACATTTTTATTAAACGCTTACAAACGATTTTCTACGTTCCCACAAAACGCATTTTATTTTTTCTTCTCAACGTTCACTACATTTATATGAATACAAAATGCTGCTGCTGAACCTGTTGGTCTGTGACAGTGGGGGCAGCGCTGGCGTCGCTCTGCTCTGAAGAGGCCGGCCTGGCAGCGGCTGCAAGGCCCACACACGATGCTTCCTCAGTGACGTTGAAGTTCCACGTCTCCTCTGAAGGCATTTCCTCGTCACTGCCGACCACCGACGACGCACAGCTGTTGTCATCGAAGCCTGACGTCGCGGAGGACATTGAACACGTCATCATAGCCAGCTGCTCGTCGTCCTCTAGGTCCTTCGTGGTTGATTCACTTCCGCCATCCACCACCGTCTCCACCACCGTCTCCGTGACCGTTTCCACGCATTCCAACGAATCCTCATGTCCCTCTTTCGTTACGACTTTTTCTCCGAACACGTCGATCACCAGCAAGCTTCCATCTACACACAACAACGAAAACAATCATATCGACACGTGCCTCTGCTGACATACTGTGCGGCCGTCCCCCTGACCTTGGACCTTTGAGCTAAAAATTGGCACACGGTAGGCTGTACTCCTGTCCTGTAAAACGTTCACACCAATATAGGCCTACGCTTTTTCGTTTTCGAGTAAGGGACAAAAAGACGGACGGACGGACGACCCGCAGTTGCCGGTGGTCAACGTTCATTGTGTACTAAAGAAAAGTGACGGTTCTGTTTGTTTGTTTGTTTAAACTAACATTTAACGGCTTCTTCCGGTGTGTGTCGTCAGTGATTCGGCAAACAAAGTTAAAATCCAAATGTGTTCAAAATAACACGTTTTACGTTTTACACGTGGGCTGCCAGTAAAGCAAACGCTCATCCACGCTGGCAGCCTATGTGACAGAACTGGAAAAATCTGTCGGCGGAGTGCAGTGCAGACATATTATTCGCCTACTTATTTACACTCTTTGCTTGAACGCGAACGTCGTATGTGTTAGCCATGTGTACTGCAGCTGCGTTTACGCGAAATACGCGTCATTTTCTGGAGGTTTTGCACGTCCAGTAAGTTTGATCTTTGACCTTTTAAATTGTGACTTGGCACACCGGTTACTCTAGCCCTGATGTTCGTGCCAACTGACTTTTTGCGTTTTCCTGTTCTTATGAGACATACAGAGGAACACACGAACAACGGACGAACAAAACCAGTAATGCGGCCTACTGGGACGGCCGCGTACTAAGCCACCACTGCACCTGTCTGCTGCTGGTGTGGAACTATCTCGCGGTTGTTGTGGCTGATCGTGGTCGTTGCCTTGTCACAGCTGAGTCGTGGCAGTAGAGCGTCCTCTAGCGGCAACGGCCGTGAGATCAAGAGGTGACTGGTCTCGGCTAGCTTTTGTCTGAGCATTGTGACTTCAACCTCTAAACTCTGATTCCTCGCCACAAGATCGACCGCCGAACATTCGCCCTCAGCATCCGTGACCTGCTTCAAACAATCAGCACAACGAGTCATCATCACACCGAAATCAGTGTACATCACTTATCATATCAAGTAAGTAAAATTTATAGCACCACATTACAAAAAGCTCATAAAATAAAATAGGCTTATACTGCTGCTACGATGATGATTATGTCGCTATATTCACTAGATTTGTTTAATTACTTCTTCAAAACGCAACCAAAGTCAATAATGTCCAGCAGCCGTAGCAAGCCAACCTATTTCAGCGACCATTTTTCAAGTAACCCCGGGTTTGCTGGTTTCCTTTTAATTTTCACCTAAACAAAGGATTCTTAAGAAAACTTTTACAGGCTGCATGATGCTAAACCAACTGTGTCAATGAACTGAGATAGAAACGACGTTCAAAACCAACATGACAAAATATTGCAAAATAATCTCGATATCTCCAGTACTGAAACATATAACTAAGCACTCTGTTACTAAAAAGTATGAGTGTTGCTGAAGATTATATAAACGTTTTCGCGTTGCTATCAATGAGCTACATTGAAAACGTTGACAAACGATGCTGCAAATACCTTTTCCGAACTTTCCTCGAGCTCAAATAAACGAAATTCCAGCTCTTCGTTCTGTTCCTGTTGTTCCTTCAGCTGCTGACGTAGCTCGTGCTCAGTTGCTTTACAGACGCACAGCTGCAAATGAAATGAATCAATTCTGTAGTAGGTTTACTTATATGTAAACTTTACTCATAGAAAGTTTGCTAAACAAACCAGAAGTTTAACTTCAACTTCGTGCATATAACGCAAATGACAAAATACAGTTATAAACATTGCTGTATCAATAACAATGAAAAGTAAATAGTACAACTTCTTTTCAAAACCAGGTAGTCTGATTTTCAAGTAAACTTCTTTCTAAGCGAACCAGCCAGCCTAAGCCTACAGAGTGGCGCTGACTTCTGTTTCTTTGGGCCTTAGCCAGACACAGCTTACACTGCAAGAACACGGATATATACGGGGGCTAGTGCACTGCGCAGTGTGCCTCTTTACTTTTCCGGTTTGACTGATAGTCACTGTGCCGCCTACCCGTTTATGGATGGCCAGGCTGAGTTGACATGGGTGACTGGATACATAAGACGGTTTATCTGCACCGTAGTACTTATCAGTTCCAGACTTGGCGGCCTAATCGAAAACTGCTTGTAAGGAGATAAAATCACAAATTAGCTACTTCATCATCAAGCTGTAAGTGTGTAACTGGCAGAAACGTAAGAAAAGAGTCAGAATGTACAACAAAAATGGTAGATGCACTCGCCTTGTCTTTAAGTGCAACAATTTGACTTTTCAGAGATTCTTTTTCATTGGCACAATCCTGCCAACACAAAGCAGTTAATCATGGTTTAGCTATGACAATATAACTAAAGTAGCAACGAAGTCAAACGGAAGGGACAGTGAAATAATAAATACATAAATTCAACATTCGCTAGCTTCAGCCATAACTGCCATTTATTTGCATGTGGCAATGGGCAAAAGTTATAACCACACAGACAACATTAAAGTAATAAAAAAACTGCTGACGTTATTCACCTATAGCTCTCGAGTCACGAAGTACTAAGCAAGCACTTAACTTTCATTCTCCATTGCTGAAAGACCTACATTGTGCAGTTTTACTTTTCCCCTTCCACGTATATTCATGAGAATTACATATACATTTTGCCGTTCCGTTATGACATTGTAAAAAACAAGCATATAACATCCCATATTGTGATTATGCAATCACGTGATACCTGTCGGCAGGTGGTATTCGCATCATGTGATGGCAATACAGGCAGACCCACAGGTGATGTCTGTGACCATGACGTCAGCAGATTGGCGACATTGCGCTGCAGAGATAAATGCTCTGACAACAGCAGATGATAGTTCTTGACGATACTTTCCTGATGTCATAAAACAACCAAACTCTAAATTCATCCTAATTAAAAACGTGTCGACACAGTGCCGACATGTGCGACCGTCCGTTTAAAGCTGCGCAACTCTGGCCTTAGACTTGACTTTTGACTTTTGAACTAAATACTAAAATAGCTACCCGTTACACCTGACCTGAGGAATTTTCACACCAATCTTAATTTTTCTGTGCTTTTTAGTTTTCGAGATAGAAGACTGTACGGGACGGACGGACAGAAAAACCGACGAAAAATTCCTATTAGGACGGCAACACACCACACCATATTGTCATATAATTTTCCGGACATAAATCCTGCGAATTTTCTGTGTGCATTAGCTAATAGGAGCCACATTTGACTTAATATATAACGCATTGTGTTATGCACGAAATTGATTTAGTAAGTAAGTTGCTTTTGTGCAATAGCGTGTCGAACGCCGGCTAAACATAAAAAAATCACGAAAGCGATACGCAATAACACAATCAAAGTACAAGAAGCCCAGCTGTCGGTAGAATAGCCGACCGCAATGGTTGTCAATGACCTTGAAGATCATCCAAGGTCGATGATTTTCATCTCATCTGAAAGGGCGTATGCTATTACCTATTAGTGATCAATAGCAACCTAGGCCCTATCTTTCACCGTTTCCGAGATACGGCCACTTATAGCTTAAAACGTTTCATTGAAAATTGCGGCCAAACCGCTGCAGATAAAGACATGATTACTATTGACAGCCTATAGAAAGTCGCTAGTGCCCTATCCAATGGCACCATCGCCGACCCCCTACGACTTACCGTTTAGCCACAATACCGCATGATTGGCATACCATAGTGCGTTATGACCCTGCAAGGTCATCCCAGGTCAATAATTTACATGTCATTTGAAAGCCAATATGCAACTTCCTATTAGTGATCTATAGCAACTTAGGCCCTATCTCGCACCGTTTAGCCACAATACTTCCGTGACAGACAGACGGACAGATGGACAGACGACAACAACCACGCCAACAGCTCGACCGTTACTTAAGTACGGTCGGCTAGAAACGAGACATTAGGCTTAGATGCATGATTGAACCACTGTGAAAACGGTCAGAGCGTGTCGTTGACTGACGTCGTAAAGAGTCGTGGAGTCTGGAGACAGCCTCAGAGATGATGACGACGATGATGAAGATGCGAGACTTGCAGTGTCCGAAACATCATCAGAGTTGACTGAAGCATCGCCATCGTCATCCAACGTCGGCGTCTCTCGAGCCAACTTATACGCACAAACAAATTGGAACAATTACACGCATTCCATCTGCTAAAATTTCAACAAAACCATTAGCGACAAGAATGCATGTACAGTAAATAATTAACAAAGTAAGTTTAGCAGTGCTTATACATCTGCGCCGGGTCTACCATAATTGCCGGGAGTGTTTGTAGCAGTACGCAGAATGCCTAAATGCAAAAAAACCATGCAAAATTGAAAGTCGAAAGCAGATAATTCCAGACAATCATAGCGTAATTCACTCATTTGTAGCCGGCATTTCCACTGTGGGCTCTGAATAATTTATAGAAATATCCCATAGTTTTGCCTGAGAACTAAAGACATCATGAAACTATTAAGCCTATTAGTCCAAACACAATTCTATGAATTGCAGTAGTTAATAACATTTGTCACGTTGCACCTGGCAAATGCCATTATACAATACAGATTATAACTGATAAACAAGACGCCATGTCTTACCACAGGCAAGGTTTCACCGGGCAACAAAAATCTAACGGCCTGAAAGCAAAACAAACAATGAACTTAAATATTCGCGAACACATGCAATGTTATTATAAACCATATCTTACCCAAGCCTATGCCCTTTACTCCATTAGTAATGTGAGGCAAGTGTTCGGCCTATAATCACATCGCACAGTTAACTCTGAATCATCTATGTAACACTTTATTATCGATTTTTTTGTGTGCTAAATATGCCTAAAATGTGTCTAATCAAACAGTGCACGCTTTGTAAGCCCCCAGGCCCAAATATTAGTTGTCCACAGTAAAAAATAGGCCTACGTAACAACAATCGGGCTTCTAAAGCCTTGGAGTCTTTTCGTGGCTTTACTCTTGTCGGAATAACAGGCATGTTGGCCTAAATGATGTAGCAGACACGTAGTCACACTGAGCCTAAAGCGACATTCACACTACATACGTATACGGACGAACACGATAGTGCTTAGCTTCTTCAAATACGCGCGCACTAAGTGCGTAGTGCGAAATGCGAATGCTGCTTAATAGATGAACTAAACTACACTGGGCTAAGCTTTCTCATGTTTGGTGAGTTGTAATGCAGCGCCTGTGTTTTTACCTATAAAATAGTGAACAGACGGTTTGCAACAAAATGAAAGTAAACGAGTAAAGAAATCAATCTAACCTTTGCCTGAGGTTTTGTAGGAATATTGGAGTATCCATGCTTTGGATCAGCATCGATCCGCTTCTGCAACAAAAACAAAATCAGCAACATCTGTCGTCACTTGGCAACAGTGATAAGACACTGATACTGAGCTACTTACTGACCAAAATTATTAAGCGAGAAACTGCTATTGTTTCCCTATTTAGATAAGTTTCATTTTATACCGTTAGATTTGTCGGCAGAGCAAGTTTTTGCCCGACTGGTTTTGTTCATTCTGCACAAATAACACGTGCACCAAAAGGCTCGTCAGCGACTATAGGTTCCAGTTTGTCTTCGTTGCTGATTGTCAGCTGCACCCGACTGTCCAGTGTTTACCGTCGACGACCGAGCTTTTCCGATTACCGCTGCTCGTGTCTCTAACAATCTGTTTGAACACGTCTCCTACGCATCTTCCTTCGCTTTCTTCCTGTCCCATCTGAAAACTCATCTCGTTCACATTGGCGGTTCTGGTCTGAAGCTGGAGGTGCTGTAGCACTCACGAATTTTGGCTCAGCAACCCCACGCACAGCACAATGGCGGGCAAAAGTAAAGGTCATCCTGTTCAGCTGGGTTCAGGGTGAAAAACAGCACCCGCTGTTTCACATCTCATATATCTCACCTCTCTGTCACTGTATGGTGCCCGCGCAGTGACGCTAGTTGCTGTAGATAGTTTAACCGTATTTTTACTTTCTTCCTTATTTACTTACTACATATATGCACGGTAGGTCTACCTCATCCTGGCTGTCAGTCTGTGAGGCTGTCTGAATTCGGTCAGTAGCCGTGGCGGTGGTGTGGTGTTGACGCAGCAGCAGCTCGTTGTTCAACTGGTTCAGTTTGTGCTTCATCGACGTTCTGTCTGCTTCGCTCGCTTTCAGCTCCGCCGTCAAACGCTCCACGTCAGCTTGTAGCGTCGCTATCGTCTCCGCCTGCACGGACAAATCACAACTAGAATCCCTTCGCCTTTGACCTTATAAGCTAAAAATTGGTGCATCGGTTATTCCTGCTACATAGAACATTCATAGCCTACCAATTTTGTTTTTTTGTGCCTTTTCGCTTTCGGGTAACTTAGGACTAGTCGCCACTCGGGCACTCCCATACGGGACGACCGGAGACTGGACAGACAGACAGGCAATACCCGTACTGCGACCTATTATAAACTAGCACTATTCCCAAGTAATATTTTCGTGGTATTAACTGGCAGCAAATACCACAAAAATATTTTTCACAATTACGTAATCTCATCCACAATCCAAGGCCGTACTGAACAAGTGACAAAGCCAGAACCAACACTATATCAGTGAAATTTGTGCAATTAATCGAGCAAATTTTACGAGGCAACGGGCAGACCTACCTGCAGTCAATTATTTCAAACATGAAAATGCATTCACGATCACCTTTTAATCGCCGAATCGTCGTAGTATAATGGTAGAAATAATGCTATAGGCCTACTCGCCCACACAAATAAACGAGCGCTATGGATCTACAGTAGGTCTACACAGTTCAACCTTAGTAAAATGAAACATTTATTTCATTATTCGAAGCACGTCTCGCTCAACACAGAAACAGCTTCAAGCTTCAGCTTCCGTGGGAGTTCGTGCCCGCAGACCTCCTACCAAGGCTTCGCCGAGTTAGCCCAAGACCACCATGGGAGACTTCCGTCCCCTGGCTCTCCGTGCATGTTTGGGCCCCTCTCTTGATGCAAATTCATGGCCCTTCCTGGAGGCGTCTACTACATTGACAAGTGGAGGCCCGATGCCATATGTTGAAGGTTAAAATTTACCAAATTCAATTTGGGCTAAAGACTCTACCCCAGCTTCCATAGCTAGATTCAAAGGGCCCTACTTGCAAGGGGAAGGAGAAAGGAAATAAGAAAAGAATAGGGAAAAGACAGAAAAAAGAGAAAAAGGGAGAAAAAGGGGGTAAAAATGGAAAAAAAATAAATAGGGAAAAAAGGGAAGAGGGAGTAAAAAAGAGAAAGAGCAGGGCATCCGAGTTGGGGGCAAGATTGCCTCCTGGTGCTGAGGGGGACAGACGCCCCTGACCCTTACTGCTAAATAGAAACAGCAAATTGTCCATGCATACGTGCAAATCTAATTATGCCGGAATACACACGCAGCAGGAACTAGAAAATGCAATGGATTGTTTGACAGACGGACATTCCACGGGACACTTCCACCTAGGACATTTCCCCTGTCTTGATATTCCCCGCCAGGTTTCGAAGGCCTACAGGACATCCCCATAGCCTATTCATTGTGTAGTGCTTACTAATATTCGTGAAACAAATGTCACAAACAACAAAAAAAACATAAAACTGACAGATGCCGATCCATTTTCTTTGTTGATATAATTTGCCCAAAATACCAGAAACTGCCACAGGTTTCAGCTTTCAAGGCTTGCTGCTGTCAACTTGCATGTAGTTGCCGTCCTATAGCTAATGACTGCTGTCCTATTGCTATAGGCCTAGCACAGCATGGGCATAAACCGCACAAATAAATTAATATTCAGAGTTGTTAACAATATTTTAAAACATACTGCTAATAGCAAATTGCTATTGCTAGCCAATAAACCCTGTAAAAAGTATCGTTACTCAGTAGGAATATGATTACCAATTTTAAAAAATACCGATTAGCCTATTTTCGCTATATTGTCATCAGCGACACTAGTTAGTTAGCCAGTCTTTGTACATCGGCTATTATAGTGACTACGGCCTATAAAGTAATTCACTGCAGCACTAGAAAAAATAACAAAATTACAAAAACCAAAACGAAAAGAGTTTAGTAATTGACGCAGGCTACGTACAATTTATCAGTCAGGAAGAGTAAATCTATCCCCGGCATCAGTGTATTGTCTGTAACTAAGCGAGGAAAAACGGAAAGAAAAGAAAAACAAAAGAAGCACAAATGAATGACTGACACATACAATTAAATAATGGTTTGGGGTGTACAGGCCACAGAGAATACATTGTAGGCCTACAGGGGTTGTTGTGACGTGCGCCGATGACGTCAGTTCTTAGAGATAAGCGGAAAGAAGCAGTGGAAATAAACCGACAGACAGGCATAGCTTAGCGCTGAATCGACGCTCAGCGTAAACTACGAGATAACAAGAAACCCAGCTGTCGCTAGGATAGCCGACCGTAATGGTTGGTCAGTGACCTTCAAAATCATTCAAAGTCAATGATTTTTATGTTATCTGAAACTTTAAAGCACCAAAAGCACTTAAATTTTCATCAAGACCGTTTTATACTTGGTAGATTCTACGGCGGCTTACAGTCTAGCGTTAACATCGTCTGTCGCGTATCAACGAACTTACTCTACGTTGAGCCGGGTCAGGAGGCCTATACTGAGATTGATGAGCGTTCGCGGGTATTGGGTCTACAACTCAATGTACAAGATTGTATTGCAGAGTTGTATTGCTCAACTCCGAACAAACGCAAGACAAGACAAAACAATCAAAATGCAAGAAAGAATGCTCGCATAACAGTTGCACGCATGTGGAACGTATAATGATAAGTGCGTCCGGATTCTGCAGGCGCTGCCCAGATTTCACACGTCAGGCAGATGAACGCCGCCTCGGAGTGGAATGGAGCAGACAGGTTGAATCAACGGACATGCCGACATTTATTGCACACATCATCAGCTGCTGTCTCGGGGCGGCAGAGGCTCGATCCACAGACCCACCCAGGGCCAGAGGCGTAGCCAGAAATGTGAATTGGAAAATCGCCTCTCTTTCTTTCCCCTTTTCTTTCCCTTTCGTCGCCACCCCTTCTTTCCCGTCTTCTTTTCTTCCCTCCTTACCCCTCACCCTTCCTTTCCCTTTTCCCGTCTTTCTTTTCCCCCTTTCTTCCCTTAGAAGTAGAACCCCTAAAGAAGTGTTGTAAGCTCCCCAGTGGGGTCTAGGGGGAATCACAGTCAAAATCGAATCTGGTGCATTGTACCTTTAAAATATGAGACTTAGGTGCAACAATTTTAACTCTTTTCCTAAGAATAAAATGACCAAATCAACACTTTTAGTGCAGTTTAAACGTCTGCTTATGTCTTGTCTGGGGCCTGGGG
>Ga0209454_1002396_pt1 | contig 12708 bp, 8 predicted proteins | sample WorMetHERISLAND1_2_FD_187400 | JGI IMG/M metagenome (GOLD analysis project Ga0209454, IMG submission 187400) | Marine gutless worms symbiont microbial communities from Max Planck institute for Marine Microbiology, Germany - Olavius geniculatus... | ecosystem: Host-associated > Annelida >...
GACTTTTTATATTTTACATTATAACTGTACTTCTGGTTCAGTTTCTCTCATTGTATTTTTATGTAAAAAAATTCAGTTTTTTTAGTTTATGTGCTAGATTAAACTGACAGCTTTCTGTCAGTTTCTAAGTGCATATCCGTATCACATCGTATCATATAGGCAGGCATACTGCCTGAAGGAAGTCAAGGTTTAGATATATTACAGCTCTGTGAGACGAACCCTCTGCTCTCCAATAGACAACATTCTAAGATTAATGACTGAAGAATAACAGGAAAGATTATTAGAACTGCCATTACCGTTATATATGCACAATTCTAATTGGCAGTTCTTACAATTTTATGTTCAGCTCGTTTTTTTGTGTTTTGTGTTTCATAAAGGTTTAACTTTCTGTAAAGGTTAAACTTTTGTTGTGTTATTATGTGTATGTGCAATTTTGCCTGGAAAGGCCGTTCCCTAAACGACCTATACTGTGTCGAGTGGGACGTTAAACCCTACTCACTCACTCACTCTGTGAGACGAAGTGTGTAAAGCAGAAGAACACACTGTGGGCAAGGTGACGTAGTCGACTGGACTGTCGCACTGAATGCTGCCGTCGGCAACACTGAGCTCACCATGCACACCACACCCTACCCCTGTACCACGTGACGTTGTAACACGTGACACTAGATCACGTGACACTGAGCTGATCATGCAGACCGTGCAGTTCGAGGCGCGACGAGTCGGCCGGTACAAAGCTCTTGTCAAGATGATTCTCTGTGGCCAGAGTGGCGAACGAGTCGCCCGACGGACTGCTGCGTGCTGCAGCCAGTGCACCTCTACCCTTCTCTCCACACCGTCCATGCTTGACCAGACGACTACACAATGCAGCCGGGGCACCTGTGTCACCGGGGCCACCATCAAGAAGGTCGTCGTCATCGTCGTCGTCAATGTTCTGAGCCGCTGCCGCAGCTGCCGCTTCGGCCGCCTCGCGCTTCGCTTGCATTTGCTGTAACAACGCCACACCGTACCACTCACCACTGCAACTGACAATCACTCGATCACTAACAATGCGATCACTGCAATCGTCTTCTCTATTATGCATCAAAAGAATCTTGAGACATTAAAAACATGCAAGATGACTAAAACAAATTTTAACGAAATTGTGTGCCATTTAAAACCGGTGACTGTTTACGTGGCCGTTTACTAACTACCCCTACCTCTGACTTAACTGATTCTAATCCTTAAACCGCAATTCTTTCCACGTAAAACGTGGGAAACGGCCACGTTGAACGTCACGTTTAAAACCTGCTGTCTACGATAGCGTGAGTCTCATTTTCTTTGACGCTTGTTAGTAGCATGTTAGTAAAAAAAGTGTTTCCAACTTGAAGATGAAGATTTAAGTATAACCATTTACAGATTTTTCGGCTTTATAATAATAAATACCAAAAAACGTTATCTGCTAAGGCAAAAGCGATTTTACCGAAACGAATATCTCCAAATCCACAGAACTGATGTCTGCGTCGCTAGTTAAGTGAAAATGCTGGTAATTAATTACATCCTACCAGCGTCAACGCTTCCTCGGCCGCTTGCTCCTCTTGTGCCTGCTTCTGACAGTCGTCATACGACATGGCGACGATCGCCAGAATGAGATTGACAAGGTAGAACGAGCCAAGAAAGATGATGAGAACGAAAAAGAACATGTGATACAGCCCGTTAGCTCGAATAATCTAACGCACACAATACAATCCGCAATATGCAAGTTTAAAAAGACATTATTCATGTATTCAAGCATTTTATTGCACACGATTTTGCGCAGTATACGCAACAATGCCATATACCGAGCGAGTGGTGAAGGTAATGAATCAACTTCTTAACTGGTGTTGGCCACCAGTGCTCACATAAGCAAACTCGCTGACGAAGATTAAAATTAAATTGCCGCAAAACATATATTTATTACCGTAGTACATTTTAAGGCAAAAAAATTTCATGTATTTACTATCTAGCTGTCAAACCATTGACGCTCTTCTATGCAATCGCCGCAGAAGATTATTGAAAATCGCATTCGAGTTTATTATATGCTGCAGTCGAATTATCATTCGAGTTTAATTCTACAAAATGCACTACGTTTTCTTTACTCCTGGACCCATTTAAAGCTGTTACACCGACATTCACTGACAACCATTTTCTTGAGCTGAATTATCACTATAATTTATCAGGAAACAATCATTTTACACTGTTCACTTGTAAGACACTACAAAAGACCGTTTTGCACGTGCAGTAGGCTTACGTGCATCATTGTCGGTAAGGCTCAAGCCTCCATGCACATCGTTTCGGCCTGTGAAGACCGCAGCTTGTATATACATCATCTGGATATATTAAGTCGCTTTATGTCGTAGCAAACGAAATAAATACAGGTATCTAGGCCTATGCAGCAGTGCTCAGATCTTACTAGCTGATACAAGTTTTCCCAGTAGTCCTGCGTCATGAGGCGAAACGCACACAGCAGTGCCCATGCGAAATTGTCGAAGTTTGTGAAGCCGTAGTTTGGGTTTGGACCAGCAATCTCGCACTCATAACCCGCCGGACATGTCCTACAGACACAGATGCATACGCTCACAAGCCGAAACACAGTTTCCGACGACCGTACGAAGAAGGTAAACGGTGACGTGCCAGAACTTCTCACCTCGGACATGTTCAATAAATGTTTAAGTTGTTTCCAATTGTTTTACATCGATTTTGTTACCTAATTGACTCACAAAGTCTGGAGCTTGTCTAGCTCAATGCATAAAGCTATCGCTTGCCACGTGCTTCATGGGCCGCAGACATTGCAAAACCAGGCCTATAGCAGAACGACTCTCCGTGGTCACAGCATTTGGCACATAATACGCGACATTGTCGTGCAAAACGAATGCATAAAATGCTACAAACGAATTTTTGCATCGCATACATACGAACAAAAAGACAAATGCTTTATATTTCACAAAAAATGATAGGCTAAAGTTTGACTGCATACCCGGCATCGGCAGACGTTCCACACAGTTGAGGGTTTTCACCGTCTGGCAATAACCAGTTACCTGCAGACGAAACACGTAGACGATAGTTAGCTGGCACCGAAACACTCGAATAATTCACAGCTCTGCGCTTCATTCTTAGCTGTCTATAGAAATCGAAATTGTAAATCGTGATCGTGTTCAGATACTGATTGTAGCATGGGCAACTGCAAACGTTTTCCTAAAAACACGATGACGATTAAGCGAAGTTTTCATCCAGCGCAGCGTACGCAACGTAACGGATGCCACACAAGTGACGTAGCTGACGTAACGACCGCTTCTGTGCTTTCGCTTTGGCCGTTACGTCAGCTGCGTCAACTGCGTCTGTTACGTACTTTTTTTGCGTACGTTGCGTCGAGTGGAAACCCTGCATCATTATAATCAGCATGTTTTCAAAACAGATTTTAATGAAAAGTTCTTTATTGACAATGTTAACAGACAAACAGTCAAAACAAATACGGCTAAATAAACTTAACCGCTCTTCTTTCGGTGAAGGTAAATTCGTATTCCCTTTACCCTGGAGCAACCGGCTGTAGAAAAAGGTATAAATTTCACAAATCTATCTTGACGACTTAATAATTAATTAGTCAAAATTCACATTTTAAGTTATATGCAATTTGTAACTTTTGTTACTATTCTTATTAAGCGGCATCACAAAAAGCATCAGCGATGCTGGCCGCCTATTGCGACAGATGTCGCCGTAGCGTGGTCCGGTCGTTTGTCACACTCGTAAACCCCGCCGAAGCCGCTGGACGGAATAAAATGACACAACACTGCATTAGACACGGTTTCGGTCTCTCACGAAAAGGGAGAGGGGAGTTTTGGGGATCGGAAGTTTGGAACCCACATGCAGTGTCTAAATCGCCGTTGCAAGTTGCGGCTAAACACCTGCGTGCGGCGATAGAACCTGGTGCCAGATGAATTTTATTCCTGCATGCAATTATAATAATAATGCGGTTGTAGGGATATATCCAGTTAGCAGTATTTGGCTTTTTGATTATTGCTTTAATAGCGTTAACCTACTTCGGTTTTCGTAGTGTGCTCTTTTCTCAGCTTTGGTGAAGTTTGCTTTGACGAGAGGATCGAGCTCAAGAATGCACTTCTGCTTAAGCGTTCCCTGATAGATCTGTAGACCAATCAGAGCGAAGATCGACAGCACGAACAGAGTCAGTATGATGACGTCACGCAGGCGACGAACCGCTTCCATCAACGCGCCAATTATCGTCTTCAGACCTATGTAGACCGACAGTCGTAACTGAGTCGTTACACGTACAATATATTGACAACACTACAATATAATATTATAATATATAATATCGTCATCACGCATACACTTATTGCAAAGTTTCTCGTTCATCTCTAGTTTGTTGTCGTTCTTTGTCATCTGTCTGCTTGTCACACGTCTGGTTGCAAGTGGCGTGGCAAAAGTCTTCCAGTCTGTAAAGAGCAAAAATTTGGTCTCTGTCTCGACGTCTTGGTCTCAAGACCGTCTCGAAAGTCGAAACATACCAACGTCTCGTCGCGGTCTTGGCTTCAAGCGCATTCCTAATATGGTGAATTATATGACAAAGTTATGGAAAAACAAACAAAAGACTGTTTTTGATTGAGATGTTTTGTTAGAACGTGTAAATATCAACGTACTTTTTTGCGTTTTATGCGTTACTTTTCAAGTCAAATCCTCATCCAACAGTGTCAATGACAAAAGATTACTGTTTGATTTGTTATCATTCTAAATGCAGGTAAAAACTTCGACAGATGCAGACGCGAAAGAAAAAGTTATAAACTAACCCGGAACGACGGCGACTGTTTTGAGTGCGCGCAAGACGCGCATCGTCCTCAGTGCCGCGAAGTTGCCCAGCGGAAACGCCATTGTAATATACCTGTGATAATACCAGTCAGCGTCAGTGTGTAAACTGTTAGATAGTATAGCTCTTCATCGAAAACCCTTTTCAGAGCCACGGAGCGCCACGTGCCACATGGGATCACACAGTGTTACCTGACGCATGACACAGTTGAACGCACCCCAGCAAACAGACCGGTACCTGATTTACCTATCCCAAAAGGACGAAAGACTGAGTTGATTTTGGTGTCGGTTATACCGAGATAGATTACCTGTCAACAGACAGTCACGCATTCAAGTACTAACCACTTGATAGCGACGCGCTGGAGTCGAACCAATGACCTTGTGATCGCAAGTCTAATGTCGTGTCGTAAGAATCGTTCGTTAACACCGCCAAGCGTGAAGTCGCCAATAAATTGCAGCAGTCAAGACCCTTATTGCTAAATCCTTCGTCAATGTCGAACTTACTGACATTTCGACTATATACTACAACTGTCACAAACTTAACATTTAAATTTTAGTTTATTTCATTATTGAATACGGTTGCAACTTGCAACGAGTCCGCCGTTTTTTTCAGAAGAATATGATGACATGATAGAATATGACGATAAGATAGGATGGCAGTAAAGCCGTTAAGAACTCACGCTAGAGTTACGACGACAAAGTCAAGCCAGTTCCAAGCGTCACGCAGGAATGTGAAGTCAGCCAGGATGAACCCTCGAGCAAGAATCTTTGTCAGACCTTCTGCCGTGTAGATCGCCGTGAAGATTTCCCTGCGGCAAAGTAACGCTCATTCCACACACGCAAATCCAATTATCCAATATTATAAGCAGCGCCGCGATTAACAATTTGGATAAAATTAAAGACTTTAACTTTTCATTCTTTTTTTCTTTTTTTAATCACCTCGTTCTCTATGTATCATCATTTTTTCTCCTTTCTCTTCGCCAAGATTCCTACTGCCAGAAATCCAAATTTAGAGTGACTGATAAAACTGACTTGCCCTAGTGATCTGGAAGCACGTAACAGATGTATAATATAGCGTACTGCTGTATAATACACAACAGTTGATGATAAAAAACGCAGAAAATATACAGAAGTGCACGTACTCAGAATTCGGCACTTCGATGTTGCTGGCCATGAAGCCGCAGTTCACCAGAATAACAACCATCACAAACAAACTGAACAACGTTCGCTCAGTTAAGGAAATCTGCAGCCACGTGAACTACTGTAAGCCTAGGCACACATAGGCCTAATCATGCTGTAGGCTGTTTAGCGATGGTGTTAAAACATCAAAGTTTGTTTGGAAAAAATTAGTCTGATGTTAATTTAGAAGCCACAACGATAACGCGCGCGTAACTAAAAGTTAATCACTGAAATCATATTAGCAAAAATTAGTCATAAATTGCAAGTATACATAGACGTGTGACTTGTCTAAAACGCTATTCTGCTTTCACCGGATAAACCGCTTTAACAGTTTGACTCTCGCAAAGGCTCAGCCCAATAAACAAAAAAAGTTCCCATAAAGTTTACTAAAACTGTATTATTGCAGGCGTGTATGTTTTAGCGACACCTACAGCACGTGTAAACCAGCATTTTCAAATCGTCAAAAATTTAAAATTAGTTGGTCTAATATTGTTCTAAAATAACTGTTAATAATTCATAATAATAATATGTTTTATTGCTTGTGGCAGCCAGTGTTACAGTTGCAGCAGTTGTACTAGTGCATAAGTGTATACGTGAAAGGATATGGATGAGTCAGGACAATGATAGCACCTCGTCGCACCGGACTAAATGGGCTCAGCAGAAACAGAGCATCGTGCGTACTGAAGCGAAACATCGTGTTGTCACGCGCCACCACCAAAAACGTCTAGAACGTCATTCATTTAACTGCTGCACTCAAACTACATCTTGACAATATTATACTACAGTCAACTAATTGAGATCAATACTACAGCTACATCTGCCCCAGTAAAAGCTGCAGAGTTCTGATTACTTCGAATATTAGGCTAGTCAACAAACGGTCACTTGCGTACTAACTCGTAGTAGCAGGGATGTGCACGAGACCTTCAACGTCTCGCCGAGACGTTTTCCGGTGAAATACATTGACAATAAAAAAATTATACCATGGTAAGCGTTTTTATTTGTGATTTTGTGGGTTTTTGCACTTTATTTTGACTATTATCACTGAATAATTAACGACTTACACTATAAAGAATTGCAACTGCAGTGCTGTAGACATGAGCCATTATGTTTATCGCAATTTGCTAGCAATTGAAATTAGTCAACTACAGCTGATTAGCCTATAACCTTATACGTCGTCTACATTTGGCTGATAGTATTCATTCTGACATCATACACTTTATCTTCATTGCGACTAGATCATTTTATGACGGAAAAAACTGACATGACATAATTCTGCTTTATGATAAATAAGTAAATGAAAGAGTAAAAACACTGTAAACGAATATGTCTAAGCCACAAATGTCATGTCGCTCTAAATGCAGCTACAGTATGCACGGCGCGGGCCTGCACAGAACGTCTCGACGAGACGCAATGGCCCGAGACTCGAGACGAGACCTACTGGGCCGAGACCGAAACATATTGCTCCGAGACCGAGATGAGACCCGAGACGCATCGAGACGCATCGGTCCGAGACCGAGACGAGACCGAGACGAGACCGAGACGAGACGTTAGTACGTCTCGAGACCGTCTCGAGATCGAAACATCTCGACCGAGACCACATCCCTGCGTAGTAGGCCTACTAATAAAACTACGTCCGTCGGTAAGTTTTTTGCTTGCGTTGATTTAAACTTTAACATTCCAAAAAACGTTCGATTTTCTTTTATTTTTGGTTATATGGACACTTAATTTAAATGTATAGGCTCGACGAATTAGTAGTTTCGTGTGTAAAACGATCTCATCACTAATGTGAACACAATTTTGCGGCAACTGTCGGAATACTGAGCGAAAAATAGCACTATCAAAAAACACAAATCGATTTGTGATATCGTACGTTCTTGGCGGCATAGAATTCGTCGAGCTCTTCGATCGGTTTGCCGTAGAGTTCGCGTGGAAAGTCACCATAGTTCTTTGGAAGCGGTTTCCCGGCCTCGAGGCTCGGGTTCGGCTGCGGCTTGTCCTCGTCCTTCTCGTCGTCCTTGGCGACTTTCTGCTTGGCGAGTTCAGCGGCGGCCGCAGCCTGCTGCTGACACCGCCCGATCGACTCCTTCGTGTTAGAAGACCGTGTCACATGGTACAGCGTCATGTGGTACTGTGGTGCGCATGGTACTCGGGACTGTGTCACGTGGTCACGTGGTGACAGCGCCCGATGGACTCCTTCGTGAAGAGACGGAACTGCGAGACGCCGGCATCCATGACGCTATGCCGACCGTTTCACTAAACTCTCGCCTCTCACCTGCAGCAGCCATGCAGCGGTTACGTCATAACGACAGCAATGCCATCCATGCAGGCTTTATCAGATGCCACTGTACGCGGTAACAGTTTTCATGCCGATCACTTGCGTACGTCCGTCTGCCATCCTCTTTTGCGATATTTGCGGCATACCCCGGACGTATTCTCATCGAACATTTGTCATTGACAAATCTTGGAACACAAAAAAATGATTACGTTTTTTTGGTCAAAAAGTCAAGGTCACATTATGACTTATAACAAAATACGCCAGCAAATCAAAATATACTATTTTCGGACTTTGTTTCTGCAGTAATATGACAGAACAGTAACTATACACCTTCTTTGTGATTTTACCATTTTTTCGTATTACTGTAATTTTTTTGGAATAACTGGTTGGTGTGTACGAGTAAGCCCAAGTATATTGGTACCAATAAGCCTAAGAATTCTTTCGTCATTATGCAGTATTTAAACTTTTAATTTAATATTTAAATACTTAGCAAGCAGTGGTAGCGACGATCGACAGTATTGTTTCAACACCAGTCGCTAAGTTTTTGTCTGTCTATTTTCTCATAAACCGCTAAACTTAGCTCGATGAAATTTTATGTGAACATCTATCTTGACAACCGCAAAGTCCTATTGAATTTCAAGATCATAGGTCAAAAGTCAAGGTCATTTTTTTCAATAGTAAATTAAAATTGACCAAACCGTTTCCGTCAAACGTGAAAAAGTCGTAGCTGATAACGCTGTTTTCCGTTTCTCGACTGCATGATCAATTCAGGGATATTCGCGATAGAAGTTTTGAGTTGGCCGAAATCAAGGGCAGAGTTATTAACTCGTGAGCCGCTGCACTTAGCTTGATCACCTTAAGAAAGAACATGTGCCTCGACCATATGGAACTCCGTTTTACTATTTAATCCAGAATTCATGATATGTACGTATCAATTCGTGATATCGTGAATTCAATTTATGATATCACGAAATAAATTTATGATATCATGAAACGAATTCGTGATATCACGAATTCGAATTCTTGATATGTACATATCACGAATTGAATTCGTGATATATACATATCATGAATTCTGGATTAAATAGTAAATCGGCGTTCCATACGACCACCTGTAGAAGGATATTGCATATTAACTTAAGGTCATACGTCAAAGGTCAAGGTCACATGAATTGTTTGTGCTTTGTGTGCATGCTACAGCTGCTACCGCGGACAGTACTTAGCACTGAGCAAGGCTTGACAGTCTAATTAATAGTTATTATTTTTCGATGTCACGAAAAAATAAAAACCGTACATTCATTCGATTGCAAGCAGCAAAATTGGCTTATGGCTTGTAGAACGCAACAGACGAAGGAGTTTGGACGCAGCACGCGCAGTAGCAGCAGCAGCTGCGTTCAAACAGTGCAGCTGCTGCATGACTGTTGAGCTGGCATCTAATAACTGTCGCTGAGCGACCACGGACTCTGCAAAACCCGCGAGAAATGATCCCAACACACGAGGAGAGAGTTTTGCTTTCAGCTGAACCGCGCTCGCTCTGTGCACCACAGCAATGAATGCATGGCCGGTCTACTGTCCGTCAGCTGGCCCGGTGCGGCTCGTCCCTGCGGTCAAAGACTGAGTACCCAGGGCGGGCTTCCATGGCAGCATGGGCGGCACTCACGTAGAAAGTGCCAGTGGGGGTACAAATACCCATACTTTCTGAGACTGGGGTTACAGTGGGTACATATTTTCGAGGTGGGCCACACTCGGGGTACATATTTTGGACAGAAGTGCAGTGGCTCGCACGCTGCCAAATGTAGTAAAATGCGCCGTATAAAGTGCATGCAACTTGTACGAATTACCTGGAAGTACGTCGTAATAGCACGTACGACATCCATTGTGTCAATTGGGGTTTTCCGCCCTCGAAACAGCAGCTATTCGGTTTACAAAGACAACGATTCGCACATCACCAGAATACGACAAGAGGAAGTGACGTAATTGACTCACATACCCCCGCTTTCAGTTTAGTTCGCAGTGGATAAAAAGTGGGAGATACAAAAATTGTACCCCCCCACTTTTATATTTGTGGCGCCGCCCATGCATGGCCGGCTGCAGGTACGGGTCTATCTGATGCACGTGTATCTGTGGGGTCGGTCGAGTGATCAGTATGCGCTGGCGGCGTCAGGTCCCTTGCCACACGTCCAGCGCTGGGCGCCCCACTCCACGTTGATAATTTGATTAACGGTGAGCTAAACCGACAGTACGAATGCACGCACCCGCCAAATCCAACCGTCAATTTTCCGCGGGCTCTAAAACTGCGAAATAACAGTCGGAAATGATCGTCCGGGGACGTATCAGCAGCGACTGCAGCACTGTTGCAGTCTATTGGCCGCCGTGAGCTGCGTCGTGAGTAGACCTAGCAACTGCATGTTTCGACGGTAACGGACTGCAGAGCATTTACAGACAGATGAGCCGCGACCCATCGGCCGGCCGGCGACGCTATTACACAACCGCCGGCGAGCGATTGTGACTTGGACAACAAGCAACAAGCGCTGGCGCCACTCACCGATACTGCACAAAGTTGCTGCCGTTTTCTAGCAGGACTTCACAATCGAAGAGACAACAGGTAGCTTGCGTCTTTCGACTAGCACTTGGCGCCTGAACAGACCAGTGAGGTCGCAGAGCGTGCGGTCAGGCGTAACAATTCAATTGATCTGCGGCGGCACGGAGCGCAGATGTGACTGACTGCGTGTGGGCGCTGGCCTGGCTGCTGCACGAGTCCCGCGAGAAACTTCACCGACCACTTGGCCTGCAGCGAGCTCCCAGCCGATCAACTTGACCACCCACCGTCCAAACACCGCACTACACGACGCGTATTCTTTGACCAAGTGCTTCCAGTTCCACTTTGTATAGGCGATCGATGCTCGCTTTTTCTCTACCATCAATATAGAGCTGTCAGAACGATTGCCGATTTAGCAAATGTCACAAACTATCGTCTGCCTGTTTGTCGTCTGTAACGCATGTATTGTGGCTAAACGGTACGTCGTAGGGGTAGGCAATGGTACCGCTGGATATGGCGATGACGAGTTCCTATAAGCTCTCAGAAGTAACCATGTCTATCTGCAGCGGTTTGGCTGCAATTTTGAATGCAAAGTTTCTGCCCGCAGCCATCACCCATGTGCGCCGAATTACCGTATCGTATCCTAGCGTTGATTGTAGCGTTCGATGTAGCAGCGTCACCGTAAAGTGTATGGGACTGCAGTCATTCTGGGAAATTGTTTCCCCGTAACCGGAAGTCGAACGCTGGCGTACAGATAAGCTTAATATAGGCGGTACGGTCGACGCAGCCTAACGAGATACTTGTCCTAATCAAAACGATCCGTGCGGCAGACTCAGCCAGCTTTGATAGAACCTCGCCATGAAAAGCGATAAGTCCTTCAATTTGAATCGATTACCGGTACTAAACTTTAATAAGGTTTGCGAGGTGCATTGTGTACGTCATCGGAAGCGTACACATGGTCGTGCGCTATCGATGCGTCGAGGAGTCTTTCGGCTACGCTAGATGCGAAATTACGTAAACAAGTAAAAAAACACTGCACTAACGGTAACATTTGCTGGTTTTCCGAGACCCGCGTACGGTCGGCCCTCCCTAGCGAAAGCTGGGCTTCTTGTTACTACGCCGACTTGATGTTAAATTGTCGTCAGTCACACATGAGCGCCCGAAATTTTTTTCCAAGGGCGGCGAAGAGGTCGAGGCGCCGTAGCCTATGCACCGAAACGAGAGTAACGCGACACAAATCTTTAAATCTCACCTGCTCTACGTTGATTAAAGTCTAAGCTCCTTCAGCTAACAAACCCGGACCCAGTAGGCTTACCCCTATAACGCCTACGGGTAGTGTACTTTCTTTCACAGCCAAACACTTCCATTTCATCATCTGCTTATCCTGGTGAGTTTTCTTTTAACTTTCTAAATTCTGTGAACGATTTCATCACTACTAATGATCAACTTACAGAAGAACAAGGCATAGTGCTAAGAGAATAGCAGCAAAACATCAACAACACAATAAACCAACAGCTTCCAAAATTTATATCAACAGCTCTACGGCGCAAAAAAGCGCAGAAAAGATGCAACGACAAACTAGCTAGACTATGTCAACCAGAACAGCTTACCAGAAATGTCATTCGTCAGCAAAGCAACATTGTTCACACAAGTTGTCACACATAGGAAGACAGCATAGTGCCGATATTCATTAACTCATAGCTATAGGCCGACACGCGTCATGACTGCAGTGTAATTTCTATTGGCTAATACTGACTGAACACCGACAAAACAAAGACGATGGTATTTGGTGATAAGCAAATATCAAGTAAGATATGCATAGATGGAATTGAGCTGGAAAATGTGGAGAAATTCACCTACCTGGGAAGCAACATGACATATG
>Ga0209454_1002398_pt1 | contig 12705 bp, 4 predicted proteins | sample WorMetHERISLAND1_2_FD_187400 | JGI IMG/M metagenome (GOLD analysis project Ga0209454, IMG submission 187400) | Marine gutless worms symbiont microbial communities from Max Planck institute for Marine Microbiology, Germany - Olavius geniculatus... | ecosystem: Host-associated > Annelida >...
CGTTGTATAGGCTAGTCGTCATCAAGAAAGCAAACAATCACAATGGAAATCATTTTAATGACTGTGAAAGCGGAACAGTTGGTCTTATCATTTACTAATATCACAACGCCGATCAATGTAACGGTTAAGCATCGCAAAATTATTATTTTAATAACTCTATCGCTTTTACTGTGCAAATCCGTTTACGCATTTGCAACACATTGCGTATTACCTTCGATCGCGTGAAAATAATAATATGCACAACAAATTTTGCTCATAAAATGGTAACGGTGCCAGATATGAAATCACAAAGTTTTAAACTTGAGACGCGTACAAAGCAACATAAGTTAGGCCCTACTGCATTGAACTGACATGGTTTAGTTTTTGACAACTGGCCAATGGGCAAGCAGTAATCCATTACAGTAGGCACCGTCTAACAACGTCGGTGTGTATGTAACGACGAGCACGTACGCGTCAACCAATGACCAATGTCTTGCTCACCCATTGGTCAGTTCGTCAGAAACTAAACTGTGTCTGTTCAGTTCAGTTCAATTACGTCGCTCTGTGGGCGCTTTTACAAAACATCTCAGTCTGTCCGCCACAGGAGTATGCACTCACAAAATACGACAGACATCTCCTTTGACCTGCATTTCCATTGTTAGACGATTAACTGTACAATCATTTAAAAGCCAGCGCTTTCGCATAATGCTCTGTCATTTTGCCAAGCAGTTGATATCTGTAATATCACCGAATACAAAATTTGCATACAACGTCCTAGTAACAAGGAGAAAAAAACGGGTAACAATAATATCGACTCCTCCGTGTTGCTACAGAGAAAAATGTACCATACGGCATGAAATATGCTAGCGTCGAATAGGCCTATACAATTTGACAAATCGGCGGTCTTTGTCTGCGACCAACTACCGATTGCATTATACTGTGAATAAATTAATATACAAAACTAAGGCGCTGAAATTAATATGTACAAAACAGATTCGACTATTAATATCTTGAACCGACACGTTTAACTTGACTCGACAATATATACGGTGTTTCATAAGAAGGGCCCCTTTTGTTTTTTTTCATAATTCACTCAAATGATGATCACTACACAAAATTTGTACCAGTTGTAGCTTAAGAAATATTAATTCAAAATATTGCAACAAAATATGGCAGTTGATTAAATATTCTTTGTTAGTTGTGACGTAACACTGACATCATAATGTGTCACGGGTACAAGCTGAACTAAACTTGGCGAAATTTAACAGTGAGTGAGTGAGTAGGGTTTAACGTCCCGCTCGACACAGTATCGGTCATTTCGGGGATCCAGGCAAAATGCACATAGGCTACAGATAATAACGAAACTAAACGTCTAACCTCTACAGAAAGTTTAACCTTTATGAAACACAAAACACCAAAAACGACCTAAACTTAAAATTGTAAAAACTGCCGATTATAATTTTGCATATGTAAGACTAATGGCAGTTATAATAATCTTCCCCGTTATCCTCCAGATATGTCATCTATCTCATAATGCTCTTTATGGGGGGGGGTGAGTGAGTAGGATTTTACGTCCCACCCGACACAGTATAGGTCATTTCGGGACAGCCTTTTGAGACAGACTTGCACATACAGCATACACACAATAATAGAATGAAAAGTTTAACCTTTGCATTAATAAAACACAAAGTTTAACCTTCACAGAAACACAAAACACAAAAATGAGCTGAACCTAAACCTAAAATTGTAAGAACTTTTCATTTAAATGTGCATATGTGAAAGCAATGACAGAGTTCTAATAATCTTCCCTGTTATCCAGACAGTCACTAATGTCAGAATGCTGTCTAATTGACAGTACAGAGCTCAAAAAGGCACTTTTGACATCGGCCGTCCGCAAAAATAATGTAGCCGACCGTGAAAAATATGATGCTTGCGCGTAAAATCTGGTAGCACGCCGTTGTCTCGAGAAACGGCACGAACTTACTGCGGAGTAGTGCATAAAAATTAAAACATAAATGCTCTGCATAGCCTAGATCAAACAATCGGACAGTTTTGGGAACGATTAGCTTGAACCATTGCAATAAAGGGTGGTCATGTTGAATAACTTGAACACGGTGTTTTACACGACCATTCTTCATTGCAATGATCGAGGCTAATCGGTTCTAAAACTGCCAATTTCAAAGTTCTACTTTTTATGCGCCATGCACATTGCACAGTAATACGAACGTCAACACGTTTCATAACAAAAACCGATCAAGCGTGGCACATGCAGAGCTGTCCTGAAGACGTGCGATGAGCTCAAAGACTTCTATCCCTATACTGTTGACTGTTAGGCCTAGTGTTAGTATTGCTGTGTTTGTGTGTGTGCTTCTGCGTGTGCTTTTATGTGTTTTTTTCTCTTTCTTTTTTGCTTTTTATGTTCTGCCTTTGTGGTGAATAAACGTGATTATTATTATTATTAATGTAAAATAATCTGTGACGTATTGCGGCCTATTAGACTTCATTTTTTGCAAAGACAACACAAATTGTATCTGATTTTTTGCGTTTCTAATTTTTTAAGTGGGCAAATTTGCGGCTTTCAGTGAACGTCCAAAAGCCACAAATGTTTCAGCTTCAGGGGGGCTTTGCACCCTGTCCCCAGGACCAGGGGCTCTGCCCCTAGACCCCGTTAAGGGTTTCGCCCCAGACCTTCATTATAGGGGCTTCACATTTGGAGGGGCTTCCAACTCTCTAGCACCGGCACTGAATTGTTTAAATGCTGTTGTTGCTGCTGTTGTTGATGGTGATGATAATTCAAAAATAACGGGCGCAAAAAGTGCTGAACTCGAGCAGCTTATGTTTATAGAGGGTGGTGCGTATATACAAAGTAAAACTTTATAAGGTGAATCAGAAAAATGGGGCCACCTTGTAAATTTGAAGTTGCTGGTCAAATCGGCACCAAGGTTGATGCAAATTAATTACGATGTATGCTAAGACTAAAATTGCGTTGATTTGTGCCAAATTTGGTGTTGATCTGATCAATACTTGTGAAGTTACAAGTCGTAAAACTAACGGCTCCGATTTTTTCATCCACCGTGTACATTTTTTTCAGTTGAAACAATCGGACAGTTTTCGAAACGATTAGCGTCGATCATTGCCGTAAAAGGTGGTTATGTTAAATGCTTGAATGCTGTGTTCCACGTGACTACCCTTCATTGCACGTATATGGTCTGCACTGGACTGAGCTAATTGTTTCGAAACCTGACCGATTGTTCAATCTACGTGAAATGCTTCTACTTCTTATTCGCTACCCCGTGCATCTGACGTGATGCGGATTAAGTTCGATTGTTATGCCACGTCCAATCACACAGAATTCACATACTTGAATACATTTTGTCGCGCAAAACAATCGCGTTCAGCGTCAGAGTCTCGCGTAAACTGACAATCGTTGAAACTGCTGTCATCGCGCCATTCACAAAATTTACGCAGTTTTCGTGTACTGTTTAGGCCTGAAAATTTTTGTGCTTTCACTTGTTGTTATGGCCGAAAAAATAGGGACGGGAGACAGTTCATTTTTAATTCATATATTTCAAGACATGTTGTATATAAATATTAGACCTACACATTACACAAGGCATAATGACAAATTGACATAGTGAATAGTACTCATTAAAAATAAGGTACGATACTGCAGCATAACAGACTAAATCCAAACAGCTTTTGTCAGTAAAACTTTCAAAGCAAACTAAAAATTTCAAAAATACTTTTGATTGTCTAGTAAAATTTTCAGGGGCACAAATTTTACAGAAGCGGAAGAAACCGAGAGCACAGAAATATTTAGTTTTTATCGATATGGAATTTGCAGGAACGGATGAATCAACGTTGGTGGACGACCAAAGGCTGCTTATCACCTGTCAGGTAAATAATTGTCGCTCTCAGCTACAGTATTACCTGATCATTTGAGGCTGAAACGACAGGGGATCGCTAACGGCATCGAAAAATACATAGTCCACTCGTTGTTATGGCCAAACTACGAATGCGGCTGCAAAAATGTCTAATAAAAGGTTTTTAATTATCGATAAAGTTTAATTCGCACGTTCTTCTTTTCGTAATCGTTTTCAAGTCGCCTAACACAAAATCCGACAACTTACGGGGATGAAATTTGACGTGCAGGCCAGCGGCTAGTTAGATTTATTTTTTGGCACTGTACGCTTAGTTTAACACTGTCAGTCATTTTTTTGTAAATATGTACGTAAAACATTTGAAAGGATTCAAAGGGTAGCGGCAGGGACCGCAGGAAGGAAACTGGGAAAGTAAATGGGGAGGGATGAAAGAGGCACACGGGAGAATGGGAGAAAAGAGGGAAAATATAGAGGAAAAGGACGGGGAAGAAAAAATGGGTGTCTCTTTTTTCCGACAATAACGTTTACAGCCCTGAGAGGAAGTAAATGCTAAGCTAGCAAAATGCAGTAATTCTCATGGCACAAAACTCGTGTTTGTGATGCAGAATCCACAACGGGAATTAGAAATGGTTGAAGACACGCACCTTCATTCACTCGGTAAATACGTAGTATTTTTCCTTTCTGCTTACTGTTTGGCTTAAATTAAAATTTGAATAACTATTATTGTTTTACGTTGTACAAGGTTGACATTGTTGATACAAAATAATAAAGGCATCAAGTTATTTTCAAGACCGTGTTAGCGAAATCCGGGCAAAACTGTTCTCGGTTTTTAATTGCGCACCGCAAAGTCATAGAAACTTTTATTTTGCAGTATTTTGGGAAATTGGGCCAATTTTAATGCTTGCTTTACTTCAGTCGCATTCGAAATTTCAATGATTAACTGCGAAAGAAGTTGCAGTGGCGTCATGGCAGAGGGGACAGGGCCACTAAATTTTGGGCTGTCGGAAAGTTGTCTTTTTGTTGGAACGTTTTCGTGTAAAAATTTTTGGGCCCAAAAAACATTTTGGAAAAATGTGCACGTAAATGCGAGGTTGAAATTCTGACACAAATAATGTCATTTATGGGAAATTTGCAGGGGTCTGTAGAAAACTTGCAACTATTTAACCCGCCTACTCTTTGAGATCCCGACGCCGCTGAGACATTGGAATGATATCGGTCAGTTTGTCTCAAATCTGTTGCGACAGTGGATGTGGTATTACACCATTTATTTGTCTGTAGTTCTTCGACATTTCAACATCCGCGTAACAGACATAATTTGATATTGCACTGGACTACACCACGTTTTTGTATATTGGTCGTTTTCGTCGTTAAATGTCACCCGGCGTCGCAGCGTATAACTAATTGCCGAGGTAGCTAGAGTTCGGCCCTCATTTGTTTCTACGCTTCGTGTATTCGTTGCTGCGAAGAGGCATTCAATTAGCGACAGCGCACCGCATTATCCGGTTTACCGACCACTGCTGGACAACACAAGAAGACCGACAACGGTCTGACTTTAATTCCGCCGTCGGTCCGCAGTTTCGCAGCGCTGAAATTCTGTCAATAACGTGATCAGGTTCAAGTTCTTGGGCTTTCCGGTCGCAAAAAAAATTTATTTCAGCGCCTAAGTTTGTTTGTGTTACGTGATGTGCAGGGATAGTAAAAGTTGTCAGTTTATTCTGACCTTTCATTCATTTAACAGTAGCTTTTATTCTCGTTCGAGGTTGCTACAGTTAACGCGCTATATAAATTACTTAGGCCTACTTACTTATTGACCTGGCTTGAGTTCTATTGAAAGTTCGAGACAATCTCCCAACCGACAGAGTATCGAACCAGTGCTGCTGATGTTAGCAAATATCAACGGCCTGCTTTCACGTTATTGACAGAATTTCATCAAAGCTTTTGATCTCGTGCATCTGTTAACGGACCCAAGAAAGTCGAGTGGAAATGATTTTGGAAAGTTACTAATCAGGTGCGGCTGCCGGTTAACGTATTTTATTCTACGCTGGCACTTGTACTGCTCATGTCTATACCACACTGTCTGCAGTGGAACAACATGTCGATACCTAATGGGCAGGTGCAGTCATGCGTGACCAAAGGAACGACCGTGACTGTTAGCCAGCGTGGAATAAGTGTGTTAAATCACTGATTTAAGTGTCTAAATTCGTTTAATACTCACTTATCCATTTTACTTCAGACCGTGGTTTCGGTATATACATAAAAATTTCAGCGGATCCGAGTGCGCGGTTTGCATACCTCCTCAGCGTTACATCTGACGTAATTTATGACGTCGTGCGACGTACAGCGTGTGAAACTGGGCGTTAAATTTACAGTTTGGAGTAATTATTGACGACAGCTCCATTATCATCTGCACGTGAGGGTCGCCTGCATCGTATTACTCAATTCACAGCCCATCGACCACAGACATACACAGTCATTCACTCACGTTAAATTGCTACATCGTGTCTCAAAAATACTGTGCCAGTGCTAGCTTTTAATAACTTCGTGAAACATTGACCGATTTTAGTAATTGGCATGCAATATCATGAAGAAACTTGACTATAGTTTTGCCCATTTAACTTCAGTACTGTTGCTACACTACCACGTGAAATGCAGAAGTAGTTTGGCCGTGGCACTGTTTTTTTGAGACACGGTGTAGTTAAAACCAGTGGTGAGTCTAGTCTCCAGAGTTAGAGCTTGACATCAGTTACAGCTGTGTGGCAATAATAGTGTACTGTCTGTTTCAATTGATTTGATTTTGTATCTGCAACGTAGCCTACTATCTTTACATGATTGTTATTTTTTGTTTATCAGTTTCACAAATAACCTTATATCATCATCACACATCATAGGCCCTACGTCACTTTCGTATTGGATATATTTTTTTCACGAGTCGTTTACCGTTTGATTCGTTTCATATTCAATGTTTTTTTATGAATCATTACTTGCCGAGTTACACTGATCTAGGGTTTACGTAGAAATTTAGATTTTTACCAAAGTCTAATCACTTAGTCCATGGGCGGGCCACGCCTAATATCTTTAAAAATTCAATTAAAATCTCTGTAAAACACTTTGAGGTATGTCGCACAGACACATAGGCTGCTATGATAGGCATAAAACGCAATGTCCGGTCATGTCCAATTTATGGTAGCTGCCATAGCAGGCACACCGCGCGATGTACCTCCCACGATGCTTTCTGCATTAGCGCGGCGCTGTTATCGACAATAGATGTAATTATTGCTTAATCTACGACAGATGAGCGCCGCCGGCCGCGCCCAGCCTTCTAGCAAGTGTCTGATGAGATGATCGTGTGCCACATCTTGGTAACTGGCTCGGCTGACTGACACTGGCTGGTTTTTCTGCCGGTGGCTTGCTCTACAATGTTTTCTGTCGTGATTTGTGACGTGACTAAATCACTTGCAGCTACTACAGCACCGTCTCTAGTCCGTTATCTGCAGAGACAATATGTCAAACGCAGAAGAACACTATTCAATATCGGTATGATAGAGATAAGCTATGGGCCTGCTCACGCATTGTGTAATGGCATTTCCATACAGCAGGGATTCTGATTGGGTGATTCGATTAAGCGTTTTATTGATGCCGCATTTGTTCCGTAATCACTGTTCGTTCACTGCGACAAAATCAGCGAATGCACACGTATTCACGTAGTCGCTGTAGTCTGTAGACGCGATGCATTAATAACATGATAAAAGATTATAATAACAATTAAATAAATGAAACGATAATGGCCATTGTACGTACACCAGCTGCCCCTAAAATTGTGAACGGTGTCGTGTATTGCAAAAAACATCCGTACAGTATTCAGATACAGATCAAATAAAGTAAACGTAAAACAGAGATTTTCGGGGTCGGTCAAAAAAGTAAGCAAAAAACTTGTACCATTTTTTTTACCAAATATTGACCAATTTTCAACATTTATTTGCTGACACACTTTGTAGAAATTTTGCAGTAAGCTATTTTCGAATATTTCACCACCCATTAACTGTGTCGAGCTATATACTATCTTGTGAAATAATAATGTAAAAAAGTAACAATATATTAAGGTAAACAAAAAAAAACACTTGAAAAGTTGAGACTAACATCGCAGTGAACGATGCGTACAAGTCTAAACATTTCTAAATATTTTGTTTTAATTTTTTTAAAAATTTATTCCGTTTGTTTGCATGCAAACAAATAACTTTATTAGTTATACGTGCACAGTTAGATAAGGCTGTATGTCATCACAGGGATTAGCTATTTAGAAAAAAAACTATACAAAACTATATGAACGCAATGATTTGGAACCGTGTAAGCTTAAACCGCTCTTTGAAACGATCGTTTAAAGTACTAAGTCATTGATATGGACGCTGACTTATTAGACGCAAGTCTTAAGGCCAGTTCACACGAGCCGTGTTCACGGCCCGTGTAGGCGGCATATCAACCAATCAGAAAATTTCCTTTTTACTGCAGCAGCATTGCTGGTAACGTAAACGCAACGTCACCATAAGTGTTTATCGTTAAAATATTATTTTCATTTGTGCATTTTGTATTATTGCAAATAGGCTTTATTGAAAAAACGTCTACTGACACGTCTGTTTCTGTGAAATACTCAGCTGTTTCAGACGTCTTCAATAGACAACCTTTGCACCGGTATATTGCTCGTCTTAATAGTCTTTATAACAATGTTTTTTGTCTTATGTATGCTGCAATTGATACAAACTTAACAAAACAATACTTTTTAATTAAATTTTTGCGTTTTGTTTGCAAAATGGCACCTAAAATATTATATTTAACGTTGCAGTGACACGGCTCATGCACACGGTTTGTGGACACGGTCCCTGTTCACGGGATACAAAACAAGAAATTCGAGCTAATGCTCACGAGACGCGCGAAAGCCTATAGCAGTTTCGGTTCACGCTAAGTTAATATATAAATACCAAATTCTCTATCTGGATCGCATAACGATAGTAGCGTGGCGCCACCTTCTGAATGATATAGCCTTGTGTCGCAGCCCAAAATCGCCAGAAAAATCCATAACACCCCCTATTTTGGCGTTCAAGGTCATTCAAGGTCATTGAATTCGGTGCCAATCGAGAGCCAGTGTACGACTTCCTATTAGTGATTTGTAGTAACCTGGGCCCTATCTCGCACCGTTACTGAGATACAGCGACTTATTGGCCAAAAATCGCCAATTTTGCCCACCCCCTCTCATTTTGCGCCCTCGCTTGGGGTGACTTCCTTCGAATTTATGGAAAAGCGTTACGGTTCCTGAAACTAGAGTCTTCCAGGCACCGACGGTGAAGATTTGGTGATCCTAGCTTGCATCGTTTTTGACTGATCCGCCCGTGTGACAGACGGACGGACAGACAGACAGAATTGCGATGGCTAAGACGCGCTGAAAGCAGTAGCTGCTTTCACGCGTAATCAGCAACCGTGAACACAGGCCGTGAACACGGGCCGTGGACTGGACACGGCTTGTGTGAACCGGCTTGTAGACGCTGCTGCTGTTAATCGCACAACAGTTCTGTTGCTCTTGTTCGGTGATATTGACGTGTTGTCACTTGCTGTTAAATTACTTTGTCTTCACTTATTGACATTCTGTCGCTATCGTAATAACACTGTTTTTATCAATATAGGTCTACTAGTGACAGAATTTTTGTAGCGTCGCTCGCGAGCAGAGCTGCGATATTAATTCATTCATTGCGTGTTGCCGTCAACTATTCGCTGTGAAACGTGTCGATAACGTATACGACTGTAATTAAATTCATTTTCTTCCTGTCGAACGTAAGAGAGTGAATGTGCAGCGAGTGGGTGGAATATTTTTTGACTTACAGCATTTCATCCCACTCGAATCTTCTTTATAGCGGGTGTGTGGGTGGCTAGACAATAATAGCTATTGGATCATTTTACAGCGCAGTTTATCTGTACAAGCGATAGGTAACCACAGAGATGTTAACGAGGCGAGAACATGGCGTGAACAAGAACGAAAACGGTGAAACAGTAAAGTTTAATATGTAGACTAAGATTCGACACAAAAGTCAACATAGACTAATTTTCGTTTTAAAACCAAACGCGGAATTGCGCATAAGTCTTATACACTGCTGTTATTTGGCATAAATCAGCGTTTATTATCATCAGCATCATCGTTTTATGTAACAGTCTGTAAAATGTCAGACAGTTTGCTGTAATTCTTGATGCTTGAGTCAAGAGTTACAACACTGCGAACAATGTCAGCATTTTTGCATTGTCGAGGCCACAAGACCAAGATGCATGAGACTGAAAACGAGACCGTTAAGTTTTGCCTTGAACCACGTTGGTCTCGAGAACGTAACATCCCTGGGTAACCATGTTTCGTCTGAAAACGATCAGGATATTTTCGCAGTTTTCTCTCGTTTCGGCAAGGTTCTGGCATTAAGTATCATGTTGAACAGACACGGCTTGCAGGAGAGCAGTAAAGGAGTGATGTGCGTTGCAGAGACAGCGGACGTTGATGAAGGGACGGTGACAGCAGCGACATCGGACGACGATGATGCGGACATGGTCGAGGCTTCTGTGGGGCCTGATGATCAGCCGCTGGACCTCAGCGTCACAGCTGCATCAGCACGTCATCAGCGCACCGCTCACCAGTTAGACAGTTTTGCCGCCTGAAGTTTCATTGTTGCCACACAAACCGTTCAGAGTAGGCTATACACAGAGTTTTGGCAGCATTTGTTACTTAGTTCTTGGCTTGCGCAATTTTCTGAGTTCGTTTTAATCAAGCGACTGGTAGATTTGCTCAGCAACTGAGTAATTCATTGCGCTGTGTTCGGTGCGCAGAAAGCGTACAGGAACGTCGAGTGAAGTGACGGTGCGAACGTGCAGCCAGGACAAGCTGAGTGACGTCAGCAGACCGCCAGGTGTCACTACTGCTGTCTCAAAACGTCGTCTGACCACCAGTACTACATGGTGTCCGTGGGCGACTGACAGCGACGACAATGAAGATAAACCTAAGACTACATCAGACTCCACGCATCGCACCCCAACCGTACACACTAATACAAGCACATTGATCGGAGGTATGACCGCCCGGTCACGGTTTAGTTATGTTTTCATAGCTACTTATCAATAAATGTTCAACAGTTTTGTTGAAACATTTGTCTGTAGTAGTTCGACAGCGTCAGCTGGTCATAGGCTTGTAGCTTCGTGGAAAATCAGAACTCGAAATAACCGCTTTGGTAATCGCACAGAAAACCTCGCAGATCTTTGGGATAAGTTTACCTGATGTCTTCCGAAGAAAAAAAATAAATTACTAATTAAATTATACAACAAATAATACCACATATTGATGCACTAGATTAGTAAAAGAGGCTGTATTGAGTAGTAAGTAACTAGTTTTTTTGGTTGTAAAATCCTATTTGCTATGTTAGGAATCTGGCCAGTTCGTCTTTTGGCAAAATCGTCACAATGCAGAAACAACGCATTGAGAATGCTAGCCTAGTTATTCGACATTTCAAAGAATAGCGTACCGATGTAGTTGAGGTGTTGTGGGATATTTATTAATCAGTTTTCTAAAAAGGTGTCTGTGAAAACTTTGAAAATTAATCACCATTAATTAATCATAGTTTGACGAAGCTATGACAACAACTCGGTGGCTTACTCGTCGACGGTGTACGTTGTATTGTACGAGTATTTGCTAACATTTTAGGGATTAATTCGGCTGTTCTGGTGATAATTTGCACAGCGTTATTTAGACGAGGAGATCTGGAGTGGACTAAAATTGATGATGATGCAATGGCGAAGAGCTGTTACGTCGACGACGACGAGCGACGTTGGAACGACTTGGACAACCTCAGGAGAACGACTAGCGACCTTCCACTGCTGCGTCAGTTCATCTACCGATTCACGGAGGCGCGCGTGAGGGCGGAGCTGGCGGAGCGGCGTCGAAGGCTGTTGCGATCAACCATGTTCGTGCCACGTGACTCAACGCGGCTTAAAGTACCCAGCTACCGCGGTGCCGGTCGTACGTCCAGTCACGCCAATATTTTCCGCTCGCTTGGTTCCAGCGGCGGCCGCATTGAGAAGATTCTCAAAGCAGTTATCATCCAGGCCATCTCGGAGAAACTGCGTCAGTGTCCGAAACGAAGATCAGCCTGGGAGATACCGCCAAACATTAGCAAGGACGCGATCCACCATCAGACAAGGTTGTCGTTGGGTGACGACGCACGGACGTCGGTAGTCGGTGATGTGATGGACAGTCGAAGTAGCTCGAGCGACGACTGCGCGCCGATGTTTGTCACAGACGACTTGGACGACACTGATCGAGACGTTGGTACATCGTGTCGCAAGAAGAGACCGAAGCGTGGCCATTACCGCAAGTACAACCGCCAACTGCTGCTCGACGCGGTGCGTGCCGTGCGCAAGGGAGACATGAGCGTGCACCGCGCCGGCAGCTACTACGGCGTACCCCACTCGACGCTTGAGTACAAGGTAAAGGAACGACATCTGCTGCGACAGCGCAAGACAGAGAGTTCGACGACGTCAACGTCAGTTGAACGCAGTCGACGTCGAGCGGAACCACGACACCCACGTGATTCCGCCGCCGCCGCTGCGTGTGATGTTGAGCCGGTGTCCAGGTTCCATACGGACAGCAGCAGCGGCGGCTATCTGCCACGACTACACGCCAGCACCGAGTTTCCGCCGTTCTCTTTGAGCGACGAAACGACATCTTTGCCATGGCAGAGGCTATTTCAGCTTGACCCAACACCGGGATTTTCCAACCCCGGTTTTTCCACCCCATCACCCGCTACTACTCTCACGCTGCCCCCACCCC
>Ga0209454_1002401_pt1 | contig 12699 bp, 4 predicted proteins | sample WorMetHERISLAND1_2_FD_187400 | JGI IMG/M metagenome (GOLD analysis project Ga0209454, IMG submission 187400) | Marine gutless worms symbiont microbial communities from Max Planck institute for Marine Microbiology, Germany - Olavius geniculatus... | ecosystem: Host-associated > Annelida >...
GGCCTGGGGCCCGGGGCCCCCGCCACCCCCCCTAAATCCGGCCCTGTAACGAATACACGACTAATCAACTAAGGTCCGCACAACATAGGCTAACACTCAGCCTACAATAGTCGCACGACTCGCCGCCTCAAACTCCTACCAGACCCCTCTACTCTACGCTAATTGTACTCTATCCCTAAACTGCACAACTGGAGGACTTAAGCTAAACTCAGCTGCCCCAACATAACTTTAGGACTTAAGCCTACTACCGCTGCCTAAGCAAAACAACCGAAACCACGCCAGCATCACGCAAGCGTGTGACTCGTTCAGATATCAGACGGCGAGGCTAGACGCAGTTCTACGGGCACCCATGCAGCATAGCAGGCCCAGTCACGTGGTCGCAGAGGTTCGCCCGTGCAGCCTGCGTGACCGTGACATCCGTTGCCGCCCAAGAAGATGCTCGGAGTCTCCGACATCTTCACGACTCTCGGCATGGGTGAGGAAATTCACGGGAACCCATATCCTCGCAAAAGGAAAACATGTAAGTATTACAGTTATACAGTCCTGGTGCCTACTGGAGCAGTCTACTTCACGGGATTTAACCTATACTGGAGAGACAATCCGCCGCTGTGTTACTCTTTCTCTCCTTATACTTAAAAGTAACATCAAACTCTGACAAAGCCAGGGTCCACCTCATCAGCTTTGCACTACGTGGAGAAGCCTGAGTTAAGAAAGTCAACGGGTTATGATCTGATAACAGTCATGTCACAGCTAAACCGATAGCTTATCGGCGGCGGCGGCGAACGGCGGCGGTTTCGGAGACTAAGTTGTAGCAGGCTGGCTACGACTGTGGCGAAAGAACACTGTACGATAATACTGCACTTTTTTGGTTCACGGTGTATGTAGGCCTAAACCGGGCGGGTGGCAATGAATTCTGTCGTTCAGCAAAGCGTTATCAGCGAGCCGTTGTCAACGCAGTCTACACTGCCCATAGCGCTATCAAGACACTTCCGGTGATTTTATCAATTTTATCAAATGCAAAATGTATTATTATTGCTTTCGACGCAGCGACAGAGCATAGCGACAAAACACCAGCACAGTGGTCGGTGTTTGATGAGTACTGTTATGTCTTTGACTCTTCACAGCTGCCGGAAAAAAATTGCAGACTTTTCATTGTGTAACGTTTTCATGGTTTGGGAAAAAAACGAACCATGCACAACTTTGTCAAATACTGACTGACTGATTTGAAATTTTTTTTCAATGGTACATTTTCTGGAAAATCTGCAACAATGTCCAGCCAACAGTGAAGATCTACGACGCCTGAAAAGCGTCGCTACACTACCTTGCGAAATGCAAAAGTCTAAAAATACGGCGAAGTAGCCTAATTGGTGGATACGACAAATGAAAGCAAATGGAAATTGGAATTTGGGCTCACACGGCTGTTAGTTCTCTGCGGTCAGCTATAATGCTGGGTAGGGTTAAACGATTATACGAGTTTGGCAGTCGGACGCGTCAAAATAGAGTCGACTGTGGAATATTAGAGCGACACAGTGGCGCCACATAACGGCGGCGAGCACAGTTAAAACTCCACACATGGCCACCAGATATCATTCAACTATGCGATGACTCTGACCAGCTATATAGCACTGACTCATTCCAGAAAATATTGGAATCCTGTTCTAGCTGCCTATATTGGTTTCGATGAGACCCCAGCGCAAAAGTAGTTTCTCTCTCGCCTCTCTTCTACTGGGGTGCCGTGAGGCCAGTAACAATGATGATGACCACGTGCTGCAGAGCACACTGTCGTCTGAAGCCCTAATGAGCTGCATTGTCCTCAGGTTGTCCTTTCATGATGCACACAGACTGTTACTATTCAGATACTTTTGTCTCTCTCTGACGCTCTTTTGCTCTCCATCCCTCTGTCTTATTTAGTCACTACCGAATTTTCAACCCTAGATTTCAAAGTTATTTAGCCAGTATCGATGCAAAAATGATTAATATTTCAATGACATTCTGATGAACCGGTTGAGTTACATCTTATGAAACAAGCCAGCGACAAGCGGATCGACAAAATGTTAATCCATTCGTAGTCCGCAGTTTCGTTTTTACGTCCGCCTTGCTCCGCTAGCTTAAATGGCGAAATATCGAAAACGCCGTCATGTCCGTATCATGAACCCTGCATTCCGCCAACCAACAATATCGAACAAGCAAGAGAACAAGCAAATAAGTAAGTAAACTAAATACTCTAAAAAGATAACTGTCTCGGGCAGAAAACTTTCAAAGGTGGCTGAAAAAAAACAATCGATTATAGATTCCGGTGGCAATCCGGTCGTGTATTTTTAAACGTCAGCGAATCAGAATCTTCCAATTAATCGATCCACACGTTTGGATCGGCGGCTCCTGTTCCCCGACCGCATGCAGTGTGCAATTGATCAAATTAATGTCATTCCTTCGCTCCCCGTTTTCGCCCTCCTCCTTCCCCAAAACCACAGAGAGCTTCCCCCTCCCGAAAACAAATGTGCTCTTACCTCCTGCTGCTGTTTTTCTTCCGGCTGCAAGACAAACAGACAGCCACAATCGATAACATCACCGAATACACGCGACCGGGACAACGATCGAATTTATCAGGCCACCGTATAGGTCAATCAAGAATATGACCCACCCGCAGTATGGACGACCTTCGGAATGCGGCGTTACCGTTACGACAGAAATTTCTGGCAACAACCGGACTTGAAATGATACATAAAAAAATAATATCTAGCCTTTCAATTTCTATTTCACGGCAAAAGTTTTTGGCTTTTTTTCAGGCCGTGTCGCCGAAAAAAACCAAAGGAATTCTATATGGACTCCGCTCCAGTCACCAGCAGTCACTAAACGATTAAGCTTGTACTCATTACTTATTTATATTAGACAGCTTCCATAATCTTGTAGACGTTGTGGACTATGTCATAAAACTACAAAATGTCACTTAAACTAAACGTATACAAAGGTCAACAATTACCCAACAAACTTTAAACTTACAAGTTCAGAAATGATATTTGCATAAAACTGTGAAAAGTCAAGGCAAAGTCGCTGGTAAAACCTTTCAACGGCAAAGTCACTAAATGGTAAATACTGCACTGGATTGGGTTTGCAGAATATCGTACAGCAAAATTAAAATGTCCGTCTTACCGTTGAGAAGACGGAAGAAGTGTTCGATATGAGCGACAACATGGAACCGTGAACTGCGGCAAAACACACAAAGATACACTGTAAATAATTGCGCAGTTACACATTAATGCGACGGCAACTTTGCACGAAGTCAGAATCGTTATAGACCAAAATACACTAGACGTTCTATATTTCGGGCTAAGGCTATAGACCGGGTCAGGCAGCTGAGAACTTGTGGGAATTGGTGAAACAGTGACACGGCTTTCATGAAAACTCTCATCTAGCAATTCCCAAAAGTTCTGTTTTGGGTATACCCCGCCTACGTTGCAGAGGGCAATTTCGGAAAATCAACCAGTCAGTTAGTCGATCAAGGGTATTTTTAAGAAAAATATGGCACAACAGACAGATCCACTATCTAAAAAAGTATTTGCCTCAAAAAGAAACGGAAAAATTATGAAGCAAGAGTTAAAGTCACAAATAAGACGTCGAGAAAAAATTAACTTACAAAATCACACATGAATAACCCATTAAGAAACGTAACACAATTGCGCTCAAAATGGTGGCATAAATAGACTAAGAAAAAAATCACCTGCATATGAACGAAAATCGAAAAAGGTGTTATTGATTCGTTAAGAATTTGAATACTAGGCTATACGATGATGACGATGCTAGAAATCATTATAATTATCGCTATTAAGACAGGATTAGTTTTATCGCTATGCTAACCGTCTTCGTCCTTGCTGGTCGCACGTTGCGGTGTTGACGTCGTCACTTTGAACGAAGACTGCGAACCTTCACCATCGCGAGGCTGCTTTTCCGCCTTCCACCAGAACGCTGCTCCGTGGCCCACTCCAGGCGACGGGGTCGGTCCAGGGCGCGGAGGCAGGTCGCCGCCGGGCAGTGAGGGCGAAGTACAGACCGCAGTCCCGGAAACGAGTGAACGACCAAGCCGGGGCAGACTGCCGCTCGACGACCTCACACTACGCGCCCCGCCTACCGGCGACATCGGACCTACGCCCGTCAACCGACCTGACCGACCCCCGTGGATCTCCGGCGCCGGGTCCCCTCCCCGCTCCCAACCCTCGCTCGACCTCGGCCGACCCATAGTCACAGGGGTCCGCGAGCGTAACGCCCCATCGTGGGCCCCACCGCCAGCGCCCCTACCGGCGCCTGGGTTCGATATAACCACGCATCGTCCGTTCTCCTCCACGATCAGCCTCATCCGGTCCGCGTTCCCCGTCCGCGCTGCCAGCCGCGACCTTCCCGTGGTCCCATTCTCCGCGCCGAACATTTCCGGTCTGGAGGGCGGTGCCGAAACGCCAGTGCTCGGCGTAGATCGAAGACCCAAACCACTCCCGGAAACTCTTTCCGTCGTCGAGAAATTGCTGCTCAGATTTCCGCGTACGAAAGTGGCTAGTTGACGTCCGGCGGCTGTCTCCGGCGCTTCCGGTGCTGCTGCGGTGTCCGGATGCATCGGACGCTGCATTTCTACTTCCGGTTGTGTAGCGATGCCGTTTATGTCGCACTGCGGTGAACTTGGTGCAACGAAACGATTTGTCTGCTGCAAAACACGGACAGCCGTCGATCACTATTAGCAATGTATAACGGCTTGGTAGCAAGTCTGTAACGGTAAAGTGTCGGACTTACGATCGCGAGGTCGTAATTTGTGACATTTTGTTCGATGGTGCTGCCATTTCGGGAATCTGTTTACAACGCCCAGCACTAACTAACGCTGATTGATTGCATTGATTGATTTGTTATATTTTTACGCGCGAAAGCAGCTACTGCTTTCATCGCGTCTTAGCCATCGCAATTCTGTTGGTTCCTCTGTCTGTTTGTCCGTCTGTCCGTCACACGGGTGGATCAGTCAAAAGCGGTGCAAGGTAGGATTACCAAATTTTCACCGTCAGCTGCACGCTACTATCGTTATGCGATCCAGATAGAGAATTTAGTATATGTATATGGGTTCGATTCCGGGTCGGATCATTATCAAGCGGTTACTAATCGGATGGGTAACTGACTGTCTGCGGACAGGTAAACCATTTTGATATAATACCAACACCAAGGCCAAATCACCCTTTTCTTTCTCCGGGTAGCTAAATCGAGCCCTCTGTCTGGCCGGGGTTAACGCCGGGGAACGCTCATCTGTGCGATCTCATTCCCATATGGCAGGTGACGATCCGTAGCTCTGCTATGGGTTTCCCATAAAGACCTATACATCACCTTTAACCCCTAACACTAAACATTGCTATGCGCCCACGAAACTATCCTCCACCCTCGTGACGCTCGTGTTGCACTTGCATAAACAGTCATCTGAAATTAGTTTTAAAAAACGCCCTGCAGTCGCATTGCACACCGCGCGATGTTATTTACATTAACTCTACTGGCTACCCGGTCACGTGTCACGTTACGGTGGTGACAAATAAACAAAAAATTTTAGCTAATGCTCACGAGACGCGCGAAAGCCTATGGCAGTTCCGGTTCAGTAGTTTAGCTGAAAATTGGGGTGTTCGCGCTAAGTTAATACACAAATACTAAATTCTCTATCTGGATCGCATAACGATAGTAGCGTGCAGCTGACGGTGAAAATTTGGTAATCTTAGCTTGCACCGCTTTTGACTGATCCACCCGTGTGACGGACGGACGGACAAACAGACAAACGGATGGACAGAATTGCGATGGCTAATACGCGCTGAAAGCAGTAGCTGCTTTCGTGCATAAAAAGTGAATCACGTCGCGGGCGCTATATTCCGCCCCAATCTTAGGGCTGTATCCCTGTTTACCAACGTTGTTACTCTCATATCCCACCGTATACGGCCACGATGCATCAACGTAAAGGCCCGTACAGAGTGACACAACTGAACTGAACTGACCACTGACCAATGAGCGGATATTAGTACTTGCTCGTTGGTCAGTCCAGTTCTGTTCAGTTCAGTTAAGTCGCTCTGTACGAGCCTTTACAAACAGACGGACGGACGGGCAACTTGCGACAATACCGATTTTTACATGCACTATGTTTAAGGCCAGGTAATAAAAATATATACTTTAAATATAACATGCAATAGAAGAATTAAGACAAACATTGAGAGTGGACGGCGGCGGCGGCGGCGAGTTGACGGGCAAACTGGATGCAGATCGTTTGGCAGCTCGCGGCAACGTCACCCGATCAACCACGTCCGAGTCCTCGTCGAAACAGGGCGGCAGCCACGGTCGGTCTGAAGCCGGCGACCGTGAGCTAAGTGTCCGTGAGACGAGGTGTGAGACAGGGACAGACCACGAGGTGGACGGCGAAACCTCGGTGCGGTTCCAGACGGACAGTGACGACGTCGAATTGATGCCGATGAGCGTTGAATCAACCTTGCCCTGAGCTGACTCCGCGCTGTACAGACACACAGACAGAAACATAGTATACATATACATACGTCTCCATTATGCAGCCGTCTTATAGGTCGCATTACGTGCCTTGCACCTACGTCTGTCTGTCTGTCTGTCCCGTGTCCGTTCATAATTACATCGAAACAAAAAACATTTGGAAGCAAAACGAAATTTGTGCAAAAGTTTGCCCAGCGCAATAACAATCTATCCCAAGAATGACGACTTCAGCGGAGGTCATGAGAAATCTCGCGAAAATGACGCATAATTTTATATCGCATAACTCCAGCGTTTCACAGCTCCGGATCTGCGTGCTACATTCACACTAGCAGCCGCGCATTGTGCATATGCTATGAAGAAGAAAAAGAAGAAGATTCGCATAGACAGCTAGGTCCTTTGCAAGGGAGCTCATCTCCTTGTGGCACTTTGAGCCAGCGAGAGTTAGACCAAATTAAGCTAGCATACAACCCAAGTCAGTCAAATGGCCGGCTTTAATTAACAGCCGGCCCTTTTAACCGACTGGGCCAGTATTGGGGTGTTTACACGATCCAGCGAACGTCCAGCAAACTTACAGCAAATGTATTCAAAATACACGTGCGTTGGATCTAGCAAACGTTGGATATTTGCTAGATCGTGTAAACAGCCTGTATACCAGCAGACGTGGCCACAGGGCCTACTGTTATGTAGGACTCGCAATTTTTTCCTTAGCGATGGCCGCAACCACCGCCAGTACTCATTTTACCATCCCACGGAGGGTAGAAGGCTAAGTCGACCTAGCTGGCTTGGCTTCGTATCTTGGACAGTCACCCATCCAAGTACTAACCGGGCCCGGCGTAGAGTAACTTCGTTGATCGAATGAAACGCGTTACCGCTACGCCAAGCCACCAACCTATGCTATGGCATGCGTGTAAAGCAGCGAATTGCTACAATGTACATTTGCGAAAAAAACACCGTGCCGAATAAGCTTAATCACAACCAGTAAGTAAAACATCAATCATTACGACATGACAGCTCTACCATGCCGTTTATAGCAAAGTTCCTCTGCTCTAGAGCACGTGTTTCGCTATCTGCTGTCCATGCCACCTGTCAGCGATGTGCAAATGTGGGATCTTGTGGTAGTCGGTGGACATCTGTGCTCAATAATCTTACTTCTAACTGTAGACCTCCACTGAGTGGTAATCGATTGCCGCCGCCACCGATGCTACCTACCTCGACGCTCAAAGGGGTCCTATGGGAGTCCATGCTAAATTTTTTCCCGCAGGTCAGGCCAAGGACGCTGCCTTTCTATGCATGCGGGCCCCTCAGCACTTCGGTCCATTCGACTAGCAGGACTAGCTTGCTGATCTCTGGTCCGAAAAATCATTTTGTTCGAAGCATAGCTAAATGTCCGCTTTCACCTTGTATTTCACATCGTGTAGCCTAAAATTAATCCATACAAAGACACGAAACTTCCCGGAAACGAAAGTTCTCGGTACGAAAGTTACATGAATCCATGCGTCTTACTTGGTTTTGTTTTATAAAGCATTACTGTGATATTTTATAGAAAAATACCCGTAACGCTACCTCTCCGGCGTTTCCTCAGTCAATGACGGTCGCCGGACGATAAAGCGCCGTGTAAAACCCAGTGCGACCGCAAGCAAAAGTAAACTACGGAAAAAACTGACCGCGGTTTAAATACAAGTACGACGTAACAGGGTCATGTCGCAAGTTCGTAATAATATGACGTCACACGATGACGTCACACATCGCCCGGTGCATCACGGATGACCATTTCGATTTAGCAACAAAAACCGTTGTTGCTTTCGCGCATTTCAAAAAAAATCCAGTGCGTGACTACTTTCCTCCTTTTCCAGCGGCCGACATCGGTTCTGCGGATGACCGGAAGCACTTAACTTGGAGTCACGTGACCGGAACTGAACGACGCACGTTGCTGTCGCGTCTAAACACCGGCAGTGGCGAGCGTTGGCCGGCCCGGCGCAGCAGACACTGTGGTCGGTCGGTCGGTCGAGACTACACAACGTTCGTTCACACACTCCGTGTCGGCGCGAGTACCAAGTGGACGCCGGTATGGCGTTGCAGCGCGCGCTCTCGTCGTTCGAACTCGCTCGGCGAGGGGTCTATCGCTCGGGCGATTGTGTAACGATTTATTTATACGGTGGGGGAAGTGCGTAGCCGCTGCTGGAGAAGGCAGAGCAGAGTCTTTGATGCAATGAGCATTGTGGTAGATTTGGCTCCACTAAAATACTACTGGTTCTGGTTATAATAATATATCAATCATGCGATCCTATGAAACTGTACTGTAGTCCAGTGTAATTTCATAAGTGAGCCAACCGATACTGATACAGTGTACTAAAGACTGCAAGCATTAAACCTGTGACACATTATGACGTCAGCGTTACATCACGACTAGCAAAGAATATTTAATCAACTGCCATATTTTGTTCAAATATTTCGAATTAGTATTTCTTCAGCTACAACTGGTAAAAATTTCATGTAAATTGCTCATAATTTGAGTGAATTATTAAAAAACAAAAAGGGTCCTTTTTATGAAACACCGTGTACATTGGGTAAAAAAGCAATATTTCATTGGTTCTGCTTTCCCCAGGTAGTGCACAAACAAACTTTGGGTGAGGTGGAAAATTGAACATTTATTTAATGGCAACTTGTCTCGGAAATATTCGTACTTAAAATTATTAAAATCCCGTAATCTTTCTTAAAGTCACAGTCGAAAATGTTCGGGATGTTTTTGAGACACAGTGTATACACTGGATCGCTGAAATTCTGCATGCGAAGAGCAGTGACATCGCGCTAATTAATCGCGTAATAAGTTTTCCGATAAAACCTACCATTTAGCCACAATACATGCGTTACAGACGACAGGCGACAGACAGACATGTCGTACCAAAAGCTTGACTCGGCCAAAAAAATGTATGAATCGTCAGACTTGGTCCGGCATCGTTCGGACACGGCCCCGGATCAACCGACGGCGCTTCGACTCGACGCCAGGGCCACGCGCCACGCGCGGACCAATCGTAATAATATACACCGGCGATCTGACACAACGGGCACTGGTCTGATGTCGACAATGTTACGACGTGGGGATTCTGCGACAGTCTTCAATCAATCATTCAATCAGTCCAAAATTTTTTAAAGTGGCCTAATGGCTAATTCACACCTACGACGTTACTCATTTCAACTCAACTCAACTGTCGCGACTGTGGGTGACAATGCGATGACGTCATTATTAGCATCATAACGTCACGCTGCTGTGCACAGACCACACGTTGTTTGCCAGCCTGGCCGAGCGGTTGAGTTTAAGTTGAGTTGGTGTGAATTGGCCATAAGTAATAACCCATTTACACGATCGAGCAAACGTCGAGCAAACATCAAGCAGGCCTGATGGAACCCCGCCCCTTGGCTCAAATGTAGGCCTAGGCTTAGCCCACAGCTGATCACGTGTTATATTGGCCTTCCAATTACAACCCGTCCGCCCTCCTAATTAGCATGCTAATTACCATAGCTCGTCGAGCTAGCTTGATCGTGTAAACGGGGTATAATAAAAATTACTGCTAGATCCACTAGAGAGAAATTAATTGGATTGCAGTCCAGGTCCAGGAAATAGTCTTGGTAGAATAGTAAATATAAGCTTCAAAAAACAAACACCAACAAACAGAAACGGTATGCGAACACAGTAAACTAAATTAATCATAACTTGGCTAAATCATAATAATAACTATCATCGTCCTCGACATCATTATTGCAGCCTTTCAAAGCAGACTGGACGACAAGAGATTATTTTTGTAGCTCTGGAAGTATTTTACGTTTTGCGTTCATGCTGAATACAATGCCCTAATCGTGACAACGTAGGATGTGTGCTACTCCCGCATTCGTGTAACATAAGAGCACGTGTCGGTCGGCAACAGACGGCGGCAATCGAGTACATCGACAATACAATACAATAGAACCGAATAAGGGCCATACAAACACACCCAGACAGACAGACAGACACACGATGCGCATACGATGTTTTCATAGAAAGATATTGCTGTCAACATCAGCTGTGACATATCGACACACAGTGCCTAGACCATCTGATTGAACGCGTCCTTGACCGATCGATAGGGGATGGGCAATTTGCAGTTGATCAAATTAGAGCTAGATCGAATATTGATCTTAACAGTCATACTGCTCGGCAAAGAGGAACGAACAGAGAACGGTTCGATAACATTCGTCGTTCATCATGTCACCGAGAGAATATAGCCCTAGGAAAAACCAAAGTAACTTTATTCTGACATCGATAATAGCAAAATCAAATAAAATCAACTTTTATAGACTTTCTTCTGGTTTGCCCAGCACTAAAATTATATCCTCTTCGACCCTGTATGGATCTATATGCGAACCATAGTGCTCAAATTATTAAAATTACCCTGCATTATTGGAACGCGTGCATAACGGAGATGACTCAGAACTATTACTGAGCGTCATAATAGGCCCAGCTCGTTATTACAACACGAGGATGCCGAAAATTGGATATTCTATTCTAAAACTGAATGACAGATGGACAAATAAAAGCAAAACCAGTGAATAAAATTTCCCTAAATTTCAACGGCTACAAGTGAGATCATTTACAAATGCAGTTACAACCGGTTTAAAAATAATTCAGTAATTATGATTCACCATACATAATTATGTAAGTAAGTATGTAGATAAGTAAGTAAACATAATTATTTGATTCGCCGTCAGCTTGCATACAATCCAAGAATCGTTTTCAATTTTTTTTCAACATTTTGTTGCACTGCTGCTCGCTAATGCGTATCTTTATGCTGACATTTAGTGAGAACGGAAACTGATAAGACTGTTTTTATCGCCGCCCACCCAGTGACCTACACCTATACTAGTAGCACTTGTAAAAACGTGCACTGCCGTTAAACCGCGGCACTTGTGCCGACTACATAAAGCCGAAACTCCACTTATTTAAACTTGTTATCGAATGTTGTACAACATGGTGTTCAATCAGTCCACAACGGTTGAAAGCATAGTGGAGTTTCGGCTTAAGGTTTTTGCCTGCGATCGCAAAACAACATTTAGCCGACACGATTAGGCTTATAGTGGTGCTGCACGTAGCACTAAAGTTATTTATATCGGTTTATAGACGCCAGGAAATGCATGCGGTGACCGCACCGACACACGACGACAAGCGAAAGCTATTATCTACCGGCGACCACTTACACGTAGACCTATATTCCATTCCACTCCGGGATTTAGAGATGCACAAGTTCAGAAATCTCCGTTTCCGTTGAACGTCCAGTGAGCATTTTTTTGGTTCATTTCATAAATGAAATTCACCAGCTCAACGACCTTGACCTTTAAGAACTGACCTTGATCAGTCGTCTTCTAGCAGCATTTTGTGAGCTGCTGTTTCCACTAAGTTTGAAGTTTAAAATTTGAAGATGATGGCAGATTCTGAGAGACGAGAGATCGAGAATATCACCCTCTGATGTTCCTCGGGAACCGCCAAAAACTGAAAATTGTTCTCTTAGTCTCCACTGTGAACAGTTCTGGTCTAGGAACACTTCTGGGTGTGTTACTCAGTCAGTTTAAGTGGGTGGATACTCGTTTATAAATTATTTCTCACATCTCTAAATCTGGACACAGTCGGAGTCAGAGCGGGCATTAAAAACTGGAGTACATCGTTCGTTCGTTGGCATGCTATACCTAGTAGCAGCAGTACCTACGTGCGAGATAATCGGCGACGGGCGACGGGCACCTGCTAGACCACAATGCACCGCGCGTTCACCGCGCACTCTCAGCACGGCGCCGACCATTATGCACGTCGGAGGGACGTGAATGACACTCGAATCCGCAACGAATTCGCTCGATCCGTGGACGATCCGCCGACCGTTATACGCTGACAGTGCTTCCCATATCTGCAGCCGTCAGAAGAGTGCTAAGCTCTAAATCTACTGTGCTATGCCAGGTATTCAGGAATAAAAACTGGTCGGGAAAGACGAAAGGCCCGAATGACCACAGCTTGCGGCCAGAAGCGCCGAAAATCGATGCCAAAGGCCGAAAGCGAGAAACTTTCCCAACCCAGTGGAGTTCTAGGGGGAGCCCCGACCGCTTGAAGAGTTTTCAGTTTCCGCTGTACCGTGGCTTGCACCTGGGAGATAGTACACATTGGAGAGAGAAACACTGTTT
>Ga0209454_1002407_pt1 | contig 12678 bp, 5 predicted proteins | sample WorMetHERISLAND1_2_FD_187400 | JGI IMG/M metagenome (GOLD analysis project Ga0209454, IMG submission 187400) | Marine gutless worms symbiont microbial communities from Max Planck institute for Marine Microbiology, Germany - Olavius geniculatus... | ecosystem: Host-associated > Annelida >...
TCTGGCATTTGATCGTTATTTAACTGTGTTGTTTCAACGATGTTATTAAATTGGTGTTGTAGCCGGAACATTTTTGAATGCTGAAAAATCTGTAAGCGGTCATGTTAAAAAGTCTGTAACTTCGTCGTTTTTCAACAGAATCAAATTTTACTTGGCAGTTTGATGTAGAATGTTTCAGTAAATAAATCTGTAAAATTTCGAATTAAAATTTCAAACGGTTGCTAAGAAAACAGCGAAAAACTTTAGGTGTCCACTTTTTTGCCGCACCCTGTATACCATTTCCCAGAAAACGACGCGAATTAATTAGTCTGAACGCAAAAATGGTAAATCAGTGCACTTCACATAATTTTACTTTCTTTGCTATATTTTTATGCTTAAAATTATCAAAGTTGTAAAAATTTCAAATTTGACGAAGTTCTGACGAAAACAATTTTGACAATTTTTGGAGGACACGGTTAGTAAAATGACGTGTTTGTTATTTGATTGAAACTACACAACAGAGGTAGATGCATCAAAATTTGGTAAGGTAAAAGTCTATGAGCCTATATCAAACAGGCAAAAGTAAATAAAATATTTAAAACAAAATGCACTCCGGCATGACATAACGTTCGAAAGCAGATCGCACGTTAGAAATAATTTCGAAAAACATTGAACTGTGGAGTGTAAAGATCTGAAGGAGCTCATCTACAGTCATTAAAGCGCTCGGCACATCCACAAAAGTCCATACAAAATCAAAAGAAAGACCAACAATAATAAAGATAGTCTGTTCAGCGAAATGCAAAGTATCTTTAATTGGCTGAAAACCTACAATTACGCCAAGCGCTTCTCGGGGTATTGTCATTAGGCTCTATTACTTTATTTTCCAAAGTTGATTTCGATGAAATGGCATGAATTCTTGTCAGATCTGGTGCGAATCTGATCAACATTTTTTTAGTTACGAACTGTAGGCCTAAAACAAAGTGGTCACGCTTTTTTGTTTTACCCGGTATTTTGCACAGACAAAAACGATATTGATCACTCCGTCAGTTTTCAGTGTCTTTCATCAAATAGTATCGCACCTATATTGATAGCGAAGTTGACAGTTTTGCTTTTTGGTTTCTAAGTGATAAACTCATGTCAAGAAACCACGCCTGTAGGCTAACTGATCCATTCAAAACGGAAACAGAGCAAAATATTCATTTAAAATTATTATTTTCTGTACGCGGTGACAAAGCGTATACGAATAGGCCTAGGTTGCAATTGGCCGGTGAAGAAGAATAGACTCCGCCCTGTGTGCCGACACCTACGCAGTTTACACACGTACGGCACGGAGGAACGGCCGCCGGCGCCGACGATGCACTGTTTGTAGGTATACGCACACGGTGTAAAGGCCTATCTCTACCTGAGAGTGAATTGATTGAGCGCTGGACTGACAGACAGCGCAGGCGAGCACGCAGCAAGCAACTGACTACTCCGCAGCGCATCGTCGGTCAATTGACTCCGCAAGCGTCCACCGCAGCAGTGAAAACTAACGATAGCACGGACAGCGAGTGACCGCTGAGAGCGCGATGAGCTGTGACGTCACAGTGACGTCATGTGACGTATGACGTCAGCGGTCAGCATGATGATGATGGTGCCGGCGGTCAGTTCGTGGTTGAACGTGGTGGTCGTCGGCGTGGTCATTCATTTGCTGACTGAGTTGATTGTGTCTGCTGGTGACGCTGCTCTGTTGGGCGTCCAGCCGGCGCCAGGTCTTAGCGCCGTCGACCTCAACGACTACCGACCGCAGCGCCACGCGGCGGCGCTTCGTCGACGCTCGACGGCGTTGAGGTTCCACCCGCGTGCCACATCCGTCGTACACGACGACACTGCAGACTTCGACGATCTGCGGACAGATATCGCCGACCGACCGACGCTGAACTCCGGCCGTAATTCTTCTGCGTTGGAACGGACTTTAAGCTTACATAGGAAGGACTACGAATTTATGTCAGACGCTGACGTCGACGGATTGTCGGAGGATCTGACTGCAGTGCGTCGCTTGCCGCAAGCGATCATCATCGGAGTGAAGAAAGGCGGGACGCGCGCTCTGCTGGAGTTCTTACGCATCCACCCTGACGTGCGGGCTCCAGGCCCCGAGGTGCACTTCTTTGATCGTCACTATCAGCGAGGACTCGACTGGTACAGGTTCGTATTATCTGCTATGGCGTCGCGTACTGCATTTTGTACTGGCTCTTCTGTATTTGAATATACGCACCTGTTTGCAGACGTCGGTACGTGCGAAAAGTAACACGAGGCAGACGTATAGCCGATAGCACTGGGCTTCCGCGTCTGAGGTCAAGTCGCGTCTAACAAGTTGTGCTGAATTGATTAATTTACAACGTGAATAAAACGTGAAATAGAGTTAGATCTAAAAGTTATTGTAATAACTTTCAGCGTACATGTATATTTAGAACAAACTCATCTCTTGGTGCTTCACTTATATACACATTCGCTAGACGATCTGGGTTAAAATAATTTAGGCCGTAATGCTTGATATTGTATATTTAGAATAATTTTAAAACAATGCGTTTGTACTGTAAATCTGCTAACGGATGATGTAAATTTCTAACTTTAATAGATTTTACTTAGCCTCCCGTAAATCGTGGTTGTTGTTACAGGTCTATCAGGTCCAATTTGATAAAAAAATATACGCACATTTTGTCTTTGCTTTATTTGTGTTTTTTATTTGTGTTCTTTCTGCTGTACGCCGTATAAAACGCGATTGAAATATTCTGAAAGTTGAATCGAAAGATTTTAATGTCGTTATTGTATAAAATATAGCAATTCTTATGCTGGCTCACTTTTATCAACTCTAAGCGCTCCGTATATCACCGAACGGCGTTATAAATTTTTCTTATTATTACTGGCTATATTTAATTGCGTAGTCAATCATAGAGTTTTTTGTATGCTATATGAATTTTAGCCATGCTGCGTCTTGTATCCATCATTTGTATCCGTATATTTGCTACAAAAACCGCAGCAAAAGTGGTAACCGTGTGGTTTGGTAGTGCTATCAATCATTGCTACATATGAGACTGATGCTGTTATATTGTTTCGCTGCTAAAATGCCGCTAAACGGCGACGATACAAGGTCACAGACACAGTCTAAGTGCCGCATCTATCCTCTACAGCAGATGCAGTTATCCATCCCGTCTATATAGCCAGCGTTTATATGTCGTTCAAATTCGATGCTAGTTTGAGCGCCGCGAGTTGATAGTATTGTCGTGTGTCCTCCTATATTTTCGTACGTAATACCGTGTGTCGTCGCGAGTCGGAAATTGGATCGTGCGCGCCGTCCGACTTGAACACGCGTCCTGCCAATATTCGTCGTGCTGCTTCCGACCACGGACTGCAGATTCCGCCTTCTCACGTCCAGGCTGCTCAGCGCAATCAGCAAGAAGATAACTTTCCTCGGCATACATATATAGACTACGAACGACGTCGACGATCGCGAAAAGGCGGACCGAGCGAGCGAAATGCGACGCCGACCGATCCCAGAAGAACGCTAAATTAATCGACAGCAACGACGAAAGAAGCCGGACCGGACTATGTGACATCGGCGTCTTTGACGGACATAGATAGACAAGTGGACCCGAGGGTCGTCACGTGACGTGATCACGTGACGGCGGGCAGTCAGTGCGCGAGCCGTGTTTGATTAGCGCGTCAAACTTCGACACGAATATGCGTCCTGGCGTTTGCGTGCTGCGTCCGTGTCATTTATAAGCGATTTCTTAGACTTGAGCAGTTTATATTTACTTTATTTAGCACTGCCATTCTGGGAACGAAGCCTCTTGGGGCAAAAGATGAAAATCAAACGTCCTGTCTGCATTAACTGACTGGGAATTCTTTTCAACAATAATGCATTTACAAGTACGTTTTGAACACAAAGTTGATATTACATTATTTGCAACAATTATTTATATGCCAACAATCGTCATTTAAAATTAAGATGAGGAAGTTGCAGCTAGTGTTTATTAACCACGTCGGTCTATGTTTCATTTTCACGATTGTTAGCCTACTAAAGTTTTAGTTGAGTGCAAATAAATTTTGCAACATATTTGGCGTTTATAACCTGGCTTCAAGGCTGAAAACAATTGCCTCGTATTGTTTAGAACTGTTTGAGTATACCTGAATGTTCAGCAAATGATATTTCCAGACGTAAGCAGATATAACAGCGATAATCTCCCCAGATTGTACACAAACGATACAGATGGATGGATTTTATCGATCTAGGTCGGATCAAAGAGCAAAGCTACAGTTACGTAACATCTGCGTAAGTGAATCTCGCCGGATGGGCCATTTCCGGCATCTCAAGACGACTGGACCGCTCGCTACATTGAGCTGTCGTCATAACGTAACGTCCTATAACGATGTGATTACGCCGGCCGTGGATTGATTGCAGTAATCGAGTAGTCTCTGTCCGCGATGATGCCGCGCGTTGTCGTGGATACAGCAGCTGCTGCTGCTGCAGTAAATTGGAAGCTGGAACGGATCCGCGCGCTGACGTTTTTGTGCCGGACTGCCGGTGTCCCAGTATAGGATAGCTCTCCAGAAAAGTCTGCCGACAATTTACCGGCAAAAATCCGTCCCGCCCGGTAAATTGTCGGCCGGGAGAGACTTTTCTGGGAAGCGATCTTACAATGGGAGACTTTATGGGGCCGGCGATATTTTAATAAGCGGGAGACATATCAGTTCTGTAATTATCTCTCCCCGGACGGATTTTTCATGGGGAGACATTTTGATATGACACCGGTCGTCAACGTAGATCTGTGTCCCATGCACGAAGACCGTGTGTGCGCTGCCACTGTCAGCACTGTGGCTTCGCCGTATAGCTGCTCGCCCGGCTTAAGTCGTTTGATGTGCAGCTCACAGGCCACACACGCGACCGACCGGCGGGAATTAAGCTCGCCGAGCAGCGTCGCCAGAGATAAGCCGTCCGTCCGTCCGTCCTTCCGTCCGGCGGAGCATCCTTTCCTGCATGCGACCAGCTGCTGAAGCTTCTTCTCTTCATTCTTTCATCTCGTCAAAGTCGACTTATACGTACATCGCCTGCCGTTGCCGCTGCTCTGCGTCTAACGATAACTATACGTCATTCACCTTGATGCTTTTTTCTGTTTCTTTGACAGACGGTCCACCACGTCAGCCACGATCGACTACGGTCGTCGGCTTACGTCTTTGCGGACTCAGTATTCAATACTAAATTAATATCTCAAGCATTTGGCTTTAAAATCAATTTAAAATTTTTGGACCACACATGTGCACTGTGTAGCAGCGGAGACCATTTTCTTTGAGTTCACTGTATCGGAGTCACTTCCGTGGCCAACTTTTAAATGTCGTCAGACTTACATGGTGATGCAGACAGGCCTGCGTTGTACAGGTGTAGATAGACAGTATTTAAAATGAGTTTAACTCTAGCAACGTGTCAGCTCTATTAACTGGGGAGTTGGCATTGAATAGGTAAACGGGCTACAGACATTTGCTGATGAAATGAAGTCATTTAAATACCTCGTATACTATAGTGTAGACGTGTACGGTACAAACCAATAGCATAGACACCCGCTGTGTCAGATACATGGGTCTGTCAGATAATTACAGGAAAACGACAGCGGCGACAACATGCAGCGACTTCGGCAAAGGATGGCGGCCATACAGCATCGCTCATGGTTAGCACGCCTCATTGGCCAAATGCTGACCCTTCGGGCACGTCAGTGTCAGACAAATTACCGGCTGCATGCAATTTGCGAAAAGTTCGAACCAATGCAAGTACTGTACGCCTCAATTGACGCAAATAATAAAAGATAGCTGTAGTAGAGGAAATATGGGCTACAGGGAATGTCAAAAACGCGACTTGGAAGCGGAAACTGTGCGGAGCATGCATGGCAGGTGCAAGCAGTGAACAATGGCCGGTGCTTTGTTTTTCGCCACACCTACACCATTGCTTACATGACATGTAGACCCTTATTACGACGACATGACACATGGGAGGAGTCCGTGTATGACAGGTAGACTTACTCCGTGCTGGTCTCGTTAAACAAATCATTCTGCACATTCACTTCACTTATACTAATGGGGTACGCTGTCGCTTTTGTTTGTGTGCACTGCTCGCTTTTTACGGCTCTCGCATTGAACGCAAGTCTGACATTTCACCTCAGTGTACTTCGATAAGAATGATTCCAACTAAAAGTGTTGCATTTTTGTGCCATTAGTGCGCTTAGTGCAACGCAGTCAATATACACCGTGGTCTATAAAAACGTGCCACTTTTATTTTTTGAATAGCTTCGTGAAACATTGGCTGTTTTAATAATTTTTGGCACGCCACATCAGGAAAGAATTTGACGCTAATAAATGTAGTTTTGGCCGCCTCGTTTTAATAATGTCGCTACACTACCTTGTGCAATGCAGAAATCGCATTTTAGCCATTTACAACAATGAATTCATACTGGATAGCGCATGCCTCGGCTCAAAAATGATTAACTAAAAAGCGACAAATACGAATAGCTACTACTGTATCTAAAAAAGTCACACGTGTCACATTACAGTCTCTTTATTACAGCATGTGTTTAAAATGTCTTCCTCCAGCACGAATGCAAGTTGACGTTGACACCACTCGCAAACAGCAGGTTCAACAACCTGCATTTTACAAGGTAGTGTAGCTACAGTATTAAAGTGCGGTGACCAAAAGTATAGTCATTTGCGTTGAGTTTTTTCCTGATGATGTTCGCCAAAAATTATTAGAATCGGTCCATGCTGCACGAAGCTATTCAAAAAATAAAAAGAACACGTTTTATGGACCACGGTGTATAATGAAGTCTACAAGACAACTGACTGGGCGTATAATCGATGATATGTGCGTTACAAGGTTTGATCAGTGCTTCTGCATTTCGTGTCGACTTAGCAGGAAATTGATGTATAGTTTTTGGGCGAACGACAGAGAGGGTCTTAGCTTATTGAATACCAGCAACAACGACTAGCCTTTATTGTATGGCCGTTTTTTTTTGCTTTTTTGTATATGTGATTTCTGGCGAATAAAAATTTTGAATAGGCCGCAGTACATGTCTTGCCCGTCCGCCCATCTGTCCGTTCGTCTGTCTTGTACTAGCTTCTAACTCGTAGACGAGAAGGGGCAGGAAAATCTAACGTTCCTCAAGCGGAACTAATCGGTGTGATAATTTTCAATTTAAAAATCAACGGTCAGGCGCATGGCCGCATAATACGTCAGCATTGGGCCGACATATTTTTTTAGCTCAACTGCTTAATATTAAGTTGATAGATGACTGCATTATTATGTAGACGACATTGCACCAAGTCGCTGTCTACACTCGTACGCTGTTTGTCTTTATTTTTTCTAGTTTTCATCGCTTAACGTTTTGTCCAACTCTCGCGGTAGTCGCCTACGCTGTTTATGCCGCGAAATATGTAACAGAAATTTCAAATTTTCTCCGCCCGTCTGTCGAATAAATGACGTGTTTTGTCGCTAATTGCTATGCTGCATGCTGTGTAATCAGTAGGCTAATCGCGACGTATTCGTCGCGTGCAGTTATTGGCAGACAAAACTGCATGCCAGACAGATTTTTCGGATAAATTCCATATCTTGTAAAGCTATATGCGCGTGCTAATGTCGTAAATCCAGTCGAGACCGTAGGCGTACTGGCTGACGCCAAGAAATGAGTGCACGGCACGCGATAGCAGCTTGAATTTTTAATCAGAAGATGTCACGCTATGTAGCCTACAGTAGCAGCACCATGGGCCGTGCGCGGCATTCGTGCGTAAACTAATAGCAGCACACTGCGGTGCATTGGCTACCGGATCATTTCGCTAAATAAGTAATTAGCTGGCTATTACTGTACGATCATCCACAGGAACTATACCGCGGGAGCACGACATTCGCCCTGAGAGTGAATTACAGATCTCCCCCGAGCAATTTTGCCATCACTGCGACTAGTTTCGACGCTTTTCTCTGCACACTCTCGTTCTCACGCAGTGAATTGCTTTACACCTGCTTTCTGGCTGCACCTATCGAAACGTAACCAAAAGATTCTGTTGGCTTTTTCTGAAATAAAATTGGTTGCGGTATACCAACAAAGCGATACGATCGAACGTCGCTACTAAATTTCAAAATGCGTAATTATTGAAGTAAGCCGGATTTTTCCAGTTTGGTTGCTAAAGTTTGTGAAAGAAGTGCGGGATTCGTACTGCTTCTACCTATTTTATGTGCGGAGTGTGATGGACATTGTTTCGAATGAAACATAATATTAGGCTATATAAACTGTATTATCAATGAAATATGACTTGATGACGCAAATCGGCATCGTTTAACTTAAGAGATAAGATTCAGAACATTTGCAGGCAGCATTGAGAAAAATTAAAGTTACAGTGTTGCGTAAACAATGATGCAAAAATGATTTGCGCCAGGGAGCAATATTTCGATGCTATATTGGAATGGAATGTGCTGATGGTTTCCGGGACAACGGGCGAGATAGCAGGATGGCGCTAAGATGAGCTGCTGCTGAGGCTGGTCATGCAGCAGCGATCAAATTTGTATGAGATGACGCGAGTGATGATGAATGGATGGCCGACTGACTGTCTGGCGCATCGCACGCGCTGTCTGCAGCCATTCATCCATCACTGAACACTACACCAGCGTCAGTCAGGCCACCAGCCGCTCCGCTCAAGATCTGTGCTGGTCATTCCCATACGTACCGGCGCACCAGCACCTGTATATCCGCCCACTGCTAGCGTTATTGAAAATCCGTATTCACCTCTCCTCAGAGTCGTAGTCAAACAGGATTACGAAGAAAGGGACGGACAGAGGAGCAAGGGAGATAGGACGGCCGCATATTGTGCTGTCACGTGAACCACTGCAGGAGGGTAACTCGGAGGGTATGCAGTTTGCACCCTCAAACGTGGCATGGGCTTTAGGTACTGAGTACTGTGCTTTATCGGTACCGTAACCATATATCCTCTTAATAATAAGTATTAGTCCCTAACCAGTGACATAAATAAATGTTAAGAATTCAGGAGACACGTTTTATTGCTTTTGCGTTCTGAAAGTATTTTTGCAGTTTTCTATAAATATGAAAAATAACTCGGTATATTTTAATGTCGCTCATTGGCTGCAGGAAGAGTCATGGCGAAGTTTATTGCAGCACAATTTGACAATTTGTTACGTGTCACGTGACGCTGCGCAGAAAACGCTTGCGACTGTGCGCGGCTGGTCTGGCGTTGCGTTTAGAGATGACGGACGGTCGTCGGTCTGTGGATCGAAACTTGCGCTAGCGGCGCGTGCTAAGAATGGACGGGCGCTGGAATCGAATCGATGGCTTCCACACGCGCGGCTAAGTATGCCAGGATGGCGTCGGACTGTCTGTCGGAGCTCGCTCTTCAGCTATTGGCGCTAACTCGCCTCGCTCTGCAGTTCGATCGCTGTGTTCACTCGCTCTCTCGTCACTCAATGCTTCTGCACGCCCGTCCGTCTTATTCTCTCTACAAACGACTCTACGTTCCCCCTAGCCCACCCCAGCCCAGCCGCCCATTCGTCACCGGCTTTATGAACAGGCGCCCACTTGGCGTGCTTACGCCGTTTTGAATGAAGCCCCTGTCTCTACCCTACGCCGACTAAGTATAGGCCTTGTGTCTGCGACTTCGCCAAATCACCCAGGCATGTAATACGCTGCTGCTGAGACGACCTGAGCGTTGGTTGGCTGGTTATTGTTGTACCGATCTTGTCGGTCGAAGTATTGACGACACGACTACGTAAACGTTGTCTCACGACACACGCACACGTACGAACGGGGACGCTAAAAATGACGGAGAAGAAAATGACGGACCATCGGAATTGCAGGGCATGAAATAGCAGGGCATTAAAAACAGATCGCTAAACAGCAGGACGTGAATAATACAACGCATAAAATTCATAAAATTGCAAGACATGAACGTAGCTCGGAAGCTTTAAATGTTTCAGGCGGTTGAATAGATTAGGCCCTAAGTAGATTTAGATTTGTCATTGCTCCCCTGTAGCCGTTTTTTCCCATTTGAAGAATGTCCAAAATCAAAGCTCAGTTGACGTAGTTAACCGGCTTGTTTTGCTGTTTCCGGTTTTTTCTGCTATTTCATGTCATGCATTTTCGTTTCCGGCATTTTCAGTTGACCCGTACCAACATGTCATGTAGTACATGTAGCCTACTATATACGGCGTTATAATGCTGTGCCGAGTCGCGAGCTAGGGCGCAGTGCCGCACCGGTTCATAAGAAACTCGACGAATTATAAGAACATTATGTCCGCTTGTCGATGTCGTTTGTATTGTCATCGTCGTCGTCGTCGTCGACATCGTCGTTTTACACTTATTGAGTGCACCGTGCAATGTTTGCCTGTGTGTACGTGCATGCCGAAGTGTATTTTAACGCTGTATTCAAAAGATATCGGCGTCCGGTGCCGAACTATGCGGCCATCCGTCCGCTCGTCGCAGGCGTTAACAGTAAATTAAGTCACCGTACAAACCAAGATTTGTGTACGAAATATGCATTAAGAAGTTGAAATGCGTCGCGTTTCTGCGGTTTTTTGACGCGAAATGTTTTGCTTTTTGAACTAAAAACTGACACGCCGATTGCTTTTGCACCGATAAACTTTCACACCAATTTTGGTTTGTGTCTTTTGTTTTTGAGCTAGGAGCCATGCGGGACAGGCGGACCGACAGACAGACAAACAAGACTCATAACGAGATAGGACGCCCGCATAATGTATTATTTCTAGACCAAAGCTTAAACATGGAGGCATAAAGCGGATGATGCTTTCTGATGTGTGATTATTTGACGTCGATTATGCTGCAGAAATTAGTGAATGCGTGAGTGAGTAGGATACACCAGGATACATCGCGTATCGCGATGATGTAAAAGTATATAACTTACTAAGTGAAAACTAATATGTAAATAGACCACGTAAACTACAATTGAATGTAAAAAAAGATTTAAAATAGTAAAGCAAATTATGATGTGATTGTCAGTACAGAAAACCGTAAGTGAATCACCAAGTTTCAGTCGCACATCAGCAGCAGTTGTATCTGATTTGGTAAGACTTAATGCGTCCGAAAGCATCATTTATTTCTACAGGGACTAAAGCGTGTCTGTGTTGTTTTTCACACACTCTCTCTGTAATCTGCGTGGCTACATTTCTCTCGTGATTGACTCAGTCGGATGAAGATCTCCGACGGAGCTACCTACTCACTGTATTTACGACGTTCGTTCGTATTGATCGTCTAATTGGTTGTTTGGTCGAAGACAGGACGCGCCTGCATTACGTGGGAAGGAAGCTTGCTGATGTCGACGACTCGACTTAGAACTAATCGTATCAGCGCGGTGGCATAGAGCGAGCACGACAGTTTTGATTGCAGGCAGCGCTTGCTATCTGTTGCACCGGCGTCGTCCACTCTGCACTCGGACGGGTAGATGGACGGCAATTACTTTGTGAGATTAATCAATAATTACGCCACCTCCTTTACTGCTGCTGCTGCTGTTGCTGCTGCAATTTTGTCGTGTGTTTGTCCTGGCGTGCATCATCACCGGCGGCCTGGTGGCTCTAGTTTCAGCAGTCCAGTGTTGAGTGTAGCGGCGAAGCAAAGAATTGTCTTCGGTCCGCTGACTTTGGCGTCCTGGGACGGGCCGCATGCATGTACCAGGAGCCAGCCACCCAGCCCTTCGTCACTGCGGACTGCAATGGAGGCTATGGCTACTGGCTACACAGTAGACCTGAGCTGTGGTGTGCTGAGTGGCGCAGTGCGAAGTCAGCAGAGCGCGGATAATCTGACGAGCGACCGAGCGACGTAATTGAATAGTCGCAATGGACCTAGCTGGCTGCAAGTAGAATGCCGCGAAGCGACGCTCAGTTCGGCGATCATGTTGCTGGTGACTGCCCGTGCATCGCAGTGTCGTTTTCGCTTTGATTTATTATCCAGTTCGGGTCTCGGTTCTGGGAATAATCTTCAGTTTTGGTTTTCATTTTGTCCGATGTACTTTTAGTTGTCGTTAACGGATCTTTATTCAATTTAATTTAATGTCAAGAGCTACAAAATAATGACCTAGAAATCGAATTCGCTGTTTTCGTCGTTGACAACTTTAGTTTTCGTTTTCGTCAACGAAAATCCCACTGGCGGTCCGCTGCGGCGAGACGGATGACTGCACGTACAGGCGCGGCGGCAGTGGTGACGTTATTGACTGCGTCATCACTGACGCCGCCGCTGCTGCTGCTGCAAGGCTTGCTACAGTCACTGAGTCACAGTACAACTACACAGGCAACCACGCTGTCACTTAGTAGCTCTTCTGCTGTCACATAAACTGACTTGAATTGATGCATGCGATACATTGTTCCGCGCGATCGTCGCATCTCCGCGATTTTGAAATCACGATCGCTGACGATTAACGGTTCTAACCGTAATGCTAATCCTAACAGTAAAGATCGCACGTAATTGAAAATAATTATTTATTCACTATTACTGATAAAAAGTAAACAACAAAATTGATAATAAACAATTAAAGAAAAGGGAATAAGTAATTTGAGAAAAGCTCACGTGACGCACGATAGCAGCGGTCCTGCCACTTTGGCAATCAGTGTAGGCCTACATCAATAAGATATAAATGCATTTTAAAACAGCAATAGCGTATTAGGGG
>Ga0209454_1002410_pt1 | contig 12670 bp, 9 predicted proteins | sample WorMetHERISLAND1_2_FD_187400 | JGI IMG/M metagenome (GOLD analysis project Ga0209454, IMG submission 187400) | Marine gutless worms symbiont microbial communities from Max Planck institute for Marine Microbiology, Germany - Olavius geniculatus... | ecosystem: Host-associated > Annelida >...
GTGTTGGAGCTTGGAGCTGTCGGTGGACACTTCGAACATTCACAGTGACAATGGAATTTTGGCATCTGATCATTAGTTAACTGTGTTGTTTGACTTGTTTCAACGACGTTGTTAAACTGGTGTTGCAGCTTGAACATTTTTTCACGCTGAAAAATCGGTAAGCGGTCATGTTAAAAAATCTATAACTCTGTCATTTTTCAACGGAATCAAATTTTATTTGGCATTTAGCCGTAGAACAATTTAGTAAATAAATCTGTAAATTTTCAGATTAAAATGCTAAACGGTTGCTGAGAAAACAGCTAAAAACTTTAGGGGGCTAGTTTTTTCTGCCGCACCCTGTACAGTCCACTACTACTACTAACACTACTATATGATGTCATACGATATGATTCACAAAAACATGTTGCTGAAGTTCTTGAGGAGGTAAATGTCTACTATACTACTACTACTATTGAAGCTACTACTACTATATGATTTGGTTGACTTACGACAGCATGTTGCTAAGGTTCATGAGATTGAGAAGGTTAATGTCCTGCTGTTCACCACCTGGTCTTCTCCCACCAAAACCACCGGCTCCATAACCACTACCACCACCAAAACCAGCGCCACTGCCTCGCTGAGAGCGCTGGGGTGGCGAACGATACTCGGGACTGTGTGAACGATGGCCCGCTACAACATAACCAATCACATGGCACACCTTCAACGAAGGAAGTAAGTAAATACAGTATTTAGAGTGCACGATGTCAGCCAGTAGCCGCATCTGAAGCACTTGGTTGAGCTGCTAGGGGGAGCAGTAGACCTGCTGGAAGCAGTGAGTTTCAAGGAGGCGACGAAATATGTATGCAAAAGTAGAACTGCAAATGTTAAATTATAGAGTCCGAAGATCAACCAATCACATAATGAATTCATCGCAAACAACAAAAATAACAACAAGAACAACAATAACAACTTCAGAATTATTTGGTTATTGAACGTAGGTAAAGTTGGGTACACTCTATCGTCCCTTTCCTTTTCCTGTTCTTTCGGAAACAAGTTGAGTTTGCTAGCGCTGAGGAGGGGAGAGGCACGGTACTCAGGACTGTGCGTCAGACACAGTCAAAAAAATGATGACCCACTGCAGCATAATCAATCACATGGCATTAATGCAAGTAATAAAAATTTCCTTGTAAATGAACTTTTTAATGATAATAATCACGCAGTGATATGGTGCCATCTGACGGTCTCCAGACGTTCAATGGAAGCTGCAAATTTGCCTGCTTTTTACGCACGAAAGCAGCTACTGCTTTCAGCGGGTCTTACCCATCTCAATTCTATCCGTCTATCTGAGTGGATCAGTCAAAAACGATGCAAGCTAGGATCACCAAATTTTCACCATCAACTGCCCAGAAGACTCTAGCTTCAGGAACTGTAAAGCTTTTCCGTAAATTCGAAGGGGGTGGGAAAAATTTGTGATTTTTAGCCAATAAGTTGTTGTATCTCAATAACGGTGCAAGATAGGGCCTAGGTTACTATTAATCACTAATAGGAAGTCGTACACTGGCTCTCGATTGCCACCGAATTCAATGACCTTGGATGACCCTGAGGGCTAAAATAGGGGTTTTTATGGATTTTTTTTGGTGATTTCAGGCTGCGAGACACATTGCAAGAGCGAACTGTGCCAAAACCGAGATAGACATAGAAGACAAGCTGTATATTAAATTTTCAGCATTGAACGCAGATTTCAACGGTTCAAGTCTCGATTTTCTAGGTTCAAAGAAACCTGCGCATGAAGACATCAAATAATGATACTCCTGTAAAAGTCGCTATTTTACCGATATTGGCCAGTCGCAGTCGTTCGTGAAAACGGTTGCAGATAAGCATGGGCATGCTATAGGCTTTTGTGCATCTCGTGAGCATTAGCTCAAATTTCTTGTTAATATTTGGAGATGCAAAAAATCACAGTTATCTGCAGTCTGCATGATCCAGTATCATTTTCCCTGACTTTTCAAGAATAATATTTTTCCCTGACATTTCCCTGACAACACAAATTCCCTGACTTTTTCCAGTTTTCCCTGATCTGTAGGAACCCTGTAACATACACACGATGTCAGATACCTGGCAGCATGGGTCTATCATTGTGAGGTAGCAATGGTCTGTCGTAGTGTCCATAGTCATCATGACGGTCATATCCTCTCATATCTCTGTCCATAGGATAGTCACGATTCATGCCTGCAAATACCACCTCAGACATTATACTACCGCAAGCTGCAGCAAGCTACAATTAATAGAAATAAGGCATAAAATGACTCAAAACTTACTTTTACAATTAACACTGTAACATTACACAAAAGTTATATTTTCGTTTTTAAATGCAGCACACTCTAGTTCCTATTTGATTCACTCTAAATGCTGCCATTGTATAATTCAATGGCTGTATAATATTAATGGTGGAACTACTGAGTTATGAAAGAGAGACGACATAGGACTAACACTATGCCCTTAAATGCCCCAAAATGGGGACTTCCAGCCCAAATTTTCAATTTGAAGAAAAATTTTCTGACAACAAGAAAAATTTTCTGACAGGCCAAATGCGGCTTTGCCCCTCTGTCACTGGCCACTGCAAGTTTTTGTGAAACACTAAGATAAAATTGATTAACTTCACTATTTGACTTAGACTTTCATTGAGCCAATTCAGTGATAAAGCTAAAGCCGAATGCTGAATACTAAAGTTTTTATTTAGACCAAAGTTCAACAAAACTTAAGTCTAAGTATGTACTTATCCCATACTTTTCGACTTGAGACTTTCACTGGGTGAAAATTTCAAACTTAGACAAAAGCTTCCACTCAAAAAAAGACTTAGCAAATCACTTCACTTCTTGGAGCCAAAACTTCATATTCAGACCAAACTTTACAGCTCAGAAAATTGACTCAGTAGAAGTCTAAGTCAAACAGTGAAGTCACCCAATATGATACAAGAAAGCTCAGCTGTCACTAGAAAAGACGTGCTATAGCCTGTTGCAGTTCAAGGTCATCCAACATCAATGATTTTCATTTTATCTGAAAGAACGTATGCAATTTCTTATTAGTCATCAATAGCAATTTTGGCCCTATCTCTCACCATTTAGCCACAATGCATCCGTAATGGACAAACAGACGACAGATGACAATTGTGCCACAAATGTGCTATACAGCATAGATGTAGCGGATCAAAAATGGCAAGAAAGAATGATACGTAGGCCAACAAACCCATGTCGTCATAACGCATCATCTTCGCCGGAGGTCGACTGTCATATGAGCTACTACGACCACCAGTACGACTCAGTGCACCTCCGCGGGTTAGACTCGGACCATCTCCATAAGCACCAGACGCCGGTAGCACAGACTGACTGAGCAGTGGTGTCACATTGCCTCCACTAATAAACAGTACAAAAATACAATATTTTACATTACAATAAGCAGTACAATAAGGTGAAGGCATAGGTAATTGCATGGACCACAAAGCTCTCACAACTCTGGGAGTCTGTAGGGGCGGCGCTCATCTCTGTCTCTAGGCCCTGAGCCGGCAGCGAGTGCAAACACAACTCAGTTACATCGGCGGTAGGCCAGACATCTACCATATACTGCCGTTTACTTTCCCATCGGCTAGGCCGGCATCACAGTATACTGCTTGGTGACAGAGGCACATGCATGTGAACAGCTTGCCCAAAATTGTTACCTGGCGGTGCACCAGGTGGGAATCAAACTGTGGAACTCCGGGTCACCAGTTTGACACGCTACCACTACACCACCAAGCCGGTAAACAGCACAATAAATTCCCTCCCTACTGATGTTCGCAAGAGTTTTTCTATAGCTTACTTCCATCGCCAACTTAGAACTTTTCTTTTCTCAACCTCTGGTCAACAACTTCAGTTTGCCTCACGCTGGCACCTCAGTTTCAGCAAGTTTCTCGCCGACATTATTGTGCGCTATAAAAATGTATTTACTTACTTACTTAATTCACTTACAATATCATTAGTATTAGCAATAAGCAGACTACATAGAATTGATTTTATCGAATAACTTTTGTGGGTGTGGTTTAACTGCACGAAAAAATCAATGAACCATGACACAGCTGATATTTTTGTCTGCTATTTCATATCAGCTAGCGGAACAGCAAAATAAAGATCGCAAAATGATATTTGCATTGCTTCCTTCTCTTCTAATGAACAAAAACAAATAACAAAAAAAAATAATAAATAAATAAACTAAATTAATATCCATCTACCATTGCAAACAATTACCAATGCATTGTATGCCATTCAACGGCGTAACTGGTAATCTACTATAAAATTGGGCTGTTTGTCTAATACGGCGTTCAGTAATAATATCACATTTGAAATGTATACATATGCTTACATACAGTACACTACATTCGTAATGTGAAAAAAATGTCCGTCAAATAGGCTGAATAAAAACATGGAAATGTAAAGCAGTTTTGGCTAGCAGTTACACACGAAGAAAAAAACTGTATCGTTCGACAGGATCCACATGTAACACGGGATCTGCAACACACAGGTTTTATAAACGACGTTCTTTCTACCCCGAAATAACAAAGAACATTGTAACAACAAGCTATCACAATGTTCATCTATTTGGGGATGCTCTAGTTCACTGCAATAAATGTTGGTATAGAAAAATTGCAACAAGTATGGTTTCATACCAGTCGAAGCAAAATTCACGACCTGGCTGAAGCTAAGGCAAGGCACATTCACCTGTGTCAGCTGGCAGGTAACACTGCACGATCTAATATGGCAGGTGATGCTCTGTAGCTCTGAGACAGGGAGATAGGTTCCCATGAAAAGCTATAGAGAACCTTCAACCAAAAGCACCAATACCGAAACAATATGAGTATAACTTAAGACATAAGACAAACCCGAGCAAACATTCACCTATGTCGGCTGGCAGGTAACACTGTATGATCCCATATGGCAGGTGATGCTCCGTACTCTGAGATGGGCTCCTGTGAAGAGCTATAGAAAACTTCTAACCATTAGGATCAATAGCAAAGCAATACAAATATAACTTGAAGCATAAGACACACCCAAGCATTCCAAGGTTCGGTTGCTGCATGATTCTAGCGAGTTGATTCACGACACCCAATGCATTCGCCTGCAGCTCACCCACTGACCGGCTGTAAACAACATTTATACACCCTGTATACATACATGGTGTCACAAAAACACTCTAGTCATCTTGTATCTACAAGGATATCACAAGATATCACAACAAAAAGCCCAGCTGTTGCTAGGATAGCTGACTGTACTGGTTGTTGTCAGTGACTTACAAGGTCATCTAAGGTTGATGAATTTCATTTTATCTGAAAGGACGTATGCCATTTCCAATTAGTGATTAATAGTAACCTTGGCCGTATCTCTCACCATTTCTGATATACGGCCATTGATAGCTTGAAACCTTCCACTAACAACTGCGGCCAAACTGCTGCTGATGGAGACATGGTTACTACTGGCAGCCTGTAGCAAGATGGCATCTCCCGTCCACCCTATCCGACGGTACCATTGCCAAGCCTCTCCGATTTACCGTTTAGCAACAATACTGCATGACTGGCATATCATAGTGCGTTACAGCCCTACAAAGTCATCCAAGGTCGTCAATTATCATGTCATCTGAAAGCTAATATGCAACTTCCTATTAGTGATCCATAGCAACCTAGGCCCTATCTTGCACCATTTAGCCACAATAAATCCATGACTGATGGATGACAACCATGCTAATAGCTTGACCGGCTTAAGTATGGTTGGCTAAAAACACATTTCCCCAGAGCAGAGATTTAGCCTGCAACTCCCCTACTGACTGGCTTAAACAACATACATAGATACATAGAGGATGTCACAATGACACCCTCACATACACACACCGAATATATACACAGTGTCACAACCTTCCCCAACCCAGTGCAGCATCAGCTTGCAACATTCAGTAATGACGCACAGTGTCACAATAACACTCTCCAACTGACTGCAACATTTAGCAGCAGCAACGGACCCCTCTTTGCATACATATGACGGCACAAAAAAAACAACCACAAACAATTAACACCCTGGATGCATGCAGGATGCCAGAGAAACACTCTCAGCCAGCCCACAGCATCTGCCTCCAACATTCAACAGCAACACCTACACACAGTGTTACAAAAACACTCCACAAACACATATACATGCTGTTTTATAAATATATAATATACACGGTGTCACAAAAACGACCTCCCGGCACACAGCATTGGCTTGCAATAACCAACATAAGAACACCTTGGATACAGAACATAGAGGATGTCACAAAACACCCCCCTTCCATTGACATTTTCAACACTAAGCAGCAACAGTGACCTTATATACTGAGTGTACTGCAGTAAAATAACATGATGGCAGAAAATTAACCACCCTGTAAGGCTGCAAGCACTATGTCCATAATTGCTCAGAACCTGTAATATCAATAGTCGTGCCACGTATACTTATGCAGAAATGCATAGTTTTTGCCAATAAATTCTGTATTAGGCCATTCGGGCATTTAGCACGACTTCGGCAATTGCAATTTAGCATCAAACGTAAACGTGTTTTGGTTCACACCATGCAGCAAATAACTACCACTCACTTCATGTATCTGCCTCGTCCAGCCAACCAGTTGCCTCTACACACGAAGCACAGAAATCATCAATTTTGCAGTCAGAAAATAGCAGGTAATTATTTACGCTAAAACACTCAAGTGTTCAGAAATGTTCTTCAATTACACCGTATTTATTGCTGGCTGTCTATGGTAAATAAAGCTTCATTTAAAACAGCTGTGGGTCAAAAGAATTTGTTACAAAATAAAACTAACTGACAAAATGTCCAAAGCATCAATTTAAGACTAAAACATAGAATGTTGTGATTTGCGACTTGCTATTCTTCACTTTTTATGTGAATGACATAACGTGTACTCTAAAACATGTAATAATAATAATAATAATAATAACAATAGAATAAACCGAGCACACAGATTCACCACAAGAATAACAGAAAGCAAGATCGACTAAACAAAGATTCCATGGCAACTATATACCTGCGATTACGTCGGGCTGACCCAAAATTCTTTCTCCCCGATGCCTGGGCTCCAAAACCACTGCCCCCACGACCACCACCGCCCCCACGATTTCCGACATTACCTCCACCGCGACCCCTTCCAACATTACCACCTCTGGCACTACCACGTGGAGAAAACTGCTGACCTCTGCCACGACCTTTCTTACCAACAACACCGCCACCTGAAAAATACAAGTTTTCATCAATAGCTACTGAGAATTAACGTATTAGATGTAATTTTTTTATCACAATCTCTATATCAGTAAAAAGTACATTTTCTACAAACACACATTATGTGTTTGTTGCAGATGTGACATCGCTGTAATTTACGATGTCACAGACCATCAAATAGAAATTATTTGCAGCATGAGTGCTTTTTGATCAACCCTCGTAAAAATGCACAATACAACTTTAATTACTAAAACAACTAGGCCTGCTACCAATTACAAATTTTTTCATCAATTAATTGAAATTTTCAGACAACGGCTAAAAAGCGCTGAACTTTTTTTCTGGTAGTTTCATGTCTTATCAGTTTAGTTCGGCTTCGTTCTCTGTACCAAGGTCAACTCAGCCTTCCATCCCTCCCGGGTAAATAAAGCGAGTACTGGCATGTCTGGCTGGGGTAAAGGTGAGTCACGTTCATCTGCGTCAGGTAGCAGCTAAAACTGTGATCCCATATGGCAGGTGATGCTCTGTAACTGTGTCGAGTTTTCTATTTAGAGCTATAGACACCTTACCTTTAAACTTAACAGTGCCATGCCACCCGATTTGTTAGGTGTCCACTATCCTTGCAGTTACTTTGTGACATAACGACACTGTGAACTACCGGTATATCGTACAATAATTTTCAAAAAAAATAATTCAACTTGATTGATTTTTTGTAGTAAAGAAAAACTGGAAAAAAACTGTAGGATTAAATTAAAGGTTGTTGTTATTGTTTGCAAACTGAAGCAAAATTGAATAAATGATGGCACAGTAGCCTCCTAGACAAACTGTATAGTCAAAACTCACAAAGTGCAGACTTAAACTAACGGTATACAATCCCAGACAAATGTTGACAATGATAACCTCTAGCTGTTGGTCCCAGAGACTTGTTCTTTCCAGGCTGCTGAGACTCTGGCATTGCAGTCCCCGGCTTGTTACTTGCTACAATAACACAATGATCACATGTAATAAAATGTAATGTAACAGATCATCCTTCTTTCTCAAGCCTTATGGCCCATAGGGCGGCACTGATCTCCATTTCCTTAGCCCTCAGCCAGACACCAGTTGAGTTGACCTGGGTGGCTGATGACACACCCGAGATATTTTACCTGTCTGCAGACGGCTGGTCACCCATCCAAGTACTAACCGAGCCCGGCGTTCATTAACTCACTTTGTTGATGGAACCAACGATGTTACCAACGAAAGCCAAACTGACACCAGATGAAATGTAATAAAATTATGTATATGAGTCTAACAAAGTTATATGCTGCAAAAACTGTACAATGTTACACGAGACAAGTCTCTCAGAACCTAGAAGTTCTTCGGAACAAACACACACAGACATTACCACTCTGGTAAAAATGCTTGTTTTGCACTAATAGGTAAAAGAGCAAATCAATGGCAAGATGGCAAAATATCTTATCAACTGTTAACTATGCAAAAAAGTCCCAACAACAAACTAAAAAGTTCTTCAAAATGCTACTGTAATATTTGTTGTATACAGCAAGCAATTCTGCACGATATTTGTTAGCAAGGTGTACAAAAAAATTAAAAACACTGAACGGAAAAAATCGGAAAAAAATGCATTGCATAGAAAGTCTTTTTCAATTTTCTTGAAACAACATCCATAATGAATAAATGATTTGCCATTCTACCCATGAAATGGCTTTTCTGTAACCAGCAAATTAAAAAAAACTACAGAAATTATATATTATATAAAAAAGCAACAAGTTTAAAAAAACTTCTAAAAGCAGATATTGCTTGCCAGCATCGAAAAGTTTATTTCCAGCGGCGAAAGTTTTCTTTTGTGTGTTGTGGTCAAATAGTCCAACACTGAACATAAAGCGAGTGTACTGCTGCACTTTCAAAGGCTTGAGGCGAGGTACCATCTGATTAAAATCCTCCAATGATGGCGTCGATAGGCCAAGCACACGCCGCACTTTATCGTCTCGCTCAAGCAGCGATTTGCACAATGTTATACGCTGAAATAACACAGCGATATAAAATTACTAAATGACAAAAAATTAATTAACTACGCCAAAAAAACCTGTGCTTCTTCCGGTTTCCGTCTGTCCCGAGAAAAAACATGCATCCCAAAAATTTTTCATGGAACTTCAAAAATATCAGTGATTTTTAGTTATATTTAGTGCGTCAGTTTGTTTTATATGAGTAGTTGGGTAATACTACATGACATGTCATGATATTAAAATAAATAATAACAATAATAAATTTCCACCACCCTCATACCTAATTTTTTTCCGGCTGCAACCGCAATCACAGGTTTTTAGGCCTTAGTTAAAAGAAAAGATGTCAAAGCGTTAATTTTTTCAATGCATTAATTAACGTGTTAATAACGCACCCAGACCTGTCGAAAAGCAAAGTAGTTGAGGGGGTAAGTTACCCTGGGCCCCGTGATGTTTGGGGGGCCCACCTGTAGAATACAAAAAGTTAGAAACACATTTTAAACGTACAATCAACAATAACTGCCGCCATAGCTAGCATCTAAAATCTATTAGCCTGTCGTCGAAATAATTATTTATTTACAGTAGTGATGGAACAGCAACTACAGTTTAGTTTCTTTAATTTATTCGATTGTCAAACAACCACAGTTTAACGAAATACTGGAACTTTTGCTTCACTGAATTTAGGAAATTAACATAAATTTACACGCATGCATTATTTTTTTAAACACATGTTAATTTACTAACACATTAATTAATGCGTTAATTTAACAGCTCTAGTTGAAAGCAATAAAAAGCACAATAAGAATGACCGAAATCATGTCGCTGGTTATCGCCATGTAGTATCAGTGATTTGCCCAACGTTATATGCTGCGTGCATCACGGTGACGTAACTATCTTGGTAATTAGATCTGGCAATTAATGTAAAACAACATGAAACCCTTCCGCAGCCATAAAGCCAGTAGGGTGGTGCTAATCTCTGTTTCCTTAGCCATCAGCTAGGCACCAGCTTACACTGCAAGACCATGAATACGGGGCTACTGCACCACATAAAGTGACCGTTTAAGTCCCAAATATGAGTTGCACAAGATATATGTTGCACAAAAACAAATTAATACCAGTAAATTAAAAGTAAATTGTCGAAATGCTAAGACCTTTTACAGAAAACAAAAAAAACAGATACATCAGACCACTTCAGTGTATGGCTGAGGAGAGATGTTTGGATAAGTTTTTTTGATACAAATCATTACGACTAAAACCAATGTGCATTTATTGTTAATGCAGAACAGCTCAACTTTGAATAAATTCAACAAATAATTCTGGAATAATTCATAATAATGAACTAATTAAGCTTAAAAAGGAACAGCAAGACAGACCGCTTCAGCATATGGCTCAACGGTAACGTCTGAATCCGTTTCTATTGTTTCGAGCTTCTTTGTCAGTTTGTGCAAATACCTTACCACGGCCATACGTTGTTTTAGCCATAGCAGACCTATAGACACATTTCGTACACACAAATATCAGAATTATCATAAAAATAGGTTAATAATAATAATTTCTTTGATACTTCCAGGTTCTATGACAGACTGTCCAGATAGGTTAGCTCCATCCAGTATTGTCTTAGCCACAGCAGGTCAAACCAAATGCACAAATAACGTTATAAAAACTAGGGCCCACAGTTTTCCGCAGGCTGCGGAATTTCGAGCTGAGCCGTGGAATTTGCACTTTTCCACAGAACTTTGATATTGCCGTGGAACTTGGCAGAAGATGAGAAATGACCGATGTTTAGTACGATCGTCGGCTTGATAATGTAATTACACTAACTACATCACGAAGAAAAATCAAACTATACTACCTAAAACTGCATTCCTACTAACAATTGCCATCGTAGTGCGGCAATATCGTAAATAAACACAATGTGACTAATTGACAAATTGCACTTTTGAAAAGAAAAACATTGATAATTTTCTTTGTATGATAACAGCATAACTGAGCGCCATGCCAGCATCCAAAAACAGAATAAAGCTTAGTTTTTAACAGAACAGAGCTTAGTTTACGCGTAAACGAAAAGCTGCGGTAAGCTACGCAATTTGGACAATTTTGCAACGGTGAGCCACGGAATTTTGCAAACTGGCCCATGAAATCTGGCAAAATTTTGCACGGAAACTGTGAGATCTAATAATAACCACACCATTCTTCTTTCAGAGGCTATCCAGTGTCCATGGCTCTGTGTAGAGTTAACACAGCCTCATTCTCATTAGGCACTTTTCCATCCAAAAAAGCTGCCACGGCAGTCATTTACATTTTGTTTAATTATTCAGCCGCAAAAATTAAATTCTAAAAGTTTTAAAAATTAAAAATAAACAATCATAATGATAACATGAACCACAAATACAAGGAATAAGATAAACTCACATGACCCGATGTTGTCTAAGCCATAACGGGGCTCGTAGCAACACACACGTACGCAATCAAAAATGTAACAATATTACAGCTACGAAAATAAACAATTAGTTGATCAATTAATCACTACAAATATTAATCCATTATTGCTTTGATCGACTAGCATTCGATTAAAGTTCTGGACCTTTTAACAGCCTTAAATGACCGATAATCAATGCTTGTAATCTGGACATAGGCTAGCAAAGTACCTCGGAGTATATGTGAGAGTGGTCGATTATTTACTGTATTACCACTACAAGCTTAACAGACCTGGACCTGAACCTAGACTAATAAAATACCTTTGGGTATGAATGAGACTGGTTCGCGGTAGGGTTTGACATCAAGAACTTTGTCATAGTACATCGGAGGGTCATCAGCATATTCTTCTGCAACTGACTTCGCAGTTTCCTCGTTAGCATACAGAACGTACGCAAACCTGTAATGTATGTACAGTTTATACATTGTGGACCAGAAATGACAAGCAACAAGCAGCAATAGTTCATATACATGGTGAGTCAAAACTGTCCTGCAACAGGTCATTGTATATAGTGGTTGCAATCCCGAGATTGAATTCTAAGGAAATTCAAAAATTTGATTAAGAAACTTGTAATCCCGAGATCCAAGGATCCCGTTTCGGGATTAGGCTTACAGATTGGTTGTTACTGTAGAATCTCCAATAGACTTATTTCATGCACAGAATCTAGTAGGCTCATAAGGAAAGTGACTGTAGCTGTCAAAACAAGTTATCTGCTAATGCAAACAGAAACGTGCAACAGCCGGGGTGCATGTTTGAAACACAGTAAAACAAAGTCTAAGTCATACACCAGAGGGCGCCAGGCGCCAGACGACCCGCGGCTATAGTGTCTATAGTGTTTTATTTACTTGTACTCACCAGAGGTCGCCTCTATCGCTCTGCTAACGTCGTATCGGCTGGATATAGCAAAGTTTGCCTACCCGCTCTCATTTAAC